>UMHQ01025708.1_pt1 | contig 13533 bp, 12 predicted proteins | sample 1965531 | NCBI WGS metagenome assembly UMHQ01 (sample SAMEA4836098, study PRJEB28245) | human gut metagenome | biome: gut microbiome; material: fecal sample | place: Denmark | collected 2008
ATTATCTTACCATACTTCTTAAAAATCGTCAATACTTTTTTTAAAAAAATATAAAAAAATTGAAAAACAAAAATAAAAAAAGGCATCTCATAAGCCGGGTTTTGTTTATGTCATCATTTATCTACTACAAAAATTGCTTTTTGTCTCTAGCGACTTACCCTGAAAGCTGGACGAGCAGCCCTTAGCCTTTCCTATTTAGTCTTGCTTCAGAGGGGGTTTACCTAGCTTTTTTAGTCTCCTAAAAAACTGGTGGTCTCTTACACCACCTTTTCACCCTTGCCATAATATATGGCGGTTTCTTTTCTGTGGCACTTTCCTTAAAGTTACCTTTAGTAGCCGTTAGCTACCCTCTTGCTCTATGAAGCCCGGACTTTCCTCTACTATAAATGTAGCGTATGACTGAGATACCTTATTTGTCTATTTTGTTATTATTTTTTCTTGTTTCGCTTTTTTCTTTTTCAAAAAGTCATATCCAATTTTTAACAAAAGCAATAAAATGACTCCCAAAGAAATAAAAATTCCTTTTTGAAATTCTGCTTTTTCTTCAGCTTTTTGCATTAAAATTTGTGGCTCCGATATTTCTACATTCTCTAACAGATATTCTACACCATCTAATACTTGCAAAATATATTCTCCAGGTTTTCCACCAATAAGAATAGAAGAAGCATTGTCTAAAGATAAATCCATTTTACTTTGTTCCTCTTCAATATCAATATCTTTACTAAAACGTAACGTTACTTTTACTTGCGTTGTCTTATCTCGACTAATATTTAATATAACAGTACGTTCAGGATCAGCCACCTGAAAGCCCTCTCCCTCTGTTAAAGTATTCACATAAACCTTAACTTTTTTCTTATTATAGATCTCATGTATTTTTTCTTCTATCTTAGGAATTTCCTTTTTCGGAATTAAATTCAAAGTGTCATTCACTTCTGCCCAAGCAATACAAGAGAAACATAGCATACATAAACTTAGTAAATACTTTCTCATATATTCCCCTTTACTTAATTAATTGAAACACTGGCTTAGAATCAAAAATTTCAAAATTTAAAGAAGTCTCTTGTAAATTTTTCATCAATAATTCAGCAAAGAAACGTTCAGCCTCGTAATGACCAATATCAATAATATCCATTCCACTCTCTTTTGCATCCAAAGCATCATGGTAGGAAACGTCTCCAGTGATAAATAATTCTACCCCTCGAGACTGAGCCATCCTCCAATAACTCATTCCGGAACCATTTACCAAACAAGCTCGATATACTTTTTTATTCCTATTCTTTCCTATATATCGTTGAAAAGAAAGCTTTAAATAGTTAGATAACTCTTCTTGAATTTCTGATATCAATTTTCCTTCTGGATATTTAAAAATTCTTCCAATTCCTGTTCCATCTTCTCTTTTTTCTAAAATACTAGAATTAGATATTCCTATTTTTTCTAGAAGATAATCATTTAATCCCTCAATTTGAGCATCTAAGTTTGTATGTAGAGTATACACATTTATTCCGTATTTGACAAGCTTAAATATTTTAGTACCTAGAGCATCTTGTTTTAACACTCGTTTTATTCCACAAAAAATAATAGGATGATGACTAATAATCATATCGAAAGAGTTTTTTATTGCATAATCAATCACTTCCTCGGTTACATCTAATGAAAAGAGAATTTTTTGTAAATCTTTTTCTTCGTCTCCCACTAGTAAGCCTACATTATCCCAATCTTCTGCTAAATTTTTAGGATATTTTTTTTCTAGAATATTGATAAAGTCTTTTGTTTTCATAGCTCTAACTTTCCTTTTAAAGTCGATAATTTATACATAGCATTTTCAAAAATATTTTGAGCATGGTTTTTTTGTAGTTGAAATTTTTCTTCTATCTCAAAAATAGAATATCGCTTTTCTACTAACAAACCAAAATAATAATTTAACACTTCAATTTCAATCGCATAAAGTCGATTCTTAATGTGATGAAAATCTAAACTCTCTTCTATAATTTGTTCCATTTCATCAATGGCTGCATTTGATTTTAATAGTTTTTCTAGAATTTGATTTTTATCTAAAATTTCCTCTTCTTTGTGATGATGTTTTCCACAACATTCATGTTCTTCATTAGGATTATGTCCACAACTACATTCATGATCTTCTTCATGGTCGTGATGATGCTCATGTTCATGATGATGTTCTGCTTCTTCTCTTTTTCCTTTTAAGAAATTCTTAAATCCAAATTTCAAATCTTGAATTTCAGAATAGACAAATAAAAAGATTTCTCGGATAATCCAAAAATCCAATCTTTCTGATTGTCTGTCTACTCCTTTCATTAAGCCCACAATCCCTTCTTGCACCAAATCCATATATGAAATTCCTTCTTTAAAATAGAAAAAAGCATAGTATAAAACTTTCTTCACTTCTAAAGCGATATGAGCTTCTCTCTCTTCGGATAAATGATCCGGATCATAGGAACATAATTCTTCTATATATTCTAAGACAGAGCTTTCCAAAAGAGTAAAATCTTTTTTCTCAATAGCAACCTGTTCATCCATGACTTCAAATTCTATATCTTTCAAAGTATTTTTTTGAAGATATTCGAAAAATTCATCATCTGAAAATCTTTTATTTAACAAAAGTTCTTCAAATTCTTTTTGTTTCAATGTTGTCCTCCTACTCTCAATGAAAATAAGGGCTTTTGCCCTTATTCTACTTTAAAATCTTCTAATTTTTTTCTTCTACTTGGATGTCTTAATTTTCTTAAAGCTTTCACTTCAATTTGACGAATTCTTTCTCTCGTAACCTTAAAAATTTTCCCTACTTCTTCCAAAGTTTTTGGAGAACCATCATCTAATCCATAACGATACCTCAATACTTTTTCTTCTCGGCTACTTAAACTTCCCAACACACTATCTAATTGCTCTCGTAATAAAGAACGATTCGTTAATTCATATGGGGTTAACATCTTTTGGTCTTCTACAAAATCACCCAACTCACTATCTTCTTCACTTCCTACTGGTGTTTCCAAAGAAATTGGATCTTGGTTCATCTCTTGAATGGATTTTACCTTTTCCACTTCCATTCCCAATCTTTCGGCTAAAATTTCAGGAGTTGCATCTTTTCCTGTTTCTTGCAAATAAATTCTAGCTTCTTTTTTAATCTTATTGATGGTTTCTATCATATGAACCGGAATACGAATTGTTCTTCCTTGATCTGCAATAGCTCTTGTAATTGCCTGACGAATCCACCAAGTTGCATAAGTAGAAAACTTATATCCTTTCGTATATTCAAACTTTTCGACTGCCTTCATCAAACCGATATTTCCTTCTTGGATCAAATCTAATAACTTCAATCCTCGATTTGTATGTTTTTTGGCAATACTAACCACTAATCTTAAATTTGCTTCAATCAAACGTTTATTAGCAAACTCATCTCCCTCTAATGCTTTCTTCGCTAATTCCAATTCTTCTTTATGAGTCAGTAAAGGAATTTGACCGATTTCTCTTAAATACATTTTGATTGGCTCATCAACCTTCATCCCATTCGATAATTCAGCCAACTCTTCGTTCGTTAATTCTTCTTCTGGAATTTCTTCCAACTCACTTGCGTCGAAATCTTCTTCTTTTTCTAATAAATCTTCTAAATTTTCTTCTTCTGGAATTTCCTCAAAAGATAAATCGGTATCTTGGAACTCTTCTTCCTCTTCCTTCATTTTAGAAACTTCTTCTACTTCTTCTTCTTTTTTCTTTCTTTTCTTAGTCACTGTTTTAGAAGCTTCTTTTGTCTCTATTTTTGTAGTTTTTTTCTTTGTTTTCTCTTTTTTTTCTTTTTCTAAGGAAGCCTTTTTTTTGATTTCGATTCCTTGCTCTATCATACCGCTGATCAATTTATCGATTTGTTCCAAAGGAAAATCTTCTTTGAGTTCATCATTAATTTCTTCATATGTGATTACTTTCTCTTTCATTGCTTTTCGAATTAGAGAAAGAACCTTTTCATTTTTTATAAACTCCCTCATATAAGCCTCCTATTTTTCCTCTCTGAGTTTTAAATATTGTTGGTACATTTCTAAAAATTGCCCCATATCTTTTTTATTTTTTAATATTTTTTGCTCTAATTGCTTCAAACGTAATTGTTTGAAAGGATCTGTCACTACTGTATTTTTAAACATCTCTCTTGCCCAATCTCTACAAACAATATGTTTCTGCTCTTCAATTTTATCACGTTCTAAACATTCACTCAACAATTCAAACAAATGCTCTTTTTCCTCTATCGTATAGTTATCTTTTGTAAATATCTCTCGAATACTTTCTAAGATAGTATTACGAGATTGCGTGTCTCTACCTTGTTCATATTTTTCTAAATCTTGAAAAATCTTTCGAATGAAATCAAATTGAAAAGGCATATCTTTCAAAAAATGATAATACTTTGCCTCTTCACTTTCTTTATGTTGCTGCAAGTCTAAAATAGAAATTTGAACACTTAATTTTTCCAGTACAGAATATAGCTCTTGAAAATCCTGTACAAAGATTTCCTCTTCTTGTTTTCTCTCTCTTAGATGAGAAAAATTCCTTGTTCCCTTTGGAAAAAGTAAAGGACGTAACACTTGAACGTCCATTCCTAATAAATCGGAGAATTTGTGAAGATACAATTCTTGTTCCAATTCCTTAGATAGGGAATGAAAAAATTCTTGAAATCTTTCCACAAATTTTTGCTTTGACATAATATCATCCAAGGCATACTCTTTTTTATAATAACTATATAAAAAATCGAAAGCTTCTAAACACGCCTGAACCTCTTGTAAAAAAGCTTCTTTCCCAAACTTCTTTAAAAACTCATCCGGATCCTTTGCTCCCTTCAATTGTAAAACCCGAATATTAAAGCCTTCTTCTTTCAATAAAAAGATAGCTCTTTCTGCAGCCATTTGCCCTGCATTATCGGAATCAAAGCATAGGATAACATTTTCTGTATATCTTTTTAAAAGTTTTACCTGCTCTTTTGTTAATGCTGTCCCTAGAGGAGCAATGGAAGTATCAAAACCATAAGACACAGTGGATAGTACATCCATATATCCTTCCATAATCATGGCATAATTTTTTTGTTTGATACCAGAAACTCTTTCTAAACCATAAAGTCCTTTTCCTTTTTTGAAAATGGGAGTATCCGGCGAATTGATGTATTTAGGAATTTCCTTATCCTGCTCTAAGGTTCTTCCTCCAAAAGCAATCACTCTACCTTGAATGGAATAAATAGGAAATATCACACGATTACGAAATACGTCATAATATTGTCCATTTTCTCGTCTCTTCACTAAGCCCAATAGCTCTAATTCCTCTGACTGATATCCTAACTCAATCAAATGATTGAACAACGAATCCCAAGAAGGGGAAGCATAGCCCAAATTATTTTCTTGAATTAACTTAGGTCCTACTTTTCTCTTTACAAGGTATTCCAAAGCTTCTCGTCCAATATTTTCAAAAATTAAATGAGAAAAATATTGATGAGCCTCTTCCATAATTTTATAGTATCGTTCAAATTTTTCGTTTTCTTCTTTATTTTGTTTTATTTCTTGTAAAGGAATATGATATTTTTTCGCTAGTTCTCTAACCGCTTCTTGAAATGAAATTTTTTTATATTTTGAGTAAAAAGTAATAGGGTTTCCCCCGGCTCCACATACAAAACATTTACAAATATTTTTTTGTGGATTTACTGAAAAAGAAGGATTATTATCAGCATGAAAAGGACAAAGTCCTTTATAATTTGCTCCACTTTTCTTTAACTCTACAAATTCTCCTACCACATCGACAATATTTAATTGTTCCATCAAGCGATCAATATCTTCTTGTCGAAACATTTTCACTCTCTCCTATCAAAAAATACTCTGTGATATATTATATTCTATTTTCCAAAAAATAGCAAATAGAAATGAATACAATATTCATTTCTTTTGCTTATATTTCTATAAAATTTTCTATTAATTCATAATTTTTTGTAATTCTTGTTGTGCTCTCCATGATCTATATTCATCACGAACTCTATCCTGTACTTCTTCTAAGCTCACAATCTTATCTTCCTCTTGTTTTGTTTTAGAAAATAAATAGATAATTCCAGCTTTCTTTGCATAATCATCGGAATAAATTTGTACTTTATTCATCTCTGCAGCATACATCGTGTCCACTAAAGCTTTATCTGTGACAAAACCTTGAATAACCCCTGATTTATCTACCCCTGTGAAAGTATGAGCGAATAATAAGTTTTTATTGATATTTTTCAAGGTTTCAAAAGTTACTTCTTTTTTATCCAATTTTTCTTTTATAGATTCTGCTTCCTTTAAACTTTTATCAATACTTGCTTGACTAGCTACTTCTCGGAAAAGAATATGAGCTGCTTTTACTTTATTCTCTTGTACCTCTTGAATATATAGCAAGTGTTTTCCAAACTGAGTAGAAATAACTTTTGGATAGATTTGAGCTTCTTTTGAAGAAAAAGCTGCTTCTTCAAACTCTTTTACCATAGCTCCTTTTTCGAACCATCCAAGTTCTTCATAAATTACTGTTTCAGGACTCTTTTTTTGTAAATCTGCCCCTATTTTTGCAAAATTTTCTTTCTTTAAACTCTTTAAAGTTTCTTCTGCTTTCTTTTCAATTGCAGCAATATCTTCCTTACTAGGCACAATTTTTAATACAGCAACATCTACATCAATGCTTGCATGTTGATTATATCGATTATGATTTGCTTGGAAAAATCTTGATAACTCTACTTCATCAATTTTTACTTCTGATTTTAATTTTTCAAAAAAAGCTTTTCCATACTCAGCTAATTGTACATTGATTGGCAAATCTTTCGAAATAAGAACTCCTTTTTCTTGAGCCTTCTTCGCAAAAGCAATTCCTTCTTCAAATTGCTTTTTCACTTCTTCTGTGACTTTTGCTTCTTCTTCTCCCGTCATAAGCATAAGTTGTGTTACTCTATCTGCCATATCAACATTCGTAATCTTAAATCCATCTTTTTCTTCTACTACTTTTAGCTGTAATTTTTCATATTCTGGCGATAATTTATCAATTTTCATTTCATTTCGTTTTTTTGCTAGAGCTTCTTGAAACAATAAATTACCATCTTTTCCCGATTTTTTTGCTTCTTCTGCAAACTTTTCCATCACTTTTTGAAGAAGTAAATTTTCTTCCAACATTGCTTTAAACGATTTTTTACTATAACCTTGCACACTTAACATTCTCTTAAATTGTTCTTTATTTCCAATAGAATTTTCAATTTTTTCATATTCTTCTTTGATTTCAGAGCTTGGAACTTTTATCTTCATATCTTCTGCCAATTGTAATGTTAATTCATCATTGATAACTTTTTGGAAGGCAATTAAACTAACTAATTCTTTGCTTGTCTTTCCCTGTCCCATTTTATTCAATTGTTCCATTAAGTTATTTTCTTCTCTTGCAATTTTAACTTTAGATACCTTTTCCCCATTCAATTGATAAGCATATTGTGTTTCTCCGGCTGAATGATGTTGTAATAAGTTCGTGAAAGTCAACCATGCTCCTGACCCAATCATTGCAATTGCCACAATAAAAATAACTGGTTTCATAATCTTACGAAATTTTCTAATTGCCATTTTTACTCCTCTCGACTATTTGATGTCCAATCCATATTTTCTAATCTTTTCGTATAAAGTCGTTCTTCCAATTCCTAACAATTTAGAAGTTTCTTGTTTATTCCATCTAGTCTTTTGAAGAGCAGAAGCAATGACTACTTTTTCTACTCCGTCTAAACTATAAATTTCTTGTTCTAAGATATCTTTCAACGGTCCTACTCCGACTACCGTTTTATTTTCTAAGGTAGCTGATTTCATCTTAATTTCCAATGGTAAATCTTCTACATCTAGAATTTTTTCATTGGATACTAATGCCATTCTTTCTACCATATTTTTTAATTCTCGGATATTTCTAGGATAAGAATATTCCATTAAATACTTCATAGCCTCTCCGGAAATGACAGGAGTTTCTCTATGTAGTTCTTTTACAATTCTATTTAAATAGTAGCTTACTAATAAAGGCACATCTTCTTTTCGTTCTCTCAATGGTGGAACCACAATTAGAAAAGCGGTTAATCTATGATATAAGTCCTTTCTAAATCTTCCTTGTTCTGTTTCTTCTTTTAAATCAATATCACTTCCGATGATGAATCTTACATTCACTCTTCGTACTTTTGTTCCTCCAACTCTTCTTAATTCTCCATATTCAATTACTTTTAAAAGCTTAGATTGAACTTTTAAATCCATAAGAGCAATATCTTCAATATAGATAGTTCCTCCATCAATTTCTTCTAACAAACCTTTTTTACTTGTGTTAGCTCCAATGAAAGTTCCTCTTTCATATCCAAATAATTCCTTTTCTAAATTTTCTTCCGGAATGGTTGCACAACTTACTTGAATATAGTCTTGTTTCTTTCTATCACTCTTTTTATAAATTTCTCGAGCGATGACTAACTTTCCAACCCCTTTTTCACCACTGATCAAAACAGGCATATCACTATCTGCAACTCGATCAATCAAATTTTTTACTTCTTTAATCTTAGGTGATTGTCCGATAATTTCTGTTTCATGTTCCAATTCTGTTAATTTTTCAGTCATCTTTTTATTTTCTTTTACCAATTCTAAGTTATGTAATACCGGTAAGATCACTTTATCAATATCAGAAACTAAGACTGGCTTTGGTAAGTACGAGTAAATTCCAGCTTGTTTAATTTCCTTTAATTTATCCGGAGTAATATCATCAAACAAAGCAATCGTTGCAAAATCTTTTCCAATACTGCTCAATTTCTTTTTTGCATCGGATAAACTAAACCATGTCAAATATTCATCCAATAAAACAAGATCAAAATCACTCTCTCGTAACATATCTATTGCATCCAACAAATTATTAAAAGTTATTACTTCATATTTCTCCGACAATTCTTTTCGGATTTGCTTTAAAGTATCCTTTTTTTCCGAAATTGCCAAAATTGCATTTTTCATACTTTATCCTCCTATTTTTCCAAAAATCAATCATTTTTTTATAAAACATATCATACTGTATTATAACTGATATGCTGTTTTTTTTCAAGACTTATTGTCAAAACAAATGTAATACATCTTGGATACTAATAAAAAATATTAATGTTAAAAATAAAAACAAACCAATCTTATGAATGTTCTCTTCTATTTTTTTACTGAAAGGAATATGCAACATTTCTAATAATACGAATAAAATTCTTCCACCATCTAAGGCTGGTAATGGTAAAAGGTTCAATAAACCTACATTTATCGATAAGAAAACACTAAGCCATAAAACTGAAACAATCCCTTGTTTTGATGCTTCGCCCACTACTTGTAAAATTCCAATCGGTCCCGAGATCTCCTTAACACTAATTTCTCCTCGAACCATCTTCCAAAGACCCTTCCCCATATCACTAATGATATTGATAAAACTGGAATTTGCTTTCAAAAAACTTTGACCAAAACTATAAGAAGATTTTATAATCTTAGGATAGACACCCAAAAAGCTCCTATTTTCCTTTTGAATAAGAGGAATTTGAAAACTTTTTTCTTCCTCCCCTCTTTCCACTAACACTTCTATTTTCTCTTTATTCTGAATATTCTTTCCAATATCTTCCCATGTTAAAATGGAAACCCCTTCAATTTGAACAATCCTATCTTCCGCTTGTAAATACTGAACAGCCGGACTTTCCTCAATCACTGCTCCTACAATCGGCTCCTTACTATATTCTGCATTCCCTAAATGAAAGTATAGAGCTGTCAAAAGAGTCATTGCAAAAAGGAAATTCATACATACTCCGGCAACTAATACAATAAGTCTTTGATACGCAGGCTTGCTTGCAAAACCACCCTCTACTTCCGAATCTATTTCCATTCCTTCAATATTTACATATCCCCCTAAAGGAATTGCTCGAAAAGAATACATCGTTTTTGAAGTTTCATAACTATATACTTGCGGTCCCATTCCAATAGAGAACTCCGATACCGGCATATGAAATAATTTTGCGGTCGCAAAATGTCCTAACTCATGTACTAAGATAATAATTCCTAATACAACAATAGCAATCAATACAGTCATATTTCTCTCACTTTCTCTAAAATTTCATTTTGAATTTCTTGGATACTTTTAATTCTATCTCCGTCCACACAAGAAATTCTTGTCCATCCATACTTTTCTGCCATTTCACAGGCATTCCGATAAGATTTCTCTAAATATTCACGATTTCGCTCATGAATATCCTTCTCCTCTTCTCCTGTAATTTTATTTGCTCTTTTTTTCATCAACTCTTGAGCTTGTTTCGTAGGCATATCCAAAAAAATAATACAATCCGGCCTTGGAATCTCAAATTGTTTATACTCTAAGGTTTCCAACCAAATTAAATACTCTTCTTTTTCTTTTCCTTCCAATTTTGAGGCTTGATGAATCATATTTGAAGTTACATAACGATCTGCTACAAAAATACTCTCTTCTTGTTGATAATCATAACCCCAATCTTTTTGATAGGAGGCATAGCGATCAATTGCATACATCGTAGATACAGGATAAGGATTTACCTTCTCTGCATTCAAACCAAATTCTCCCGCTAAATACATTTTGACAGGTTCACAAGCCGGACTTTCATAATTGGGAAAAGATAATCTTCTTGCTTTTCTTCCAAGAGACAAGAAATGTTCTAGCAACAAATGACTTTGTGTTTCTTTTCCACTAGAATCTGTCCCTTCAATTACAATAATTTTTCCCATGTTTTTACCCACTCCCTTACCTCATGGTCCTTTGCTAAAATATGCTCCAAGGATTGGATTTCCTCCCTCGGAAATTGTTCCATAGCTGCTTGTATTACTTCATAAATTTCTAAAAACCGTATCTTTTCTTTCAAGAAAAAATCAACAGCAATTTCATTTGCTGCATTTAAAACAATAGGCATTGTTCCTCCCATATTCCCTGCCTTTCTTGCTAAATCAATTCCTTGAAATACTTGAGTATCAATTTTTTCAAAGCTCATTTGTCCATACTTCAGAAAATCCAAACTTTCCAATACAGAGTTGGAGACTCTCCGAGGATAAGTAAAAGCATACTGAATCGGAAGTTTCATATCAGTTACCCCCATTTGTGCAATAATAGAATTATCCTGATATTCCACCATAGAATGTATAATACTTTGTGGATGTAAAATGGTATCAATCTTATCATAGTCTATTCCAAAGAGTTCATGAGCTTCAATAATTTCTAAACCTTTATTTACCAAAGTGGCGGAATCTACTGTAATTTTTTTTCCCATAGACCAATTTGGGTGTTTTAAAGCATCTTGTACTCCAACTTTTTCTAGCTCGATTCTTGTTTTTCCACGAAAAGCTCCCCCACTCGCCGTAATAATCAAACGCTTTACTTCTTTTTTATCATTTCCTTGCAACGATTGAAAAATAGCAGAGTGTTCACTATCAACCGGAATAATTTCTGCCTTAGGATATCGTTTCAAAAGATCATTAATATAAGATCCTGCAGCAACCATCGTCTCTTTATTCGCTAAAGCAATTCTCTTTTCTTTCTCAATTCCTTTTACTGTGGCTCGAATTCCAACAGCCCCACTTACTGCCGTTAATAAAATATCATAATCCTCTACAGATGCAAGTTCTTCTAAGCCTTGCTCTCCATAAAAAAATTGAATCTCCGGAAAAATAGTTTTTAACTCCTGATAGGCTTCCCAATATCCTACTGTAACATATTTCGGATGAAATTCTTTAATTTGTTGCTTTAGTAGTTCCATATTTCTATGCCCTGATAGTCCTACAATTTGAAATAGGTCTGCATTTCCTCGAACCACCTCTAAACTACTTTTCCCAATACTCCCAGTCGATCCTAACACAACAATTCGTTTCATAATACTGCTCCCATAATATAGTACATAATTGGCAAGACAAAAATCATACTATCAAAACGATCTAAAATTCCTCCATGCCCTGCTAAAATTTTCCCGGAATCTTTAATCCCACACTCTCTTTTAAATAAAGATTCTACTAAATCTCCAATTTGAGCTGCCAAACTAACTCCAACTCCTAAAATTAAAGAAAAAATCAATAGTTCTTCCTGTGTTTGAGCTAAAAATAGAGTAAAATACTTTAGCAATAAATAAGCTGCCAAAATAGTACAAAGAATCCCCCCTAAAGAACCTTCAATTGATTTTTTAGGACTGATTTCTGTAAAACCTCGCTTGAAAATTTTTCTTCCAATCGAAATTCCAATAAAATAGGCAAAGCTATCACAACTCCAAACCATAATTTGTAAAAGTAAAATGAATTGTCCTCCATTATCCCAAAAACTCCATTTCAAAATATGAGAAAAGAAATAGGACACATAAATCAACCCTAGTACTGTATTTCCTATCTCTGTAGAAGCATGTTCGATACGGTTTGTAAAAACTCTCTCTAAAAACATAAGCACCATAGCAAATACTAAAATTGCAATTTCTCCCTCTACTTTTTGCCCCTGTGTCCAAAAAATATAATTTGGCAAAGCAAGACTCGCTAACATTCCAACATATTTGTGAACTCGTCTTCCACTATGCTCTATCATACGATAAAACTCCCAAGTTCCAATTCCTACAACAAAATTTGTGAAAATTAACAATGGAATTCCACCAAATAAAATAACAAAAATTAGAATAGGAATTCCTATCAGTGCAACAATAATTCTACTTTTCATAAACTCCTCCAAAACGGCGTTCTCTTTTTTGAAAATTTTCCAAAGCCAAATCTAAACTTTTCTCATCAAAATCAGGCCACAAAGTATCTGTTACATAAATTTCTGCATAGGCTAATTGCCAAAGCAAAAAATTAGAAATTCGAAATTCTCCACTTGTTCGTATAATCAATTCTGGATCTGGAATATTTTGATATAGATGAGAAGAAATATCCTCTTCCGAAATCTTTTCTTTCTTTTCTTGGAGCAACTGATTTACTGCATCTACAATTTCTGCCCTTCCCCCATAATTAAAAGCAATATTAAAGGTAATGCCTGTATTCCTAGAAGTCTTTTCTTCCAAAGCTTTTATTTCCTCTAAAAGAGAGGAAGAAACTCTTTCCTTCCTTCCGGATACTAAAAAACGAACATTATTCTTCATCAAATTTTTTTCTTCATTTTTGATATACTTAGAAAATAGTTTCATCAAAGCAAATACTTCTTCTTCCGAACGGTTCCAATTCTCCGTTGAAAAAGCATAAACAGTAAGATATTGAATTCCAAGTTCACCAGCATATTTCAATATTTTTTGTAAGGTTTTTGCTCCTTCTCGATGCCCTAAGGTTCTAGGTAAAGCTCTTTTCTTTGCCCATCGTCCATTTCCATCCATAATAATGGCAATGTGTTTTGGAACTTCTATCGACATATATTACACTTCCTTAACATTTATTTTATCATTACATTTTACCATAATTTTCTATGTTTTTCTATATAGTTTTACAAGTCATTTCTTTTTGGTAAATTGCAACTATAAATGTCACGTTATGAAAAATA
>UMHQ01044369.1_pt1 | contig 13500 bp, 8 predicted proteins | sample 1965531 | NCBI WGS metagenome assembly UMHQ01 (sample SAMEA4836098, study PRJEB28245) | human gut metagenome | biome: gut microbiome; material: fecal sample | place: Denmark | collected 2008
AACGAGCAAAAGAGTGAGCATTATCGCCCAGATAATGTGATTTCAAAAGCGAGATTTGCGACGCAATTTTGCGACCTTTTGAGTTTTTGGCAAAACCTTACTCGGTTACGTACGCCAAAGTACGCGCCCTCGTAAGAACTTGCCAAGAAACGTCAAAATCTCATCAAAATTCCGACTTTTTAAGAGAAATTTATTATATTTGCAAATTCTCGACGTTTTATGGGCGTTGGTATTTTGATACCCGCCGAGAAAAACACGGGGCCCCCACAAGATACTGTGTACTTGTGGGGCTTAATAGCATCAAAATTCTGACTTTTTAGGGGAGTAATTAGAGAAAATATTATTTTGCGTACGAAGTACTTATGTCATTGCGAAACAACGCTCTGCGGTGTTGTGGCAATCTCCCGGAAGGGCTACCTTATAAAAGAGAAGTTTATTTTTTAACTAAATCTTAACTTTGGATTAAAGTAATCTTTAACTTGCGCGGTTATGATTAAGCCATAAAGTTTCATAACATAATTTTCTCCCATTATTGAGAAGGGGCGTCCAAAGCGGACGCTCTTTTTCTTTTGGCGCGTGCGGGCAATAAAGTTGCCTTTTTTGTAATTGCATATTATAATAGACAGATGTAAGAGGATTCGAAATCGACCGTATGTTTTTATTGCTTGCGTTAATTTATCTTATTTTCATATCGCTGGGGCTTCCCGATTCGCTTTTCGGCGCGGCGTGGCCGGTCATGCACGTTGACTTCAACGTGAACGAAAGTTTCGCAAGCATATATATGATAATCACCGCGGTTGGCTCGGGCGGCGTAAGTTTTATTGCAGGGCCGCTGATCAGAAAATTCGGTACGGGCAAAGTAACGGTGGTGTCGATTTTGCTTACCGCCGTCGGCATGCTTGTCATCGGTTTTTCGGTGCATATCGCGATGGCGATTTGCGGTTCCATACTTATGGGGTTTGGCGCGGGCGCAATCGACACGGGGCTCAACAACTATGTTTCGACGCATTATAAGGCGCGGCATATGAACTGGTTGCACGCGTTCTGGGGCGTGGGAGTTACGTTAAGTCCGATAATCATGGGCGCGTTTCTGGATATGAACAACAACTGGCGCGGCGGATACAGATGCGTGTCGTGCATACAGTTCGCGATATTCGCGGTTTCGCTTTTTTCGTTGCCGCTTTTTAAGAAGTACGAACACTCCGTGACGGTTGAAACGCTTGACGGGGCGGCTCCCGACGAAAGCGAAGAAGAAAACGAAAATACGACGAAAGAACAGGCGGAAGAAGACGGCGAAAAGCCGAAAAAGAAGAAGCCTGCAATTTTTGAAATATTGAAAATCAAGGGCGTGGCGTGGTCGGTTTTGTCGCTTGGAATTTACACTTCGATGGAATTTCTGATCGACACGTGGGGCGCAAGTTACGCCGTCAACACAAAGGGCGTATCGCCCGCAGACGCCGCCCGCTGGGTGTCGCTGTATTTCGGCGGAATTATGGCAGGAAGGGTAATCAGCGGGTTTATCTCTTATAAATTTGACGATAAAGTCCTTATTCGGTTGGGAATTGTCGTCATGACAATCGGAATGATAGTGTTTGCGTTGCCCATCGGGAAATACTCGCTTGCGGGGCTTCTGCTCATCGGCACGGGCTTTGGCCCGGTGTTCCCGTCGACGATACACGCCGTACCGTTCAGGTTTGGCACGAAGTATTCCGCGGACATTACGGGAATACAGATGGGCGGCTCTTACGCAATCGGCTGGGCGGTGCAGCTCACGTTCGGATTCGTCGCGCAAAAGGTCGGTTTTTTGTTCATGCCATACTTACTGCTTGCGTTTGCGGCGGCGCTGCTTATCGTAAGCGAAATCACGAACAAAGTCACCGCAAAACACAAAGTCGCGGCGGAGCAAATATCGTAAAAAATGAAACAGCGCGTTAAGAAATCGTTGATAATCGTTGCAATCGGCGTGGTGGTAAACGTCGCACTTGCACTCATCAAAATGTACGTCGGTCTTTCAAGCAACAGTCTTTGCATAATGCTGGACGCGATCAACAACTTTTTTGACATTTTGACGGCGATAGTGGCAGGGGTAGCGTTTTGCACGCTTCTTATCCCGCGCAGCGAAAAGGCGCCGTACGGCTACGGCAGGACGGAGTATCTTGCGGGGTTTATCGTCGCGGCGACTTCGGTCGTGGTCGGCGGGCTGTTTCTGATAAGGTCGCTTAACCGCATGGCGATGCCCGAGCCGGTATGGTTCGGTGTAAAAAGTTGCATATTGATATCGGTGACCGTGCCGGTAAAACTCGGACTGGGGCTTACCTACTATTTTGCCGACAAGAAGATGACGTCGCCCGCGCTCAAAGCCTTGGCGATTGATAGTTTTATGGACGTCGGCATAACGGTGACTTCGGTGGTGTCGTTTGCGGTATCTGCTCGCATCGACTACGCCGCGGACGCGATTGTCGGCATCGTAATAAGCATTGCGGTTATCGTATTTGCGATAAAGGCAGTCAGGGACAACATAAAGGCGGTTGTGTCGGGCGACGGCGCAAACGACGAGAAAGAAGCGATATACAAAGAGTGCGAAAAGGTCGGCGTGATCGTTGTGAAGACCGAACTTCACGATTACGGTTACGGCGCAAAAACCGGCGTCGTTATCGTGAAAAACGGCGACGAAAACGTATTTTCCGACATTTCCCGAAAAGTTCGCGAACAAACGGGTGCGGAAATTAAATTTATCATTGAAACAAACGGCGAAAACGCCGAAGAACAAAACAACTGAGGTGAAGATATGAGAAAGAAAAAATTCGACGAAACGAACGACGTTTCTTTCAGCGTGGAAACAACCGAATTCGGCACGCGTGAAAAGAGAAAGAAAGAGAAAAAGGTCCTTTCGCCCGAAGAAAAGAAAAAGCGTACGATAAAAGCGCTGATTATCACGGCAAGCGTCGTGCTTGTCCTTGCGATATTCTTTGGCGGTTGCGCGATAAGTTCGGCTGTCGGCACGAAGTCGCTTATCAGGCAAGGGCAGAGTTTTGACAAAGTTGAATACACCGAGCATTCGCAACTTGTCCCGACGTTTGACGAAAGCCTCGGATACTACGTATTTACGAAGGAAGACGGCCGCGATTTCAAGGTGTTGCAGTTCACCGACGTCCATATCGGCGGCGGCGCGTTTTCGCACAAAAAGGACGCGTGGGCAATGAACGCCGTCGCGACGATGATAAGAAAAGAGCAACCCGACTTTGTCGTGGTCACGGGCGATATCGCGTACCCCGTACCTTTCCAGTCGGGCACGTTCAACAACAAAAACGCCACGATGATTTTCGCGGAAATGATGGAAACCCTCGGCGTGTACTGGACGTTCGCGTTCGGCAACCACGACACCGAATATTACAGCCGTTATTCGCGCGTGGATATCTGCAACTATTATAAGGAAAGAAATTTCAAGTACTGCTTGTTCGACGCGGGCGTTTGCGACGAAAAGGACTATATTGGCGACGATGCAATGGGCTTCGGCAATAATATGTTTGTAGTCAAAAATTCGAACGGCAGCATCAATCAGGCGCTTGTAACGTTCGACAGCCACAGCTACATCGACGGCGACTACTTTGGCGCGGCGTGGAAATACGACAATATCCACCAGTGCCAGGTCGATTGGTATACCGGCGAAATGGCGAAGTTGAGAAAAGCAAACGGAAATAAAGCCGTCAACAACCTTGTGTTCTTCCACATTCCGCTGCGCGAATATCGCGACGCCTGGGCGAACGTCATCGACAAACTCGGCGACGGTAAAACACCGAACGTCGGCGATAAATTTGTATCCGACCGCGGCACGACCGAGTTTATCTACGGCACGATGGGCGAAAACAACAAAACCAAAAACGGTCAACGCACATACGGCGTCTTTTGCGGAATGCGTACGGACGAACTGTTTGAGGCAGGGCTTGAAAACGATATGCAGGGCGTCTTCTGCGGTCACGACCACTACAACAACTTCTCCGTAAACTACACGCCGAAGGGCGCAACCCGCTCCATTCGTCTGACGTACGGCATGTCCATCGACTACCTCGCTTACCCGGGAATTTACAGGAGACACGGTCAACGCGGCTGCACGGTCATCTCGCTTAAAGGCGACAAGCCCGACGAAATCTCCTTCGACTGCGCCCCCATGAACTACTATGATGACTACGGCGTGCGTCCCGAAAAACCCGAAAGGAAGAAATAATCCGCTTCCAATCCAACCAAAAACGAATAAAAAACAACCCCTTCGCGATTTGCGAAGGGGTTTGTTTTATGGTTTTATTTTGTTGTTATTAAATCGAAACCGTCCTGTCCTTGCACACAACTTTACACGTGCTCGGCACTTCGAATTTCCAATTAAAGTCTTTAGATATTGCATTCCATTGCGCTATCGTTCCGTTAAATTTAATGTATGTAAGACTCGTGCAACCGGAGAAGGCAGAATTACCGATGCTCGTCACGCTGTCGGGAATTGTTATGCTCGTAAGTCCGCAACCAGAGAAGGCAGAACCGGCAATGCCAAATGTTCCTTCTTTTAATACAATTGAGGTGTTGCTTGGCATAGTTCCTTTATATTTATAAGCGACTTTTCCTGCATACACAAGACCGTTAGGCTGATTGTTGTACCATGCAGTATTATAGAAAGCATCTTTGCCTATGCTCGTTACGCTGTCGGGGATTGTAATGCTCGTAAGCCCGCTGCAATTATAGAAGGCATACTTGCCTATGCTCGTCACGCTGTCGGGGATTGTAAGTTCTCCTTCAACATTATTTCCGCCAATATATAGTGTTTTTGAACTTGAACCATAACCCATCAAACTGTCAAGTCCGCTTATTCCGCACCATCCTGCAATGTCTCCGGTATAATATATGCTCGTAAGTCCCGTGCAATCCCAGAAGGCATAATCGCCTATGTTTGTTACACTAGTGCCGATTGTCACGCTCGTCAAACCGGTGCAATTATAGAAGGCATAATCGCCGATGTTCGTCACGCTTCCACCGATTGTCACACTCGTAAGTCCTTTGCAACCTGAGAAGGCAGAACCGGCAATGCCTAATGTTCCTTCTTTTAATACAATTGAGGTGTTGCTTGGCATGGTTCCTTTATACTTATAAGCGACTTTGCCTGCATACACAAGACCGTTGGGCTGATTGTCGTACCATGCAGTATTAGAGAAGGCACGATCGCCGATGCTCGTCACGCTGTCGGGGATTGTAATGCTCGAAAGCCCAGTGCACCCATAGAAGGCACCATCGTCTATGCTCTTCACACTGTTGCCGATTGTTATGCTCGTAAGCTCGGTGCAATGAAAGAAAGCCCAAGAGCCGATGCTCGTCACGCTGTCGGGGATTATGATGCTTGTAAGCCCGGTGCAACCATGGAAGGCCCCATTGCCTATGCTCGTCACGCTGTTGCCTATTGTCACGCTCGTAAGCCCTGTGCAATCATAGAAGGATTGACTGCTGATGTATGTCATGCCGTTGCCGATTGTCACACTAGTAAGTTTGGTGCAACTAGTGAAGGCTTGATTGCCGATACTCGTCACGCTGTCAGGAATGGTTATACTTGTCAATCCCGTGCACTCAGAGAAGGCATACTCGCCGATGCTCGTCACGCTGTCAGGGATTGTAATACTCGTAAGCTCGGTGCAATGAAAGAAAGCCCAAGAGCCGATGCTCGTCACGCTGTCGGGGATTGTTATGCTCGTAAGTCCCGTGCAACCATAGAAGGCAAAATAGCCGATGCTCGCCACACCGTTGCCGATTGTCACGCTCGTAAGCTCGGAACAACCATAGAAGGCCTCATTGCCGATGCTCGTCACGCTACCGGGGATTGTCAATTCTCCTTCGACTTTTTTACCACCGATATATAGCGTTTTTGAGCTTGAACCTGACATCAAACTGTCAAGTCCGCTTATTCCGCACCATCCTGCAATGTCTCCGGTATAATATATGCTCGTAAGCCCAGTGCAACCAGCGAAGGAAAAATGGCCGATGCTCGTCACGCTGTTGGGAATTGTTATGCTCGTAAGCCCAGTGCAACCAGAGAAGGAATAATAGCTGATGCTCGTCACGCTGTAGGGGATGGTTATACTCGTAAGTCCGTTGCAATTATAGAAGGCAGAATCGCCGATGCTCGTCACGCTGTCGGGGATTGTTATGCTCGTAAGCCCCGTGCAATCACGGAAGGCATTTTGATTAATTTTAGTTATATACGACGGTAAAATCAATTCGGTATTAGTGCCGTGATAAGCAACCAAAATCTTTTCGTCTCCGTCCGTATATATAACGTATCCGTTTTCATCCGTCGTAAGTTTGCTTCCGCCTTCGTTTGTGTAAACGTTCTTTGCGTAATAGGCAACGTATCCGTTGGAAGAACTGCCTGCTGTGATTGACAAAGTGGATTTGTTGTACACTTCAATAAACTTGTAGCAATCATAGAAGGCACCCTCGCCGATGCTCGTCACGCTGTCGGGGATTGTTATGCTCGTAAGCCCGGTGCATCTATAGAAGGCAGAAGCGCCGATGCTCGCCACACCGTTGCCGATTGTCACGCTTGTAAGCCCAGTGCATCCATAGAAGGCCTCATTGCCGATGCTCGTCACGCTGTCGGGGATTGTTATGCTCGTAAGCCCGGTGCATCTATAGAAGGCAGAATCGCCGATGCTCGTCCCGCTTGTTATAACAACCTCAAACGATTTACTTTCACATTGTCTTGCAACAGATGAGACAACAGTGGAAGATCCTGTTATTTTGGTCAGTCCGATGCAACCACGGAAGGCATCATCGCCGATGCTTGTCACGCTGTCAGGGATTGTTATGCTCGTAAGCCCAGAACAACGATAGAAGGCTTTTTCGCCGATGCTTGTCACGCCGTTACCGATTGTCACGTTCGTAAGCCCGGTGCAACCAAAGAAGGCATCATCGCCGATGCTTGTCACGCTGTCAGGGATTGTTATGCTCGTAAGCCCGACGCAACCAAAGAATGCAGACACGCCGATAGTTGTTACGCTGTCGGGTATCTCAATGCTCGTAAGTTCTTTGCAATTATAGAAGGCAGAATTGCCGATACGAGTTACATAATTAGGGACGACAATGTCGGTTGAGTTTTTGTTTTTAATGCCATTGATTATGCAACTTGTTTGATCAGAAGAAAAAACGAAATTTTCCATCTCATCTGCCACTTTATACTTTGCAACAAGTGCTTTTGTTGCGTTAGGCATTGCAAAAGTGAAAGTTGCTTTATCAGAAACCATTTTGTAACCGTCGTACCAACCTAAGAATTCGTACCCGAGGTTTATTGAGGCGGTTATTGTAAGCGAGTCCCCGACTTTGTTTATCGCCTTTAATCCCGATATGTCGCCTGCTTGACTATTGTTTGAAGAAATGGTAAGCTTTGCCCATTTTGCAGTGTATACGATATCATTAGAAGGTGTTGTTGCAGTATAGGTTAAGTTGTTGCTTAAAAAAACACCGTTTCCAAACCAACCAACAAAAACTGACGTGCATTTACTGTTAACGATATCGGTATTTGTCGTAGCAATTAAATTAACAGACGATTTAAACTGTTTTTCCCCGTCAAAAGAGTTTACCGTTCCGCACGTTTCGTCATTTGAAACTATTTTGACATTATAAGAATTGGGTTGCCATCTTGCGGTAAAGGTGACATCGTTTGTAAACGTATATTTGATTGAATCACTATACAGATTATCGTTGAGGTACCATCCAAGGAAGGTATAACCCGTTCTGCTTGGCGTAGGCAACGATAAATCTTTGTTGAATGTAGCGGTTTTGTCGCTAACGGTGCTTCCTCCGTTTGAGTCGAACTTTGCCGTATAGGTCAGCGGAGTCAGATTTGCATTGAAAGATTTGCTTTCCGTAACGTAATAGCCGTCGCATCCCCAACCGTTGAATGTATAACCTGCTACGCTGCACGAAGGACCGTTTCCGTACGCCGTATGGGTGAGAACTTGTTCGCTAGCATAAAACGAACCGTTGGCGTAGAACGACAAAGTAACGTAATAGTTTTTCCAGACGTTCAGTGTATACGTGCGGCTAGTTTTTCCGTCTGCGGACGTTACGACGATATAATAAGTGTTGTTACCGGTTTTCGGTACAATCATTTTGGTAACTATCGCATCTGCCGAAGTGGCGATTTTCGAAGTGTACAACTGCCAACTGCAATCTTTGGACGTTGTAATCATTCCGCTTAAATCCACGTCTTCGACTGTATTGTCAATTTCCAACGAAAGGGTTAAGCCGTCAACCTTGCCGTTTTGTATTGACTTGATCATTACTTTTTGGTCAACGTTTTCGGAATTCGTGTTGCTTGGTTTTTGCGAGTCCGTCTTATCGCAGGCGACAAAAACAAACGACAAAACGATTGCCATTGTTAAAATGGCAAGAACAAGAACAATTCTTTTTTTGTTGGATTTCATGGTCTCCCTCGCAGAAATTTATTGCAGGGCATCAAAAAAAGCAAAAAATATAACAAGTTTTCCCCGCTGATTTTGCCACAAACCATATATTTTAAAAAAGAAGACAATGAGTGTAAAAAACACTACTATGAAAATAGTACGTTCGTTTTTAAAAGCGGTTTTTAGCACCTTTTATGATACGACAGGACTTGCGTTTTGTCAATCGCAAGTATAATTTATATAATTATACAAGTCGCGCCGTACAACAAAAACAGGAAATTTTTCATAAGCTCGTTGACAAACGGAAAGGGTGCCGATTTATAATTTATAATATACGCGCGAAGATTTTCGTCTGGGGGCGATATTTTAACAAACGAAAAAACAATCGTGGAGTGTTTGATAACAAGTCGCGCGTTTTCGCGATATCGTTTCGGAAAAGGCAAGGGGGTATTATGCATAAAGAAAGCAAACTCGCAAAAAACAAGGCGTTCGGAATCTTTCTGATGATTCTCGGAGTGTTCGGTTTTTTGATTATCATACACAGGCTGTGCTGTTACAAGTTCGAATATGACGAAAAATTCAGCCCTGTCGATTACGGAAAATTTAATATCCTGTCTTTCTTCACAATTCAATCCAACGTGTTCGTATACGTGTATCTTATTTGCGCGGGGCTTGCGTCTCTCGGCGTCGAGGGGGCAAAGAAGGTTGCGTACAATCCGCTTGTCGGCGCAATGGCAACGACGTATATCCTTGTTACCGGGCTCGTATACACCGCGGGCATTCCCATGGGATTTACTCCGCCGTTCAAGTGGGGCGATTCCTACCACGCGATGAGCAGTTTCATTCAGGTGTATTTTCATATGATTATACCGCCGATTATGCTGATACTGTGGTTTTTCCCGTTCACGGACAGGCGCACGAATCATAAGACGGTATGGGCGTTTGCGATATATCCGTTTGTGTATTCGCTCTTTTCCATAATCCGGGGCGTGGTGGGAAAAATGCACTTTTATCCTTATCCGTTTTATCGTCCCGAATTTATATGGTCGATATTCTCAAAAGGCGACGTCAATTATCCGCTTGCGTATTTTCTGATGTTCATCGTACTTATGGCGGGAATGTTGCTGTTTGTCGGCATAGGCAGGCTTATGATGTTCATAAACGATAAAATGACAAGTAAAACGTTTTGCCGTGGCGACGAGTGCACGGTGAGCGAACAAAGCGACGCGGACGCCGGCTAAGTCTTCCGGTATTCGGTTGTTGACTTTGGGGCGAAATGGTGATATTATATCGTTGCAAAAAAGGAGAAAATATGAAAGCGGCAATTATAGGACTGGGCGTTATCGGAAAGGTTCATTACGACGTTTTGAAAAGGCAGGGTGAAGACATAGTTGCACTTTGCGACATAGATGCGGCGAAGTTGAACGGCTACGACAACGTCAAAAAATATTTCGACTACAAGAAGATGCTGGATGAAGAGAAAATCGACGTCGTGCATATTTGCACGCCGCACTATCTGCACGCCGATATGACGATATACGCGCTTGAAAGAAACGTGAACGTTTTATGCGAAAAACCGCTGTGTATAAGGAAAGAAGACGTCGCGCGGATTATCGACGCGGAAAATAAGTCCGAGGCGATGCTCGGCGTATGCCTGCAAAACAGATATAATAAATCCAGTCAATTTGTCAAAAGATATTTTCAAGACAAAAAAATCGATTTCGCTTTCGGCAACGTGTTGTGGCATCGCGACAAGGCGTATTATGCGTCGGGAGAATGGCGGGGTAAGAAAGAAACCGAAGGAGGCGGAGTGCTTATCAATCAGGCAATACATACGCTTGATCTGATGCAATGGATTTGCGGTGAGCCGACGAGCGTTTGCGCCAACACGTACAATTATTCGCTTAAAGACGTCATCGAGGTGGAAGACACCGCCGTCGCGCTGTTCAAAGGCGACACGGATTTTGAGTTTTTTGCCACTAATACCGCAAAAACAGATTTACCGGTCGAAATACGTTTCATTGCAGGCGGCGATATCGTTACGCTTTATCCCGACAAGGTGCTTATCAACGGCGACGTCGCCGATATCGAAAACGAAATCGAATGGAACGGGAAACGCTCCTACGGCAACGGACACGAGAAACTTATCGGTCATTTTTACGATTGCGTCGCGAAAAAAGAAAAATTTCCGATTGACGGCAGCGAAGCGGCAAAAAGCGCGAAGGAAGTCCTTTCCGCGTATGAAAGCGACGGAAAATTCGTTGAAATATAAAAGAAAAATCGTTATTCAGGAAAACCGTAAAAACAGCCCGAGCGGGCTGTTTTTTATTGCAAATTTTGGCAATTAAGGTTGTAAACTTATCGATGCGTAAAATTGCTTCGGCGTTATGCCGAACTCGTTTTTGAACGCGCGGAAAAAGTGTGTATAATCCGAGAAACCGCATTTTGCAAACACTTCGGTTATCGGGAAGCCTTCTTCGATAAATTGTTTTGACAAGACCAGCCGTTTTTTAAGGATATATCGGTGGGGGGAAGTGTTGGTGTATTCCTTGAAAATGTGCGCGAAGTAGTATTTGTCCACGAACAACGCAGACGCGATTGCATCCAGGGAAAGATCTTGCGAGATATGTTCGGAAATATAATCAATGGCTTTTGTCACGCAGGGATTTGCTTTTCCCAATATGGTGAAATCGTCGCGGTTTTGCAAGAAATACTGTCCCAGCAACACAAGCAAAGTCTTTATGCGCTCCTCGTTTTCGATGTCCGCGCCGAAGTCGCCGGTTTGTGAAACGGAAAAGCCGTCCAGAATATGGCGGATTTTGTCCGAAACCGCACTGTTGCGGATAAGAAAAGCGTTGTGTTCGTGCGCCTGCAAAAAACAGGTGTTCAGGTCTGTTTTTGCGGTTGAGATGCGTTTCAAATATCGTTGATTAAGCCACACAACAAACCTTTCGTACGTCATGGCGGAGTCTTTGATGTCAAGCTGATGAAGCTTGTTGGGAGGAATCAACAGCACGTCGCCCGGGCGCAGGGAATACTTGCAATCTTCCACGATGTACGACGCAGAACCCTGCAAAAAGAAATAGATTTCCGAAAAATCGTGAGAATGCATTTCCACCGTTTTGAAATCCTTGTCTTTTTTGTGATGCACCTCGTAAGTCGAGTTGCTCATTTGTTGATTTTCGTATTTTGTTCCGCTCATATCTTAACAATACTCCAAAACCGCAAGATATGCAAGTAAAAAAGCAAAAAATAAAATTTACTATGCAAAAGTTGTGTGATAAAATAATTTTAATAAGGAGAAAGGAAAATGGGATTTTTTGATGAAAATCTTTTGCTGACCGGCGACACCGCGCGCGGAATTTACAAAAGCATTGCGGATTTGCCGATTATCGACTATCACTGTCATCTCAACGAAGCGGATATTAAAAACGACAAGAAGTTTTCCGACATAGGGGAACTGTGGCTTTCGGGCGACCATTACAAGTGGCGCGCGATGCGTCTTTCAGGCATTGACGAAAGTTATATCACGGGCGACCGCTCTTACGAAGAAAAGTTTTTGAAATATGCAAAGATTATGCCAAAACTTTTCGGCAATCCGCTTTATTACTGGACGCATATGGAGCTTAAACAAATTTTCGGCATTTCGGAGCCTTTGAACGAAGACAGCGCAAGTCGTATTTACGAAAAAGCAAACGAAATTCTGCAAGGGCTCAGCGTGCAAAAACTGCTTGAAAAATTCAGAGTGGAGTATATCGCAACCACCGACGATCCGTTTTCCGATTTGTCTTGCCACGGCGATATAAACGGGGTGAAGGTGCGCCCGACGTTCCGTCCCGACAGATGTTTTTCGGAAGGCGTCGATAAGGTGCAACTTGAAAAGAGATTGGATTATTTCGTTTCCAAAGGCTGCAAAATCGCAGACCACGGATTCGATGATTTTTCCGACACGCAGAATATCGAATGGCTGATTGAAAAATGCTTTGAAAAGGGAGTCGTTTTGCAGCTGCATTTCGGCACTTTCCGAAACGTCAATACCGCGGCGTTTAACAAAATCGGGAAAGACAGCGGGTTTGACGTTTTCAGGGCAAGCGTTGACACCGACGCGCTTGCACGACTTCTTGACAAGATGTACACAAAACTTGGGGGTTTGCCAAAAATCATACTTTATCCGCTCAATGACGAATGTTTAAGGGCTGTTTGTGCGATTTCTGGCGCATTTCCCAACGTTATTGTCGGTGCGGCGTGGTGGTTTAACGACACCGTGTCGGGCATAAAAAGACAACTTGAAACCGTGTCGGAATATGCGGTTCTCGGCACGAATCTCGGCATGCTTACCGACAGCAGATCGTTCAGCTCGTACGTGCGGTTTGACTTTTACCGAAGGATACTTTCATCGTTTATCGCAGATAAGGTCGACCACGGCGAGTATGACGAAAAGTCCGCGCTCGCGCTTGCAAAAGATATTGCATACAACAACGTAAAGGAGGTTTTGGGACTGTGAAAATGACCTTCCGCTGGTATGGAGAAAACGATTGCATACCGCTGAATTACATAAAACAAATACAGGGAATGAGCGGGGTTGTGACCGCCGTTTACGACACGCCCGTCGGAGAAGTCTGGAAAGAAGAAAAACTTGAAAGGCTCAAAAATCTTGCAAACGACGCGGGGCTTGATATGGAAGTTATCGAGTCCGTCCCCGTGCACGAAGACATAAAACTCGGCAAACCTACGAGAGACAAGTATATCGAAGCGTACAAGCAAAATATCATCAACTGCGGAAAAGTCGGCGTCAGGTGCATTTGTTATAATTTTATGCCCGTGTTCGACTGGCTAAGGACAGACCTTTATTTCAAGCATAAAGACGGCTCGACGTCGCTTGCTTACGATCACGAAAAATTGCTTGCGCTCGATCCCAAAAACCTGCATTTGCCTGGCTGGGACGAAAGTTATTCATTGGTAGAACTCAATAAACTTCTGGACGAATACAAGGGAATCACGCACGAAAAGCTGTTTGACAACCTTGTGTATTTTCTGAATGCGATTATGCCTGCCTGCGACG
>UMHQ01075411.1_pt1 | contig 13446 bp, 11 predicted proteins | sample 1965531 | NCBI WGS metagenome assembly UMHQ01 (sample SAMEA4836098, study PRJEB28245) | human gut metagenome | biome: gut microbiome; material: fecal sample | place: Denmark | collected 2008
ACCCTCCCGATGCGAAGCGTCGTGGAAGGGTGGGGTTCTTATTTTTAAATTTAAAAAAGAGGTTATTATGAAAAAAGTTGTAAACATTGAAAAAACCGACTCTAATTTTAAAGATTATATTTTATTTGATATAGAAACAACCGGACTTAACAGAACAAAAGACTTTATGTATATGTTTGGAATTTGCGAAAAAAAAGGAAAAGATTTAATCTATTCTCAATATTATATTGAAGATGAATCAGAAGAAAAAGAATTGATTTTAAAGGTAAATGAGCTTTTAAATACAAAAAAAGTAATTTCATATAATGGAGACAGATTTGATTTTCCTTTTATCAGAAAAAAAATGGAAAAATATAATATTTCGAAAGTTGATTTTGAAAATATTGATATTTACAGGCAACTTCAAAAGCTCAATTTTTTTCTTGATGAACCTAGCCTAAAGGCTATAAATTTGGGAAAAAGACTTGGCTTTGATGTTCATGACCATGTTAATCAACAGGAAATGCCTAAAATTTTCAAGATGTATCAAGAGCTTAAGGATAAGGAGATGTTGTCAAAACTTATTTACCATAACTATATTGATCTGCAAGTTCTAAGCTATATTTATGAATATAAGGAAAGTATTTTAAATAAAATTTTGACCATTAATAACAAAAAATTTACAGGAATTTTAAAAACAATCTATATTCAAAAAAACTATCTGATAACAAGACTTTCCAATCCCAAAAATATAGATATAAACTTTCATCAAAATAATTACAGTATAACGAGCAATAAAAATGAAATCAAAATTTCATTGGAATTGGAAGATGGACTAATTGAAAATAATATAAAAGCTAAAGTTTTTAAATCAAAATATGAAAATAAAATTTTTAGAGAATCTCAAAATTTGACTGAAAATTTTATTCTCATAACAAAAAATAATAAAATAATAAAAGAAAATTTGCTTCTTTTACTAAATTTAATTTAATTGAGATAAAGTAACAGAAAACGCTTTAATTTTTTTGACTTTTAGTGTATAATAATACTGGAGGTAGTTATGTAGTTGTTGATAAAAATTAGGAGATTGCTATGGATGTTGGTGAAAAAATATTTTATCCTATGCATGGAGCAGGATTGATTAAAAGCATAGAAGACAAAGATTTGGGCGATTATTGCGAACGATTTTATGTTATTGAGCTTCCTTTTGAACAAAATTTACATATCTTCATTAAAGAAGATGACATTGATAAATTTGAATTTAGAAAACTTGTCAATGAAGATACTCTTGATGAGGTTTACAATTACCTTAACAATGAAGAATTCCCTATGCCGAATAATTGGGTACAAAGATATAAGGAAAATACAAAAAGACTTAAGTCTTCAGATATTTTTAATATAGCCTATGTTCTTAAAGGGTTGTCTATCAGGAATGAAAAAGGTAAACTTTCTTTAAAGGAACTGTTTATGTTAAATCTTGCAAAGCGAATTTTAGTTTCAGAATTTGTTATGGTTAGCGGTTTTTCAAAAAACAAAATTAATAAAATCATAGAGTATTCTATGGAACATTAGGAGGAGAATATGTTTAAAGGTTTAAGATACTTGACCTTTGTTTTTGGTGGGCTTTTAGGTATTCTATTAGCCTATGGATTCGGTCAAGTTGTAGAGTTAGAGTTAAGCAAATTTGCTGTGATTTCGATTTATTCCATTTTTGCAATTATTTTTGGTATTATTTTTTATTTATTATTTCCGGTAATTTTAAAGAAACTTACAGTTAATTTTGAAAATATGATAAAAAAAGCTCAAAAAACTCCGACTTCTGATATTGTTACCGCAATTATCGGACTTATAGTTGGATTGATTATAGCTTTTTTAATTTCATTACCGATTTCCAATATAAAATTTCCTGTAATTGGAAATTTATTAAGTGCAACGATTACTATTTTTATATATTGTGCGCTTGGATTTATAGGAATCAAAATAGCTGTGGATAAAAAAGAAGAGATATTGAAATTTAAACTTTTTTCGAGAGAAAAGTCCTTTAAAAAAGGACATGTGTATCCTAAAATTTTAGATACATCTGTTATAATTGACGGAAGAATTTATGATATAATCAAAACCGGATTTTTAGAAGGTCCAATTATTATTGCTATGTTTATGGTTAAGGAATTACAATACATTGCGGATTCCGAAGACCCAAACAGAAGACAAAGAGGAAGACGCGGACTGGATATTTTGGATTTACTTCAAAACGAAAAAAATATTGAAATAAAAATTGTAGATAAGGATTACAAAAATATCAAAGAAGTTGACCATAAACTTTTAAAATTGACAGAAGATTATCACGGAAAACTTATTACAAATGACTACAATTTAAACAAGGTTGCATCTCTTCAAAAAATTTCAATACTAAATATAAATGAGCTTGCACTTGCGGTCAAACCTGTTGTAATTCAAGGCGAAAAACTTATTGTTGAAGTCATTAATCGTGGTAAGGAACCCGAACAAGGTCTTGGATATCTTTCTGACGGAACCATGATTGTGGTTGAAGACGGAAAAGATTATATCGGTCAAACAATAGAAACAACTGTAACGAGTATATTACAAACTCCTGCAGGAAAAATGATATTTACAAGAAAGAATTTAAAATAAATATATTATGTAATTTGAATGGAGGATTTTATGAATGAAAGAATTTACAAATCAACATCTTTTCAAGTTGTAAAAGAGCTGGTGCTGTTAATTGTCGCCTGTGCTTTTTTAGCTTTTATTTTGCACTTTTTTGTTAAAGACTATATAAATGCTATAGTTGTGGCTGTTGTATTTGTTTTCTCACTGGCTATGACACTTAAAGACAGGAAATTGTATGTTAAGGTTACAGATGATACCCTTACAATAGTAGATGGTAAAAAAGTTTATGAATACGAATTGGATGAATGTGCAATCAAAGCTAAAATAAAAAATAACGACATATTAACTTTGTATGTTATAGACTCAAACGAAAATACTAAAAGTTTTGATTTGTCATTACTTGGATACAAGCAATTCGAGAAACTTATTGAAGATATCCGTGTAGTCGGAGATGAAGCGGAATCAATTACGTTAAAAGCAAAATAATTTTATATTAGGAGGATACTATGGATAATATTTCACAGATGATTAAAAATATGGGAGTTATGGCTTATATAATTCCCGCCGTTTTAATTATTTATGTTGTTGGAATTGTAATTTGGTCAAAAAAAAGAAAACAAGGATATGATAAATGGCTTTCAGATCATCCTGATGCAGTTAAAATCTATTTAAATACTGGTTTTAATGCGATTACTTCAAAGACACTTTCAGGAAGAATTTTGAGTCCCGATGCTTATCCAACAATTGCGTATGAAGGAACAAAGTCTGTAATTTATGCATTACCGGGAACTGTAGATGTTGAACTTACTTACAGTTATACAAGACCCGGAGTGCTACATAAGAATGTAACTACGACTTGGGGCCCTACAAAACTTTCACTTGAAGTTGAAAAAGGAAAAACTTATTCTTTAACTTTTGACAAAGATGAAGAAACTTTTAAATTCAGTGTTGACAATTAGAAAAAAGGAAAAACTTCGACAATTTATGTCGAAGTTTTTTATTGTAAAACAACAAGATTCCCGGGAACCCACCCGATGCGAAGCATCGTGGAAGGGTGAGGCTCTTATTGTTAAACAACAAGGTTCCCAAAACCTACCAGATGCGAAGCATCGCGGAAGAGTGAACTTTTTATTAACAAAATCTCATTCTATCAGGATTTATATCTTTCTCTTTTTCGTAAAATTTTAAAATCTCAATACCATTTTCTAAAATCAACTTTTCAATTAATGGTTTATCTTCAATATTATAGAATAAAATGCTTATTCCGCAACAGTGATCTTCCGTTTTAGGAGTTGGTGCTATTGTACATTTTATTCCATTTTGTTTCATTAATTTATAAAGTTCTTGACCGTTTTTTGTATCTTTTAAAAAAATATAATATAGCATTAGCTTAACATCTCGATAAATGCACCAATTCTTGTTTTTAATTGTTCACTGTCTGAGTCCGTATAGTCAGTTTCGATTCCAAGAACAGGAATTTTAGCTTCTTTTAAAGCTTTTTCAACTATTGTTCCCTCTGTATCATAAAGTGTACAGAACTTCAAGTTTACATCAATAACTCCGTCTATATTATATTCTTTAACCAATCTGATTATGTCTTCAACTCTTTCAGTATTTGGAGTAAAGCATGCACAGTTTATGCTTCCTAAATATCTACAAGTTAGATTTTCAACCATTTCATCCATTGTCTTTCCATTTTCATCTACTAGATGTTCAGAATATCTATTACCTGTACACATTTCTTCACAGACAATCATTCCTCCTATATTTTCAACTATTTGATGAATCTTCCAGTTTGGAATTGAAAGCGGAGTTCCGGTTAACAATATTCTCTTTGTACCTTTTTTGAATACACTTACATTATTCTTTGCTCTTTCTTCAAGTTCATCACAAAGTCTATTTACTTGTGCAGTAAATCTTACAGGGTCATCATAAAATGCTATTTGTGTGATAAGAAGTACATCTCTTCCTGAAATAGGTACATTGTCAAGTTTTCTAAAACTATTTAATCTTTTTAAAGCCTTTCTCTTATTATTCAAGGTTACAATCGCATTTTTTAAGCTTTCTTCTGTAATTTTATTTCCTGTCAATTTTTCCAATTCAGCCATATAGCCTTTTATTTCTTCTTTCCATTTTACAAAATCTTTTTCTCTCTTCATTTGTGGAATATCCATTATATACATTGGAGCATCTTTTGCTAAAATTTCCCATGCCTTTTTCTTACCGTCACAAGTTGTTTCTCCAACAAAAAGATCAGCAATTCTAAAGAATGGACAAGTTCTATCAAATCTTGCACCCAAAGATGCCTTTATCAATGGGCAAGTAGATGTTGGAAGTACTTTTTCTCCACCCGGAACCCAAAATTGAGATCCGCTACACAAACCTGTTGCAATAGCTCCCGCTGCAACTACAACTTCATCGGGAACATGGATACAAAAAGAGCCTACAACTTTTCCACCCTTCTTTTGAAATTCAATAAGTTCTGCAGGTCTAATTCCATGAATTTCTGCAACTACCATATTGAAATAGTCCATACTCTCAGGTCTATTTTCTTGACTTAAAAAAACATCCCCAAATGCGACAGGTAAAACTTCACATAAAATATCATGAGTATCGACATCCATATTCAAATCTTTCCACATTTTTCTGTAATCAGCCATTTTATTGCCTCCTATAAAATTTTATTTATTATCATAGGGACAATCTTGATACAAAATATCTAATTTTTTTGTTTTCTTATTATTATACTTTTCTTTCAAAAACTCATAACCACTACTTTTATAAGTCTTAAAAATTTCTCCAAGACAAAAATTTTCTATGATTTGATAATCTTTATATTTTTCATCAATATCGTCCAAAATTTGAATTGCTCTTGAAACGTATATCTTTTGTCTTTTTTTATTTACATCTTTAAAATTAGACAGCACTCTATCAATCATATTATTTTTTTCTTCCAAAGAAAAAATAAATTGAGTATAAAATTCAACTTCATATAAAAATCTGGATTCAATATCGGTTTTAGAAAGTTTTTCCAATTTTGAAGAAATATTTTTAGATAATTCAACGGCTTTTAAGAAATTTGTTTCAGAAAAATCTCGATTATAGACTTCCTCTACTCTGTTTTTTAAATTTTCAAGATTACCATCGTAGAAAAAAATTTTGTCCTTTAAATTATCTTTCAATACTTTTAAAAGTAAAGGACAAGAATTATCTACAACAACCAATTTTGCATTATAAAGTAAGGGGCATTTTTTAGTTATAGCATAAGTAAGAGTTGAATCAATTATGCTACACAAATCTTTTTCATTCGAATATTCCAATATGTATTTATCTACTCCGTCCAAAGGTAGAGGCACCAAGTCAAAACCGTAAAATATTTCTTTCGGAACGGTTCTCCCCAAGTATCCTATTATGTATTTTTCACTATCTAAACCCATTATCGTCTCTACAAAAGCATTTCGCCTAAGCTCTAAAATTTCTTCTCTCAAATTTTCCATAATCTTTTTTGATATTTAATCATATCTCCTCAAATTTATACATTATATATTTTATAACTTTAGATATTTTTCAAGAAATTCTATGATAAAATAACTTTTTAACCATGTATTTGACAATTCTAAAAAATTCACCTCCTACACCATAAAAATAAAACTAAACAATTTATCATCATTTTATTCAGTCAAATACATTACTTTATATCGTTATATTTGTATTATATCACATATATTTTGTGTAGTAAAATTAGAAATATTAATTGAAAGCCTTTATTCATAACAAAAATTTATAATAAAATCTTAAAATTCTATCGATTATTAAAAAAGAACTCCAATAAAATTATTGAAGTTCTTTATGCTCTGTTAATACCTATCTTCTCTTTTTAGAAAGCGCAACTGACACAATTCCTAAAAGAACAGTAGGCAACAATGACATTTGTGCAATTCCTGTTTTAGCTAATTTCGGTTTTCTACCGCTTTTCTTGTTATTATCAGCTATTACACTATTATTATTATTGTTGTTATTGTTGTTATTGTTATTTTCGAGTTTGTTTTCCAATTTATATTTTACTGCATATTTTGAAAAATGAGTTGTAACAAATGTTACAGCCTTATCATTTTGAGTAAAAGTTTTTTCTTCAACTTTTCCGATATCGTCTACATAATAAACTTTTTCTACAACTTTTCCTTTTTCTTTAGGCATTACAACTGTATATTGTCCAACAGGCAATACTATCTTCTTCTTTGTCTTTGAATCTCTAAAATAAATATCGAACAGTGAAATATTTTTATCTTTAAGAGTTGTAAAATCTTTAGGATTTAATTTTTCAACCACAAGTTCTTTTCCTAACAAGTTTTTGCCTGTAACAGAAATTTTAGTTTCTTTATCAGTAAGTGTAATTTCTTTATCAGAGTATTCAGGTTTTACACCGTCTAATTTTTCTGTATTTTCTTTTAAATCCTTTGCTAATCTATCTACATTTCCTTGACTTACCGGATTTTCAACTGCTTTAATCGCATTTTCTAATGCTTTATCAAATTCATTTTTAATTTCTTCTGCAGCATATTTATATTTATCCGTTCCCTTTGCTGATTTTGCATCTGCTATTGTTTTGTTCAATTCATCAAGTTTAATATTACTCTTGTAGATAAAAGTTACTTCCTTAATATCTTTAACTTTTTCTTCATGGATATTTCCGATTTCTTTTTCTTCAACACTTCCGTTGGCTCTAACTATCTTATATTTTACAGCTTCAAAATCTTTACTGCTTTCAATAGGTCTTACATTGAAAGATCTAAGTTTAGACCATCTATATCCTTTAACTGTAGCTCCCTTGAAAGCCACTTTGCCATCTTCTGTTTCATGTTTTACTTTTATTTCAGAAACTTCATCTAAAGTAAGTTTTTCTTTTTTCCCTACTTTGTCATTTACAACAGTCGCTCTTACAAAAACTTCCTCGTCATAATTTTCTCCGTCAACAGCAACCAAAAATTTAAAAGTAACATCTCCATTTGGATTTTTAGGATTTGTAACATTTCTAGGACAAATAAGTTCAAACATTTGTGTATTTCCATTTCCATAGATTCCTGTTCCGTCTGAACTAACCATTATAAAGTTGTCCATACTGTCGGATGTACCTTCATTTTGTAATGGATACCATTCTATTCCGTTTTCATCTACAATTTTTATCTTTGTCAAAGCCTTATTGAAATTAGCTCCGAACATAGTAACCCAAGTTTTTTTACTTTCTTGACCTACCGGAGTATAAGTATGAGTTACATCAGGTTGTTCAGTACCGCCACCTGAAGTTCCATAAGATTGAATTGACATAAAACTTAAAATCGGTTTATCAGTTATTTTATCAGTAGCTAAAACCGTTGCAACCAATCTTTTTGCCCTGTTTTGTAATATATTTACTCCAATTGCTGAAGAATATGTTTTTCCATCGTCTAAAGATACCATAACTGAATAAGTTTCAGCTCTTTTAGTTTTATTTTCCGGCAATTTAAAAGTTATAATTTGTTCAGTATTATTTACAACTTCCACTTTTACATTAGCTGATTCTGTTATTTCAGAATTTGAAGTTTTATCTTTATTGTTTTTTAGAATTTTAACCTTAACAGCTTTGCTTAAATTTTCACCAACTAATTTAACTTTTGAATTTCCGCCTAATTTAGTTAAAATTTCTCCTTCAACAAAATTAGCTTCATTTACTGTTGGAAAAGCATCTTTTATAAATTGTTCAAAAGATTTATTTTCTCTGTTTTTTCCATCTTTGATTATTCTTTCTTCAAATTTAATTTTTGCACCCGTTTTAATTTCAATTGGACTTTCCAAAGTTATCACAATTTTATCTTCTAAAACTTCAACTTTATCCTTTGCTTTTAACTTTTCAAAATTATCAGAAGCGGATTTCTTAAATGAAATTCCTGCCTTTAAAGTTTCAATATCATTTATTTCAAAAACTCTTTCATCAAATTTTAAAGTTATTTTTGTCTTACTGTTGTCAAGATATACATTACTTGGCACAAAATCGACAGTTTCTCCACTTTCGTCTCCACCAACAGTAACAGTAACTTCTTTGTCATTTAATCTAATCTTATAAACTTCTTTTTTATCTGATTTTGCTTTTGGAAAATTTAAAGTAGCACTTTGAACTTCACTTGTTCCAACAAAAGCATAATTCATTTCAATTTTTGTTTCAACAGCATTTTCAACTTTAAAGATTTCAAGTTTAAGTTTATCGGATTCTAAATTTTCACCTTTTATAGTAACAGTATTTACTCCTCCTGCTTTAGGTAAATTAGGAGTTTTTACTTTAAGCTCATTTATAACCATATTACTTTGTTCAGAACTTGCAACAGTAACTTTAACTGTCGGATTTTCTTGAAAATCCGTTTCAGAGCCTTTTGTATTGAACTTTATAATATAAACTTGTTCTTTAGAAGTATCATTTTTTGGAAAATTTAAAGTAATAGTCTTTTTAGCTTTTTCACCTTTCACTTCCGCATTTTTTCCTAATTCTGTTACAACTCCATCTAAAGAAATTTGAAGTTTTACATTTTCAGGAGATATATGTTTATCATTAATTTTTTTAGTAAATACAGTTAAATTTACTTCTCCACCTTCTTTTGGCAAATTTTCATTATCTGCTGTTGCTTTTAAAATTGCATTCTCTTCAACAGGTTTAGGTTGTTCAGGATTTACCGGAGGAACTACCACTCCGCCACCACCTGATGTACTCTTTCTTATTTTCACAGTTTTTTTAAATTCTTCTACAAAGGATTCATCACTTCCCTTTATACTGAAAGAAACTTCATAAGTTTTACTTTCTTTTTCATTTTTTGGAAAATTTAAAGTAATAACTTTTTTACTTGAATTTTCTTTTGTTTCTTCAGAAAAAGTTAATGATTTTTCAACTTCTGTTAAGCGTTCAGTACTTCCTTTAAACACTACTTTCGCCTTAATATCTTTTTCTTCCAAATCGGAACCCTTAAGTGTAAAAGTTCTCTTTCCATCTTCAGTAGGAGATGAAACATTTACATATTCCACTTCGGTTAAAGCACTTGTATCTTTTGCATAAGTATTTATTCCGATAGAACTGAATGTAACGGAAAACAAAAGTACAAATGTAAAGATTTTTTTAAGCATTTTCATTACAATGCGACCTCCTTAAAATATTTTATCACCCATAAATTATATATCATAAAAAATTTTTTTGCAAATAATTTATCAATGTATAAATAATTTTTATGAATAATTATTATTCATTAATAATATTTATTAAAAACATATAGAATATGCTTGTCTTAGACTTAAAACAAAATTTTTTCTATTGACATCACTTATTATTTGTGATATACTCAACTTGTCTTCAGGGCGAGGGTCGTTTCCTCACCGGCAGTAAAGTCTGCGAGCATTATGCTGAATTGGTGAAATTCCAATACCGACAGTTAAAGTCTGGATGAAAGAAGAAATGTTTGTGCCCTAAAGATGGCATTTTTTTTTGCTAAATTTTAGGAGGTTATTATGAATAAGAAAAAATTCAGTATTTCAGAGATTACAAAGATTTCAATTCTTGGAACGATAAGTGTGCTTTTAATGTTTATTAAAGTTCCTCTACCTTTTGCTCCTACATTTATGGAAATGGATATTGCAGAACTTCCCGCATTAATAGGAGGATTTGCAATGGGACCGTTAGCAGGATTTTTAATTGTATGTATAAAAATTTTGTTAAATATTGTAATTAACGGAACAAAAACTTTTTATGTCGGAGAGCTTTCAAACTTAATAGTTTCATCAGCTTTCGTTTTGACAACAGCATTTATATATAAGCATAATAAAAGTAAAAAATCTGCTCTTTTAGGACTTGCTATTGGTAGTATTTCAATGTCCATAGTTGCAACTTTAAGTAATTATTTTATTATTTTCCCACTTTATGCAAAACTTTTAAAAATTGACTTAAATGCTTTTGTAGGAATGGTAGCAAAAATAAATCCACTTGTAAAAAGTTACTTTACATTAATGGTATTTTCTGTACTACCTTTTAACTTAGTTAAAACTGCTGTCACTTCAATAGTAACATCATTATTATACAAAAGAATTTCACCAATTTTAAAAAGAAAATAAAAGAATTAAAAATAAAAAATCAAAATATGGAAAAAGTGATATAATGATAAAAATTAGAAATTGACAAATTAGAATTTGTAGAGGTAAATAGTATGTGCTTCATATGTGAAAGAATAGAAATGATTAAAAAAGGGGAAAATCAATATTTTGTAAAAGAATTAGAAACCAGTTATGTTGTATTAGGTGACAATCAACACTTTAATGGATATACATTTTTTTGTGTAAGCAACATAAGACTGAACTTTTTGAATTAGAAAATAATTTTAAATTAAAATTCTTAGAAGAAATGTCATTGGTAGGGGAGGCTGTATACAAAGCTTTTAATGCTGAAAAAATTAACTATGAACTACTTGGTAACGGAGATTCTCATTTACATTGGCATCTGTTTCCAAGGGTAGCTGGTGATATAGAAAACTACGGAAATCAAGGAAAGGGTCCGGTTTGGTGGTATCCAATGAAATTAATGTATAGTGATTCTAATCGCCCCTCAACTACTGAATTAAGCGATCTTAAATACAAGTTGCTAACTGAGTTAAATAAAATATTTATTTAATAATATATTTTAGGTTATCGTTCAGAACAACTATCAACAGGAGTCACAGATCTGTTTTATGAAGAACTCAAATAAATTATAGGGTTGGTTATGAATCTAGACTTAAGTGTCAGGATTTAATTAACATATTAATAGAGAAATAAATCCAACAGAAGTATATGTATCGGATGACATACTGGTTACAGATTTCTACTTTTCTCTCTTGCATTATGCATATGCAGAAGAAATGGTCACGGATGATGAATGGAAATACTTTCTTGAATGCCTTGACGGAGATGTAGTCTATAGTCTTGATGATAAATTATACATAACTGGTACAAATAGTGGTAACTAATATAAACACCCACCGTTTGTCACACTAAAACAATTAAACAAAACCACTAAGAGGGAGTACGGATACTTCCTTTTTTGATACTTAAAATAAAAGAGTATGTCGTGATTTTGCCATAAAAAACTCCATAAGTAGTTTTCTACTTATGGAGTATCCTATCATAAAGATTTGTTGTTTTTATTAAACATTCTATTAATTAATTCTTTTTGATTTTTCCATTCTTCTGTAAAGATATAATGCTATTAAAGTAAATATTAATGGACCTGCAATTGACATTATTGTTGTTAACCAGTCTCCTGATGAAATGGCAGGTTCAATAACTGTAAATAAGTTTGCAAAACCAACTATAAAGCAAGTAACTGCAACTGCAACTTTAACTGTTGAATATGTTTTAAATCTTACAAAAGGTCTTTCTATGCTTTCATTTCTTCTAAACGCTAAGAATGAATAAGCGATGAAGAAATAAGGTAAAGTCATTGAAACATTAGTCATTGAAACTAAAATTTGGAAAAATTGTTGTGCACTCTTTCCACCGAATGATACTATCGCAATTATTACAATTACACAAATTGCTTGGTACATCATAGGTTTAGTATAAACACCGTTCTTTTGTTCAGTCCATGATTTTGGCCATAATTCTTTAGGAGTTCCACCAATTAATTGTTTTAATGGAGAATAAATAAGAGTAAAGAATGCTCCTGTTAATGCAAGGAACATTGATATTCCCATATAACGTGAAACCCAAAGTCCAACATTTCTTGCAGCAGATTCTGCAAGACCAAAAGCAAGACCTAATTGATAACCCATATGGTTCATAGCAATATATGATACATTACCTAAAGTTATTTTTTGTGCTGAAAATTGTGTAAATGCAAATGACCATTTAGTAAATGTACCGAAAATTAAAATACCTAATGAATATCCCAAAGATACAACAACAGCTGAAATAATTATACCTTTTGGAAAGTTCTTTTCAGGATTTTCAGTTTGGTCAACAAGACCTCCTACTACTTCCAAACCACCATAAGCAAATATAGCATAAACTATAAATGACAAAACTTGTAACCCACCGGCATAAGCAGGGTTTGGTGAATGAGCCAAAGCATTAACAGTTATAGGATCTCCAACTCCACCTTTGTTTAGAAGCAACATTAAAATTCCGCCAACAAATAAAAATACATTAATTAATGCTACGGCACTACCTCCGAAAGATGTGAATTTTTTAATTTTATCTACACCTTTACTGGATATAAATGTTAAAATAATAATCCACAAAATAGCAAGAATACCTAGTGTTTTTACGGAATCAAGTCCAAATAAAGACCAACTTTGTGTTTTATCAACCCCAAAAATCGCATTTGATAAAACAATCCAAATACCTGAACCAACATTTACCATCCATACTATATAGGATGCATACCACATAAACGTTACCATAAATGCATACTTACCGCCTGAACTTTTTTCCATCCAAGAATAAATTCCGCCTTCAGAATCTTTAAAAGCTGAACCATATTCTGCAATCATAAATGCAAATGGTAAAAAGAAAGTTACACAAGAAATAATAAACCAAGGAATAGCTGCGTATCCCATAAGATAATATGATCTTGTAACGTTAGTGAAACCAAAAACAGAAGTGAACACCATCAAAACAAGTGCTCTTAAACTCAATTTCTTTTTAGACATAATATCCCTCCAATATTTATTTTTTCATTTTGAATTTTATCACAAAAAAATGGGTATGTCAATATAATATAAATAAAATTTATATTTTTTTGATAAAGAATTTTTAAAATTAGATATAAATTACAAAAAAGTAAAAATATTA
>UMHQ01074422.1_pt1 | contig 13412 bp, 7 predicted proteins | sample 1965531 | NCBI WGS metagenome assembly UMHQ01 (sample SAMEA4836098, study PRJEB28245) | human gut metagenome | biome: gut microbiome; material: fecal sample | place: Denmark | collected 2008
TTCTCCACTTCACTCAGCTTCGCTTCGTTTCGGTCGAAATGACGTTTTGGGGAATTTTCTTTGCTAACTGCTATGACGTGAATAGTATTATTTAAACTCACAATAGCATTACATAAATATTTAAAAAAATAAAGATGAATAATTTTATTAATTTATATTTATTTGAAGTTTATTTACTTTTTACGTCAAGCTATTAAATGAAATTTATTCTCTTATACGTCATCTCGACTGTAGCAGAGCGAAATGGAGAGATCTCATATATTTGCTTGTAAACAAGCAAATATAAATGTATCGTAGATACATAAAAGTAAAACTTTCTTATTAAATATGACTTTAAGATATTTGCATAATTATTTTATCCTTTTATTTTTAAGTCCTTTAATAAATATTTACAAAAAGACACAAAAAAGTGGCTACATCGTAACCACTTTTTAAATTACCTTTTCTTATTTATTTCTTCTCTTTTTATCTACAGCCACTACCATTCCTAAAGAACCAATTGCTACTACAACAAATCCTAAAACATTTGAATCAAGATTTGTCTTTACAAGTCCTTTTTTATTTTTAGGAGTTTTTTGACCCGGTTTGCCCGGTTGTCCAGGGTTGCCCGGTTCTCCCGGTTCACCCGGTTTTTGTGGATCCGGTTTTGGTTTTTCCGGTTCTTCATTGACTTTACCATAATCAACTGCATAACCTGAGAAGTGAGTTGTTGTAAATGTTACATTTTTATCATCTTGTTTAAATTCGATATTTTCAAGTTCACCCTTGTCATTTACAAAGTAAATAGCTTTTGCTGTCTTTCCTTCAGCTTTTACTATTGAAACATTGTATTCTCCCTTAGGAACGTCAACTCTCTTACCATTTTTATCAAGGAAGTAAATGTCGTATAAATCCGCTTCGGAATCTTTTAACTTATCAACTGAATTTTTATCTTTAACATCAGCAACTAAAGTCCAATCTTCTTTTAAATCATAACTTGAAACTGTAACTTTTTTATCTTTATCTGTTAATGTTACTAACTTCTTGATATTTACAATCTCTTTAACTTTATCATTCTTAACTGTAATGTCAAATGAATCCCTGTCAACTTTGTAACCTTCAGGAACTTCTATAGTAACTTTGTATTTTCCGTTTGGAATATCTCCGTGGAATACTTTTTTGTTAAACTTACTTTGTGTAAGATCAAATTTTTCTTTTGACTCAACATTTTCAAGAGTTACTTTTATTCCGTCAGGAAGTTTATCCAAACCTTCAAAAGCGATATTTACAACGTCATTTATAGTTTCTTGTGCCTTAAAGATTACTCTCTTCGGTTTATTTTCTTCAACTGTAAATTTAATTGTTTTTGTTTCAAATTTTAAAGAATCATCACTTGTTTTTATTTCAACAGTATATTCTCCAACAGGTAGAACAGTCATTAAATCTCTGTGGAAATTAACTCCTGTAAGTTTTCCGTTTTCGTCTTTTATAGGAGATTCATATACTTTAGTGTAAGTTTTTAAATTATCTCTGTTAATTTCTTTTCCGTCTTTATCTTTGATTACATAAGTTGCACCTGCTCCCATATAGTTTTCAGGATAATCATTTATTTGTAATCTGATATTAACTTCTCCATGTCCTGCTTCAATCTTTTCTTCCTTTTGCTTTGTTTCAAAGACAAGATCCGTTGTTTTATCTTTTTCAGCAGTAACATCTTTTTGTTGTTCAGCTAAAGGTTCATAGATTTCCGGAATTTGATCGATATAGAATTTATAATTTCCCGGAGCCATATTTAATAACTCATTAGAATATCTATAATTTCTCATTGGATTCCAATTTGTTCCGTCATTAACATAAACATCTTCTCTCCAATTGATTTCAATCGGGAACATATTTAAGTTTTCTGAACCTTCTATATGTTTTCCTTCAAAGTCTTTATAGTTTGTTACTTTGAATATCGGTTTAACATTTGCTCCCAAATCTTTCGGTTTTATTTGAGGTGCAGAATATTCAGAGCCGTCTAAATTAAGTGATGCGATATTTCCTGCGTGGTCAAAAGTGTGAATATAGATATTTTTATGTTCTACATCTGCCGGAATTTCAAAAGTTCCATCCTCTTTAGCAGTTATCCACTTTGTTTCACCGTTTTTATCAATATATCTTAAAACAGTTTCTTCAACACCGCTTAAATTATCTGTGATTTCAGGTTTATAAATATTTCCTTCAACCTTAGGCTTAGCAATTTTTGGAGCGGTATTGTCGATTTTTACATCGAATTCCATTTTTTGTTCATTTTCAACAGCAGCTCCCGCCACTTCAGAGTTTGCAGTTACTACATATTTGTACGTACCTTCAGGAAGAGATTTTCCGTTTGATGTTCCATCCCAGTAAGTTTGTTCTATAAGATTAGATCTTGAAGCACCATCACTGTAATTATTACTATTTTTATAAGCATAACCTGAACCGCTTTGGTAAACAAGATTTCCGTCTTTATCATAAACCTTAGCTGTAATATATTGTGAATTTCTAAAGAACATACCTTTGAATGCCACAAAGTCTTTGTTATTATCTCCATTTGGAGAAATTGCCAAATTATTTTTTGAAAATTCAAACTTACCTGCATCAAAGCCTAGAGGAATTTCACCTTTATTTCCAACAAAATTATATCTTACTCCCTTATCATCTGTCCATTGTTTTCCTCTTGCATAAGGATTATTTTCGACAGTTACAAGAGATGTGAAGTTCGGTGTAAAGGAACCGTTTTGTTTCATATACATTGGAAGTTCTTTACTAAGATCAAAGTCGTAAACAGATTTTTCCCAAAGTGGTACATTTGCCCATTTTCCTTTAAATCCACTAAACGCCATACTAACTTCTTTTGTATTATCTTTCGCATCTTCAAAGAATACAAAACCTTCTAAGAAATAACCATTAGGCATTTGTTTGCTTAATTCAGCGTCAAATTTACTTGCATCAACAGTTATTTTAACATCTACTGAACCCTTAGCAGGTACAGTTATTTCTTTTCCTTGAATTGTTTCTAAAGTTTTTGTTTTTAAAGCAAATTTTCCCTTTTCAGTTTCATCAGTACCTAAAACTGTTTTATATTTTAAAGTTTTTGCTTCATTTCCAATATTTACAACTTTTAAGTTAATTTCAAATTTACTGTCAATATCATTTAACCAAGTTTTTGGATTATTATTACTGTCAAGCACATAAATATCGCTACTTGTAGCTTTTTCAACATTTATAGCACCAGCACCCTGTTTTCTAGGAGAAACATAATTTTCTGTTCCCTTTTCCTTAACAGGATCTGCTGTACTCATAATTAACGCTTTTATAATGTCGTATTCTTGTTCTCCCTTAATTTCAGAATGTCTTTTATTTAAACTTTCTCTTATAAGAGCTACAGCACCTGCAATATGAGGAGTTGCCATTGAAGTACCACTCATAGTTGTATATTTATTATTATTTATTGAAGAATAAATAAGTCCGCCCGGAGCTGTTATATCAGGTTTGAAAGTTCCGTCAGATGCCCAACCGTAAGATGAAAAGTCAGTTAACTGTCCACCATTTGCATAAGGAATCGCACTTAATTGTTTTGTAAACTTTACTTTTTTATCTATATTTTCAATAATTTTTTTACCCGCAGAGTTTCCTATAAATACAGATGGAATCTTGACATCTTTTGTTTGATCTCCAAATGCCATATTTATAATTTCTTCTCCACCTTGTTCGTGGTTGTAGATTATAACACCTTTTGCACCTTTTTTACCGGCTAAAATAATCTTATCGGCAAAAGTCTTTCCGCCTCTTTTTACTAAGACCACTTTATCTTTAACTTCTTTTCCGTTATAGTCGGATTCTTCATTTCCAAGACCCGCTTCAACTACATCATAACTTTGTTCTTTTTTATCTGCGTCTATAAATTGTTTAGCGGGGTCGGGATCTCCCTCATTGTCATAACCTTGAAAATAATCTCCTGATTTTAATACACCACTAACTCCTTCAATGCTGATTGTTCTAACTCTTTCAACATCAGTATACATAGCTGCAACAGTCAAAGCATCTTTTGCAACACCCGGACTTCCAACTGTACCATAGTCCGGATTTGTTACAGGAGGTTTATCACTAAACGCACCGAAATGACCGTCATTACCAGCTGCGATAGCTACGATAACGCCCATCTTTCTCGCATAAGCTATAGCTTTTTCCATAGCTCTACCAACAGATGCGATAGATCCGTTAGGAGCACCCAAACTCAAGTTTATACTGTCTGCACCAAGTTTTACAGAGTCTTCAACAGCCTTTGCATAAATATGAGTATATGTTGATTGTCCTTGGAAAACTCCCATAAAAATAAGTTGTGCTTCAGGAGCGGTTCCTATGATTTTTTCTTTTTTAGTTGTTCCGTCTTCTTTGTTAAATTCAGCTTCCATTTTAGGATTACCTACTGAAATACCGGAAACATGCATTCCGTGAGATTCTTCTCTCATTTCTTCTTTTACATTCTTTCCGTTTGTGCTGTAATTATGAGCGTAAACAACTTTGTCAGTTCTCCAACTACCGTAGTTAATTCCGGCTTCCTTCATCTTTTTATTCATAGAATCTTCAGTTGGATATTTTCCTTTTGTTACATCAGAAACTCTTAAGATGTCGTGATTTACATCGACACCTGTATCCAATACGGAAACAACTCTACCTTGTCCATTATATTTCTTTCTAAGTTCGTCTGTAACTTTCATTAGATTGTTTGAATCTAAACTTCTTTTCTTTCTTTTAGGATTAAATTCCTTTTCGGATTCTTTAACTGTAGGTTTTGAAAATTCATTTGAAACTTCAACGGATTCAACAGAAGCCATTTTTGAAATTTTCTCAATGTTTTTAACCTTAGTTTTTAAAGCAATTCCGGCAAATAATAAGTCATATTCATAATATGTTTCATAACTTATATCAGCTTTGTCAAGTTCAGCTTTAAAAGAATTGATTAAAGCCTTACTTTTAGCTTCTCTAGCCTTTTTTCCTTCTGCAGTTTTCAAACTGGAAAAGTCTGCTTTAGAATCCTCTTTCAAAACTACAATATAAGTTTTTTCCTCATTTTCGTCGGCTTTAATCTTATTTGCAGTTTTTGTAATTTTTGGAGCTGTATTAACTTTTTCATTAGCAAAAGCAACACTTGTGCTACCTAATAATAATGAAAACGTTAATAACAGAGTCAAAAACCTTTTTCTCATAGAAAAACCCTCCTTAAATATAAAAATAAATAAACCTATGCAGTATAAAGAATACTACTTTATCAGTATAACATATTTATTTTGTTTTGTATATACCGTTTAAAGTAATATTTTTTAAAAAATGATAATTTTGTGGTTAATTTTGTAAAAATTAAAAAATTTTTTAAAAAGCAATAAAAAATTAGGGAGTATTTTTTAAAATTTACTCCCCTTCCTTAGTTACTAAAACTAATTTTTTAATAAGACATTGATATCTACAAATATACAACATAATCAGCTATTGAATTTAAAAATTCTTGATCATGCGAAACAATAAATATTATTTTCTCATTGCTCTTGCATTCATTGATTAAGTGAGATATATTCATCATATTGTAATAATCCATTCCACTTGTTGGTTCATCAAAAAACAAGAGTTTGGAATTTTTATACAATACGGATGCTATTGCTACCCTTTGCTTTTGTCCACCTGACAAACTCATTGGATGACAGTCTTTTAATTCATACAAGTCAAGTTTTTTTAGAATATCTTCAACATAACTAATCTCAACATTTTTTATACCAAGACTTACTTCACTCATGACAGAATCCGTAAAAAGCTGATGATTAACATCTTGCATTACAAGTGATGATATTTTAATCCTATCTGTTTTCGAAAGTCTTTTACCATCTAAATAGATTTCATCTTTAGATTTTCGTTCGCAACCTATAAGACAACGTAGCAATGTGGATTTTCCGAGCCCATTTGTTCCTACTATGCCATAAATTTTACCCATTTCAAATGAGATATTTTTCAAAAGCAACTTGTTATCTACACCATTAAACTTAAATTCAATATTTTTCACATTGAAATTCCCACTATTTTTAATTTCAGGTACTGTAAGTTTTGTTTTAATCTTATCTCTTAAACCTAATTCATTAAGTTTCTTTGTGGAAAATTTCATAAAATCTATTTTAGTATACTCACTTTGTATTTCACCATCCTTAATTAAAAAAATCTTATCTATAATATCCATAAGGTAAAATATTCTATGTTCTGAAATTATAAGAGTTTTTCCTTTATCTTTAAGTTGTACAAGCATTTCTTTTATAACTTTAATATTTTCTTCATCAAGATTTGATGACGGCTCGTCTAAAACAATTATTTCAGTCCCGGATATATAACTGGCAGCAATACATAAAATCTGTTTTTCTCCACCCGATAATTTAAAAATATCTCTATTCAAAAGATGCTCTATGGGAAACAAATTCAGCATTTCAGTTAATCTTTTATCCATTTCGTATCTTGAAAGTCCTATGTTTTCCAAATAAAAAAGCAACTCCAGAGTAGTATTCACATTAAAAAAATGAGTCTTCGGATTTTGAAAAACACTTGATACAAGCATTGATATTTCATAGAGTTTAAGGTTTTTTATATCTTTATTCCTTATTCTAATACTTCCATCTATAGAGGCCCCATCATATCTTACAGCCAATCCATTGATAGAATTTATAATTGAAGATTTTCCACTTCCGCTTTTTCCGGTAAGTAATATACATTCACCTTTTTTTATATTTAAAGAAATATTTTTTAATACTTTTTTATTATTTCCGTAAGATAGAGATAAATTTTCGATTTCTACCATAAAATCCCTCCTATAACCATCATCAGTACCAAAAGTACATATCCAAAATCAACTATTTTCATTTTGATTGATATATACCTTGTTTTTTTTACAGGATTTTCAATACATTTCGTCTCTGCAGCCTTTGCAATGTCATCAGAAATGTTAGATGATATGACGAGTAAAGGTACCATTACATACTCAATATACGAAATAGGATTTTTTAATGTAATTCCTCTTATCTTCATAGCGAGCTTTATATTATGACTTTCCTCTCTAAATGACGGAAAAAATCTAAAAATTACAGCAATTGGTATGGAAATACTATGAGGTAATTTAATTTTATCCATTGAAGATATTATACTTCCTACATCTGATGTTTTTACAAAAAAACTACCGGAACTAAATGGAAGATAAAACATCCTGCATACGGCAAACAACATAAAAAATATCATTAAAATTATATTCATATTTCTAATTACCTCAAGACTAGGTATTATCAAAGAAAACATACCAAAAAACAATATATTTTTCAATGCTTCTTTTTTAAATCCATTCTTATAAAAAAGAAATGAAATGAGAAGTATAATAGCCCATTCAAAATAAATATTTACCTTATGAAATACGGCAAAACCGAGCAAAAAAGTTACCATAAGTTTACTAATCGGATTCGGATTATAGGGATTATCCAAAAAAACAAGCATTATATAATACCTGCTTTTTCAAAATGCTTTTTCAAAAATACTTTCCCGATATAAGCACCGATAATTCCACAGACAATTGCCCCGATATATACAAATATCATATTTCGGAAATTTAAAAGAGCAATAAGTTTCATTATATAATCATGTCCCATTCCCCTTGTTTCAGCCACTTCAATAACCTTATCTTTAGCCAATAATATTTGCATAAGAAATCCACAAATCCAAGTGTTGAATATGGTAAATGAAAGCATATTGTATTTGAAAGATTTGTATCCACCTATTTTTCTTACAAATTCAGCAATCACCATACTTATTACTGCATGTATTAATATTATATATGTGTTTCCCATTGCAATAACGATAAAACTACAAATTAAACCAAGTATAAATAATCCCCATGGTTTTTGAACTTTTGCCATAAAAAGCATAATAACTATGCCTGTTATAATACCTGCCACAGCAGGATATGCCAAGTATAAAATCGGTACCATGCCAATCATTCCTGAAAGAAACATAAGCACAAAATATATTACCGTAAATACACCTATTGTAACTAAATCCTTGATTTTTAATTTTTCAATTTCCATAATGTCCTCCTAAATAAGTTTTTATTGAATATTTGCCTTTTCAAGCATCGCTTTATAAAATTCCGAGCTTTTACAAAGTTCGCTATCTGTACCTACCGCTTCTATTTTACCGGCATTTAACAAAACAATTTTATCTGCATTTCTTATTGTTCTAAGTCTATGAGCAATTACTATAACTGTTTTTTCTTTTATAAGTTCAGAAAGAGCTTCCTGAATAAGACTTTCATTTTCGACATCGAGAGATGCTGTAGCTTCATCAAGCAGTATAATCGGTGCATCTTTCAAAATAGCCCTTGCTATTGATATTCTTTGTCTTTCTCCACCGGAAAGTCTTTGTCCATTTTCTCCTATTATAGTATCTATTCCATTCGGCATTTTATTTATAAAATCATCACATCTTGCTATTTTAGCTGCCCTTGTTATTTCCTCATCTGTAGCATTCTTTTTCCCGATTTTAATATTATCTTTTATGCTTGTATTAAAAAGGATAACATCTTGAAATACTATGGAAAAATTTTTAAGTAAAGTTTCCGGATCAACCTCACTTATGTCTTTTCCACCTATCAAAATTTTTCCTCTATCTATATCCCAAAATCTTGCAGCAAGCTTTGCAACTGTTGTTTTTCCACTTCCGCTTGAACCGATTAAGGCTGTGATTTCACCTTGCTTTGCGATAAAACTAACCCCATTTATTACAGAATAATTATCATATCCAAAATAAACATCTTTAAATTCAATGTCATAATTTGTAATTTCCATATTCTTTTTGCCCTCTTGAATAGGCATAGTTTTTATTTCCTTTATTCTTCCAACCACAGCATCAAGCACAACTATCATGGACATAAAAGTAATTATTCCCTCTATTGGTAGATAAATACTTGTTGTCATCATTAAAAATGCAATATAAACCAATATATTTATCTCCCCTGCAATAAGCATATTTACACCAACAACAGCAACACTTATAATACCAAGCTTTAATATTGCAGTCGCTATTCCTGTAAGTGTTCCTGCAACAATTTCACCTTTAGTTTTTTGTTTTGTAGACATATTTAATTTTTTAAAAAAATCTTTTAGCATTTGTTCTTCTAAATTATAAGATTTTATTTGCTCTATCTGCTCAATCTTTTCCTGCAAATCATCAAAAACCTTGCGATTATCATCTATCCAGTTTTGCACTACTTTTTTCTGACTTTTTCTTGATAAAAATATTATTAGAAGTGAAATCGGAATCACCCACAATGCTGCAAAAGCCAATTTTGGATTATATATAATAAGCATTAAAGCAATAACACCTGTGGAAATAGCAGTTGAATATATATGAGGAACGGCATGTGAAAATATAGTTTCATATAAGTTCATATCATTCATCATTGTTTCTGCAAGATCTGCCAAATCTCTTTTTCCAAAATAAGAAAGAGGCAATTTTTTTAATCTTTCTGCTAAATCAATCCTTGAATTTGCACTCTCATTATACACATTGGTATAGAGTCTTACATAATCCCACCTTGCAACTAAAAACATTAATATCATCATTACTATAATTAATATAAGATAATGAAATAAAGTAAAATTATAACTTCCAATGCCCTTCAAAACGCCTATATACTGAAACAAAAACATAAAGGCAATCATTGGTGCAAATAATTTTGTTAAATTAACAAAGGTATGTGAGATGATTGCTTTTTTTAAATTAATCGCTCCTTTTTCAGACATAGCATATCGTTTTATAAAATAAGAAACCATATCTTAACCTCCTATCTTCCAATTTACAGATTTTTGATATTCATCCCAAAGCTTTTTATAATGCCCATTCATATTTATCAAATCTGAGTGCTTACCTTCTTCTACAATTCTACCTTTATCTATAACAAGTATCTTGTCCACATCTACTACAGTAGATAATCTGTGGGCAATCATTAGCGTTGTCTTGTTTTTTGATAATTTTTTAAAAGACTCCTGAATTAGATGTTCATTTTCAGGGTCCGCAAAAGCTGTAGCTTCATCTAAAATAATAATATCCGCATCTTTGAGAAAAGCTCTTGCTATAGAAAGTCTTTGAGCTTCACCACCTGAAAAATATGTGCCCCTCGTTCCATAAACAGTATCAAGTCCATTTTTCAAGCCTTTAATTATCTCTTTACATCCTGAATTAATCAAAGCATTATCTATTTCTTCATCTGTTGCGTCGGGTTTTGCAATTAGAAGATTCTCTCTTAAACTCATCTTAAACAGTTTGGAATTTTGAAAAACAAAGGCTATTTTTTTCATCAAAGCCTCTTTTTCAAAATCTTTTATATTAATCCCACCAATTAAAATTTCACCTGATTTAATATCATAAAATCTGGCAGCAAGCCTTGCTATAGTTGTTTTACCACTGCCCGACATTCCAACTAAAGCAACTTGTTCTCCTCTTTTTACTTTAAAAGAAATATTATCCAAGACATTTTCTTCACCATAAGAAAAACTTACATTTTTAAACTCAATTCCCACATCAGAACTTGTTTTATCTCCATAAATAAAATCATCATATTCAAGTATATTTTCAATTTTATCCAGAGCAAGCTCCGCAAAATAACTAAATTGTTTAATTGTCGCCGTTCTCATAATAAAAACGGCAAATATCGGTCCTATCAGAAAATAAATAACAGAATTTGCAACCACATTAGCTAAGTTACCATTAAATTTTATTAACAATAAAGCTACAGGCACTAAGAAAAATGCTGTCGATGTAGAAATAGTCCCAAACCATGACATTTTATTCGTGTAACTCATAGTAAGCTTGAGCACAAGATCTTTTATTTTGATAATTAACGAATATAACTTATCAAAACTTTCAATACTTTGTGCGAATGTTTTTACCACCGGAATTCCCCTGACATATTCTACGGTCTGAGAAGATAAATCGGAAAGATCTTCGTAATATTCTTCTTTCATTTTCTTTGTTTCGGATGTCATCATTGATGACATTAATATCATGCCAATAATTATCGGTACCATACTTACAAGTCCCAATTTCCAATCAAACATAAAGAAAAATACAAACAGAACTATCGGTGATATAACTGTCATTGCCATATCAGGAAGTTGATGTGCTAAGAAAGAATGTGTTTCAGAAGCTCCGGATATGATTACTTTTCTTATTCTTCCACTTTCTTTATCATCAAAATATCCAAGCGGTTTATTAATTAGTTTTTTTACCGAGCTCTTAATAATATTATCTTCTACTTCAAACGCAAAAACATGGGATAAAATGAGACCTATAAGGTATATAAATAAACCTAATCCCGCAAATGTCGCCGCATAAATTGAATTTTCCCTCACATAGACAAAATCTACCGTTTCATTTAAAATTAAGCTATTTATAATCCTATGAATAAAAACCATAGGCATCAAGACCATAATACCTGAAATTGCAGACATAATCATAGCAATATAAAACAAAATACTTTTCCTACCGGCATAAGGCATTAGTCTTTTTAGTATTGATTTTTTCTTATTCTTCAATGAATAATTCCTCCTTTTCTTTAAATTAAACAAGCTTTATAAATATCCTGTTTGGACTGACTATAAAAATTGATATTTTAAAAATTTTTAACATTATATAACTCTTTGATTGTTTTTACCTTATATTTATTATATAATAAATGAGAAATTCAATCAATTAAGCATAGTTAACTATGTCTATTTGGAATAATGTCTATTAGGGATAAAAATTACAATGGAGGTATATATGAGTGATTTTTACAACTTTGTTAAAAACTTTTTTTCTACAAATGAATGTACTGATAATACAAAATACTCCTCTGCAGGACATACATTCTGTTTTAATACAGACGATGCGGAAGGTATATATTGGTTTTATGAAGGTAAAAATTTTACAATTGATATTCACGATGTTTTCATAAAAAAAGAAATTATCCACACAAGTTTTGCCGGTTTGGATAATTTCTATTCCCTTTACTCATCTTATTTAGTTACAGCAAATGGAGAAAGTTTTAATCCTTATCAAAATCTTTCTTCAAACTCACTCTATGTTATAAATACAAAAAATTCTAAAAACTATAGATTTATACTACATAAAAACTCTCCCTATCTAGGAATAGGTATAAATTTCAACCAATCTATGATAGAAGAGTGTCTATCCTCATACAAAAATAAAGTTTGTAACTATGAAAATTTATTTTTCAACACTAACACAATTATAAACAAACCTTTGGAAAGAATTGCAAAAGATATACTAAATTGTAAGATGATATCTCCTGCTGCTGAAATCTTTTTTGAATCAAAGGCAAAAGAATGGCTTAGTATAACAATAGACGCATTTTTAAATAAGTACAACAATTCAATATCCGTCGCCGATGATGAAGCTTTAAAAATTGTTGCTAATTATATAGACGATCATTATGCAACCTCAATTTCACAAAAAACTTTAGAAAAAATATCCACTATGAGCGGTACAAAACTTAAAAAATTATTTAAACAAAAATATCAATGTACAATTACCGAATACACTCAAAGACGCCGAATGAACATGGCAGAAGTTCTTCTATTAAACTCCTCCCTTAAAATTCAGGATATTGCTGAAGCAGTAGGGTATTCTTCTCATAGTAAATTCAGTACTTGTTTCAAAAAATATAAAGGAATGTATCCAAAGGATATAAAAAAATATAATTCTAAAAAAACTTCCCTTTGATTATGTATGTAAAAAAATTATAATTTCATTGGGTGGATACTTGGGAACTTTGTTGCCTTGTAATAATTATATCAAATGATACAAATACCACGTCAAACTCACTTTGTTTGTTTACAAGCAAAAGTAGGTCTGACGCAAAGATTGTTCAAATCTTTAATTTAAGCACAATCGACTGCGAAAATCTCATACTTTTGCTTTAGCAAAAGTAAATGTATTGAAGATACATCATAATACTGAATTTCCCTATTTTTTATCAAAGCAAAATAGACTATAAAAGTTGTTTTAAGAATTATAGGGCTTTATGAGATTTCCAGCGCAATTGTATCTAAAGATACAATTACCCCGTCAGCCCTAACTTTTGTTGTTTATGAATAAACAACAAAAGTTAGGGCTAGATCCACTCCGTTTCACTCCAGTCGAGATGACGTGTTAGGAGCCTTTATTCACATAGAATTATGACGTGAATTATTTTGTTTTTTATGCAATTTTAAAATTAATTTTTTTAATAATATTTAATACTTATTTACTTTTAACGTCTAGCTGTCAAACAAAGATATTTACCCTTATACGTCATCTCGACCGAAATGAGTGAAACGAATGAAGTGGAG
>UMHQ01043864.1_pt1 | contig 13351 bp, 12 predicted proteins | sample 1965531 | NCBI WGS metagenome assembly UMHQ01 (sample SAMEA4836098, study PRJEB28245) | human gut metagenome | biome: gut microbiome; material: fecal sample | place: Denmark | collected 2008
CTGAAAGCCTATCGGGCGCTGGACAGCTTTCGTGGAGAGTGCGGAGAAAAAACATGGCTGATGAAAATCGCAATGAACACCTGCCGCGATCTGCGGCGTTCGGCATGGTTCCGCCATATAGACCGCAGGGTAACGCCGGATATGATGCCATCGGCATTTGTCGCCTTTGAAGAAAAGGATGAAGAAGTGCTGACAGCCGTGATGGCGCTGCCCGTCAAATTGAGGGAAAGCGTGCTTTTATATTTCTATCAGGATATGAGCGTGAAGGAGATTGCGCAGGCGCTGGGCGTGTCGCCGCCCGCCGTTTCCGCACGCCTCAATCGCGCCAAAAGGAAGCTGCGTATCGCGCTGGAAAGGAGGCCCTGTCATGAATGAACAAGAGTTCAGAGAACAGCTTCATCATGCGGCGGAGACCCGTTTGTCTGGATTGCAGGGCGACCCATGGCTTGCGCAGCGAGTGATGGTGGCGCATATGAAGGGGAATATAGGGGCAAGAAGGAAAGTATCTGCCGCTATTGTACTGCTTGTTATACTGCTAATAGCTGCAGTTACGGCACTGGCCGTTATCTTTACAGGCCATGAGGTAATTCTATACCAGGATATAGAATTGACCGATCTTGTGCCTGAGCAGGTACAACAATATGATGTTTGTCATAAAACTTCTTTTGGTTATGTGATTGGTGGATTTGACTTGGGAGATGATTTTATTGCACCTATGAGCGAGGGTATGGCTATTACCTGTGTGAATGACCATTTCCAGCCGCAATGGACATTGGAAGACCCAAGATTAGTCGGCAGCCTTTTTGATAAAGTAAGAGAATCGCCTACCGCACTTTACTTTGGCACGGAGTATTATGCTGACAGATGGGAATCAGCTATCATGAAGGTCAGTCATTCCGGGGAACTTCTTTGGTATTTTAAAGGGCCGCCTTCACTGGATATTGAGGATTTCATGGTAGCCGATACGGACGATGTTTTTTGCGCAGGGAGGCAAATGATCGATGATTCAGTTGCGCCGGTCCCTGTCATCGTAAAACTTGATCCAGATGGAGCAATATGTTGGGAAAAGCAATACAGCGTTGATGGGATTGAAAAGCTATACTCGCTCTGTATGCGAAATAACAAAATTATTGCCGTTGGAAAATCAGAAAAAGGAGCTGTTGCTTTGGAGCTGAATGGTGAAGGAGGCATTGTGGGGTCCTTTATCTTTAAAACAAATGAACCAATTACTTCAATGCGCCTGAAAGAAACATCAGAAGGAACATTGTTCATGGTGCTGTCAATGGCTATAACAAATGATGAAGCAGACGCTACGTCGAAAACGAAATACATTATGCTTCCCAATTAAAGCATCATACAAATGAAAAGCAGGAGGATATAAAAATTCTCCCACATTGTCGGAAAAGCCGACTATGTCAGGCTTTCCCGATAGTTTTACTCCATCTGCCTACCCCACCTGTGGCTACATCAAGCGGTGAATGGCGTTAGGAAACCTTGCCACACAAGGCTCAAGCCGTTGGCAAAACCAAATCAACGATCTTTTTTCATAACGAAAACCGGATAAGCATGTCGAATCTATAATATAGGTGTACAGGAGCAGAAACAGAAAAGAGCAGGCAACACAAAAGAAAGAATCAGGAGAGAGCGGCATGCTGAATAAATTTCACGAAAAGCAGCAGGGAATGGAACTGATTATTCTGGAACAGCTGGTCCCGCAGGACCATCTGCTGAGGAAAATCGACCGGAACATCGACTTCTCATTCATCCGCATAAAGGGTTGTTTGGCTATGACGGGAGTCTCATTGACATCGTTTCAGGCGAAAAAGCGTTTGATATGTCAATCCGCAAAGGATTCTACATTGAGGAGGAATTGGGCGTTCAGTTTATGTCTTTTGATTTTTGGGGCATGACGCATGAGCAGCGCGCGGCGTTTTCATCAAAATGGAATCCCATTGTAGACGCATACCTGCGGGAGCATCCTTATTATACGAATCACAAAGACTGGCTTGTGGATGTAACGCGTCATACCTATGGAATCCCTGATAAAATGGATATTTCAGAAGAGGACGCGCGAGATGCGGCCCGTCAAGCGATCATCGCGTTGGGGGCAGATGTTGATACCGTAGGTGGTCGTCCCATTGAATGTTACTTCGACATCACTGATCCAAATCAGCACAAGTGGAATCTGTTCATATCACAACCGAAAAACTATGAGGATTTTATCTGCTATCGGGTTGTGCTCGACGCAAAAACAGGAAGCGTGCTTGAAGCTTTTGAGATTATTGCACCGATGATTCCGGCTGATTATCGCATGTGAATGAAAAAGAGCGAGGAGGAGAAGTTTATGAAGCTGAAACGGAGGGTTTCAATCACAAGGGTTGGATTGCTTCTGCTGCTGGCCGCGGGCATAATGGCTTCCGCTTATGCGGATGCGGTCCCATTGCCCAAAGCGCTAACCGTATTTACATCGAATGATTTATCCATGAGCGAAGCGATTCAAATGGCCCAAAGTGTTGCATGCGAGAAACGAAAGACAACGATGACAGATATTGCGGATGAAACCATCAAAGCAAGTTTTGTCCTGCTGGATAACGGGCAAACCGCGTGGGTCGTTACGCTTTTTGACGACGCGTTTCAGGACCCTACCGATATTTCCATATTGATTTCCTCACCGGACGGGGCAATCCTGGATGTGCAGACGACGAATATTGGTTACTTCAAAACCATTAGAGACCGGTGGCAGGAGAAAATGGGGGATGCTGACACTTGGTCCTTAGAAATGAAAGCGTTATTCAATAGACTATATACCGTGCATGACGATTTTGCCGTTCCCGATGATACGATGATTCAACAGGAGCAGGCGGCCAGTATCGCTTTGCGGGAGATCCCGGACGATCTGTCCGTCGATCAAATCCTGTACAGCTTCTCTTTCAACTCATCGGCGGAGGAAACAAGGGAGCAATACGTCTGGAGAATCACCATTGTAAGCGAGGGCAGAAAAAGGTATCAGGTGAACCTCTCGGCTATAGACGGAAGTGTTCTTGATGTTTTTTCCCTGGACGAGGGATTGGGAAGGATCAAAAACGGATATGGGAATGATAGCGACAGGGCTGGTTTTAACCTTGAAGTGGCAGCTGGCTAAACGCATTCCCAAGCACGGATCGCAACCTGACCTGAATCGGAAAGGAAAAGTAACATGAAAAAAGAAATTATTGTTTATGGGTTGATTCTTATCTTCTGTATGGCGATCCTTCTTCCCGCGTTTGCTGAAACGGCACAAAACATTCCGGATATCCTGCAAAACGCCGTGCTTGCTGAGCCGCTTCCTACCGACATCCAGGAAGAAGAGGTCCTTTCCGCCGCACAGGAATGGCTCGTTGAGGATCAACTGTGCACCGCACAGCAGGCGGCAAGCCTTGAATATCAGGCGTTTTTTCTCTATCATGAGCAGTTCAACCAGGGCACCATCCCGGTTTGGATCGTCTATATGCTCAACGAAGGGGCTGTTGTCTGGAAGGCGGCGTATGGATACAATGGCTATCCCATGTCGCTGGTTCCTTATGAACAGGATTTTGAGTGCTTTCAGTTGCCCAATGAAAATTTCTGGGACAATACCTATCCCGGATGGGATCGCTGGACAGAGCTGCAGGCGTTTGCAGCGCTGTTTGAAGGAACGTTGTCATTTGAACAAAGGGTACAGACCGCAGAAAGGTGGAAACCCTATGTAGAACAGTGGATCAAAGATCATCCCTATTACATGAATCAGCCCGGTTTTGAGTATACGATCACTATGGAAGAAACATACGGCATTCCTGATGAAAATGCGCTTTCCGAGCAGGAGGCCATCAAGCTGGCCAAGGCGGAAGTGGTCCGAATGGGCGCCGATGCCGCCACGGTGGATACGCGCACCGTGAAAGCGGATTATTTTGTAACGGATCCTCAAAATCCCGTCTGGGCTTTGTGGTTTTCTTCCGTGCGCGCAAAAGGTATGAGCGTAGAGGAAAAAAGAAGCGATATCACAAACACGTCCTCCTTTCAGGTAAAAATCCATGCTTATTCGGGGGCTGTGGTTTCTTCATATATGGATTCTCCGATTTAATCGACAAGAAGGACCGTACAGGGCCTTTTTACCTGTGCGGCCCGCTCAAAGAGACAAATGCAATGAACAGGAGGTTTTGGCTTATGAAACGACGTTTGATTGGCTTGCTTTGCGGATTTATTGCATGCCTGGGATGGCACATGGCGCAGGCTGGCGCTCAGGAGCTTGAGATCAATCTGCCTGTGGAATTCGAAACCCTGCAAATCATTATGACGGATGAGCATCAGACCTGGCTGGCAGGCTATACAGGCGAGCCCATGAGCAGCAAGCCTGCGGTCCTGCAAGTCACATCGGAAGGAGAAATGTGTTGTTTTGAAGAGGATGCAACAGATTCCTCCTTTTTCTTTTCAGCCTCTCTGTCGCCCGACCGCTGGATTCTTCTGCGCACTGAAGATGGTCCCACCAGCCCGACGGAAGCTGTGGTGATGGAAAACGGGGAGGTTGAACAGCGCATTCGTGGTCTGGGAAAGGCCAAGGGCGTTTTCCCTGTCGAAGACGGCTACCTGTTCACGACCATGGCCAATGCAGGCAACGGGTCCGTTGAGATGCGAGATGCCCAGGGGCGCCAGCTATGGCAAATGGAACTGCCGCATATGTCGTGGGTCCGCGATGTGGTCCAGGAAAGCGACGGCTTTTATCTGACGGGAAACTACCAACCAGGCCTGGAGGATGACCCTTTGGGCGTCGTCATCAAGCTGGACAAGGCGGGCAACGTGCTGTGGCGGTATGAGAGCGAAGGAAGCGAGCAATACCATCAGGGCTATCTTGCGGAGGACCATGATGCCGTTGTGGTTTTGGGAAGCGCGTATCCCGCCCTTCCCAAAGACAGCGCCCTGTCTCCCGTCATCGCCAAAGTTCAGGCGGGAGAGCTGATCTGGCACGAAGCGTACATCGATCCCGAAAACCCCTATCCCCTCGACCAGAAATTCCTGTCCGCCATCCGGGTGGGGACGGACTTCTACATTGCGTCGCAAAAGGGCAACGCATCCGGCATCCTCTCCATGCTGATATATGATGCCCAAGGACAGCTCACGCACGCCTGGACCGAATCGGTCCAGCCCATCCATCGCGCCGGAAACGTGATGTTCACCTTGGAGGGGGATTCCCTGTTTCTTACGGCAGAAGGCACGGCGAATCATTTCCAAAACGCCGTGCTTCGAAAGATCCCGATTGATTTACCAAACAAAGTGCCTGTTCGTTAAACATCTTATGAAACAAATGTAAATAATTATTTGAGAAGTTATATTTTGAAGAGAGTGTTTCGTCTAATGATTTGCCAATGTGTTTTAGGAAACATGATCAACGCACTTCCAATATCAGAGAAAAAATAAGAGGAGGCTTTTGGATGAAACACAGGATACCTTCTACCAACTGGCTATGGCGAGCGTTTATACCCATGATGCTCATTGTGATGTTTCTTATTCCTAAGACGGTACTGGCCGAAAATGCCTTGTCATGGGAGACTTATGCACAAAAAGTACGCATACAGGAGGAAGCCAAAGGCATCTATGCAGATTGGGATATTGCTGATAAACAGGCTCTCATCGAAGCGCTTATTCAAATGAATGCCATGAGCGAATCGGCCGCCTCGCGACGTTTGCTGGAAGGGGATCTTTCCACGGAAAGTAAGCATGCATTGGCCGATCAGATCATTCTGCGCTTTTTAGGGGGAAGCAGCAACGCGCTGGTGCGCAAGGATGGTGTTCGTGCGGTCAGATGGAATACCCTCACAAATGCGATTATGGGAGATTCTTCGACATGGACACTGGAGGAAAAGGTGTGGTATCAACAACTCAGCAATATGTTTGGACATAAAGATCCTGATACCTTGGTTTTGCCTACAGAAGAAGATTTATCTGAGGATGAGGCCATTGAAATTGCTCGGCGCGCCATTACGCATGCATATGGGTTGCAAGAAGACGCCTTGGACGGGTATTTACCCAGTGCATTACTTTACATTACAGAAAACGACTATGGAGATTACGACCCAAGGCCCGATTATCGCAGGTGGAACATCCAGTTTTTATCATATCAATATGGTGATGTAACGGCATGCAATGCATACACAGCAATTGTAGATGAAAACGGTCATGTTATTGGAGACGATGAACTTGGCATCCCCCATGTTCAACAACAAGCAATAGAAAGCAAGACGCGGTTGGATGCTTCAACGCCGGCAATTGTTGAAATGTTCCGGCAGTATGCTGAAAGTGAAGGGTCATTTTTTGCCTGGCAATGGACTTATGAAGCTAAGGCATCCTATTCTCATGAAATTCGCTCAAAGGTGCTAACAGCTCTGGAAAGCGGAAAAACCAGTGTTCTTTCCAATCCTTCCTTTTGTCAGGAACCCGTACAAGAAATTATCAACAGCACTGTTTTCGCATATGGTCTGCCACAAGAAGAACACCTGCCTATAGAAGAAGCACTTTCTGCGGCAGCACTCAGCGTTATGGAAAACCATGGTCTCTCTGGAGATGATCTGGAAGAGTTCTCCACATACGCATCCTTTGACATTACCGATTCGCAACAGCCATTATGGAAGTTTCTTTACTGCCCAGATTCCTTTGAAGATATGGAGGATGTCATGCTGTATAAGATCGAGATAGATGCTCAATCCGGGGAGACTTTGGCTGCACTTTCGATTGATTGGGATCAATTGTTCCTTGGGACAGGCTATGAGCAACTATTATATTAGCAGGATATTCCGTAATCTGATTTAGCAGGGCAAAGCAGAGAGAAACATGCTTGCTGGCGTAATACTTTTAATTAATATCTGTTCAAGCTAATTCTTATGATTAGAGGGTGCTGGAGGCTTTTGCCTCCAGCACCCCAGACCGTTAACTTGTCTTTATCAACGGCATGAGATTTGAGCTATCTCAAGTGTCAATAGGAGGCAATTTCTTCTTACCGCCCTTTCAAAGTGAGTTCCGATAGAGAGGAATGGGTTCGTTGTCTAGAAGTATTAATTCCACGCAGGCAGATCGTCGCTATGAATACTATCATGCAAGCAAAACAAAAGAAAAAGGAGGATGAACAGGATGTCGGCACTATGGTCCATCATCGCCAGTTGGATGTATCAATATGGATCGATTTATGCAGGAATCTCCAGTTCGCATGGTTCCTATGAAGCTCCTGTGCCTGAGCAGCTGCAAAAGCAAGCAGAATGATTCCTTTGGATAGGGGGGCAGACTGCATCACTCGTCGGGAGAAGAACCCGTTGGTACTGTTGAGCGGCCATTCAGAATGGTCATCTGTAATCGCTGCGGAAAAGAGACGTGCACATGAAAAGGAGGAAGTATCATGAAAAAAGCAATGGCTCTGGCCCTTGTCCTGATCATGGCTTTCGCGTTTGCTGGTAGCGCGATGGCAGCTAATTATACGGCTGCTCGATTCGATATCGCAACATCAAGTACAACTGAATTTAAAACAGGATGCTATGATTTGAAAAAGAAAGACAATTCATGGTACGTCTCTCTTACTGAAAGCTCTAGTAATCTTTCACCAACACATCGTGCTGTAGCTCGCGTTCATCAATTCGAAAATGCAGTTAGTGCTACATGGGTGTACTCCGGCTCAAACTCCACAGTACATCCATATACCGCAGATTGTCAGGGGTATCAAAAACATATATCTTTTAGAGCGCGTTTAGATGACCGGGATTCTGGCTTCCTTGAGTTCCACGGATATTTTAACTATATTAAATGGTACTAATACACAGAAATAGCCAAGGCAAGCATGGATATTGCTTTAGCTTGCCTTGGTTTCTTAAAATGCTTTGAGAAAGATGAAATAGCTTTTGGAGAGAAAAGACAATGAAAAAAATGATCGCTCTATTCGCCTCACTTGTTTTTCTGTGTTCAACGTTTACGCTTGCAGTTTGTGAAGAAACAGGGGTTTCTCCACGTATCGCGTCCATCTTAAACGCATGGAACGCAAAGGATGGAAAGGAACTGCGTCTTCGCATTCTGGACTATTGGAACGAACATTCTGACGGAACCCACTTTTCCTGGCCTCTGAACATACGTCTGGGTGGAACGACGGTGGATTTGATCAATGAGCCGGAAAGCTGGGATCTGGCGATCGTATCGTCAAAGGATGTGGATTTGCAGGAACTGGCAGATGCAGGGCTTATCAAAGCCGCGGGCTTTTTTCCGGCGGATGAGGTTGCTTTGTTTCAGTGGTTGCTTCCTCACTATTTGAAAGACATCTTTTCCGTCGATCCGATCCTGATGTATTCAGTCTACTGTTACGATTATGATGCCCAAACGGATGATGCAACACTCCTGATCTGTCAGGCAGATATCGGTAGCAAAAAGAATTCTCCCAGAGTCCCCGATGTTTTTTCCACTCCCATTCTGAACAGACGAACAGCTGCTCAGATACGGTCGGTCGAAGGAATCGTGCGTGTGCGGTGTTCCGTCAACGGACGTAAATTGTTTTCCCCCTCCGATGGCCGCGACTGGACGTTGCAAGATCTGATTCGCAACCCGTCGGAATGGGATGTTGCGGAAATTGCGATCAGCGATATAAGCGAACTAGCGCCATTGGATGAGGCTGGACTTCTCTATGATTTTTCTTCGGATCCCTACTTGTCTTCGCGAAATACGACCAACATGCCCATTCCAACCAGCCTGTACAGCGAGGACGGCAGACTGATCGCTATTCCCTTTGCAATATGGGACGAAGGGAACTGGGTGATGGTTATAAACCCGATGGCTGTGGACATTCCTTTGGCTCTGGATTATATTGCATACTATATTAAATCCCAGGAATGGGGCTATGATTTCATCTTGGGGGTAAAAACGAGAGAGAAAGACGTCCCGGAGGAGATCCGGAAATACGGCATCTGCATGTATAAAGATGAGATGGATTGGTAAGGCGAACCTGTATGTTTGGAGGTTTTATCCTCTGAATGAAATCCAAATCCTTAAACCTGCGAATGGATTTGCAGGCATTGCCAGACGAGGCCGTTATCCCAAGGAAGGAAAAAGGATTCGGGGAGGAAAAGGAAATGAAAAAAAGGATTGTATTATTCACTGCACTTGTTTTCCTGTGCTCAAAGTTTACACTGGCGGTTTGTGAAGAAACAAGGGGCTCCTCAAGTATAGCGTCCATCTTGAATGCATGGGGCGCAAAGGATGGGCAGGAATTGTACACACGCATGCTGGACTACTGGAACGAAAACCTTGACGGCACCCGCCTTTCCTGGCCCGCGAAGATACGTTTGGGCGGGACAACGGAAGACCTGATCAGCAAGCCGGGAAGCTGGGATCTGGCGATCGTGTCCTCCAAGGATGTGGACTTGCAGAAACTGGCGGATGAGGGATTGGTGCAGGAGTATGGATTTGTTCCTACTCAAGATTTTATTCTGCAGCAGTGGCTTCTTCCCGATGAACTGCAGGGCCTGCTGCCGGAGCATCCATTTCTGGCGCATCAAGTCTATTTTTACGACTACGATCATGCGACCGGCGAGGCCACACTTTTGATCTGCAAACACTATTCGGGAGAGCCAAGCGGCGTTCCCGGTCCGTTTGCCCGCGCGATCCTGGGCAGGCGTTCCGCAGATACGGTGCGCGGCGTAGAGGGCATTGTACGCGTCGAAGCTCCCCCTATCGCGTTTAAGGTGGAACCGGGTGAACTTCTGAATTGGGAGATAGACGACCTGCTTTCAAGACCCCGGGATTGGGATGTCGCCAACATCCTCATCCAAAACGAAAGTGATCTGGACGCGCTCGACAGGGCGGGATTGCTTTATGATTTTTCGCAGGACAACTTCTGGCTGACCCGCAGCTATGACTGGCCTGTTCCAAACGGTATTTACAGCGAAGACGGAAGGCTGATCGCGATCCCCCATATTGCCTATTACGGCCCCGAGGAAAGCGGCTTTTTGGTAACGGTCGTCAATGCGCACTGTCAGAACACTACGAAAGCCATGGCCTATGTAAAGCACTGGATCAAAGGTTGCGAATGGGACTGGGATTTCTATACACAGGAAAAAACAGAGGAGGAAGACGTCCCGGAGGAGATCCGGAAATACGGCATTTGCATGTATAAAGATGAGATGGATTGGTAAGAGGTCAACAATAGGGAGGAATGAGCATTGAAAGTGGCTTTGCAACGCTTGACAGTACCCGGTAGAGTAGACGCCAAAAAGAAAAGCCTGTCGTAGAAAAGCGAGATTACGCGGCCTTGCTCCTGATTTCGTAGGGAGTGAGGCCGTTTTTGAAGTTGATGCGTTCAAAGTTGCAGAAGTGAACGTACTGAGCAATCGGTTCTTCAGCCTTAGAACGAGTCGCATAACGAACCCGATACAGACATTCACTTGACCGTACCAAAGAAAGTTTCCATGGCCGGTTTGTCATAGGGACATCCCGAGCTGGAAATGGAAGGGTGAAAGTGCTATCCTTTGTCAGGTCAAAGTATGCGGAGGAAGTGTATTACGACCCCTGCTCACTGTGGAGGGAGAGTCCACCGGTGACCTTTTCTGTGCTCAGAGCGTCTCGGAGCGTCTGTGTGACCAGCGATGCAGACATATCACTACCAATGCTGTTCGTTCACAAAGAGCTATGACTGCACACATGTACAGCATGCCTTCAGGCGTGGGAATATAAGTAATATCTGTTACGCGGAATCTGTTGGGCTTGCACTGCTCAAAGGCACGCTGCAACAGATTGGGATATTTGAATATGTTTCTCTTGAGCTGAGGATACGTTCTTCACCGCCGAATCTGCGCAAGCAGTTTGGTCTTGCGCATGACACGCAGAAGCGCCTTGGGCTTCACTGATTTTTCGTTCTGCCGCTGGATCCAGCGGCGAACACGCCGGATACCGTAGGCCGGATTGCATTGCTGCTGGCATTCCACAATCAGATCGCCCAGCCATTGGTCCCAGGGCATTTCCTTTTGAAACATACGCCAGAAAGGATATCCTCTGCGCGAAACCTCAAATGCTTCGCACATGGCCTTGACAGGATAGGTATCGTGAAAACGCTCAATGAAATGAGATTTCAGTTTTACCTTCCCTTCAACTTCTGACAGAAAATTTTGCAGCAACTTTGCCTGCATTCGCAGTTTCACCAACTCGTTCTTCCGCTGGGCTTCCGTGCTTTCCTGCGATTTTCAGGGCAGACTTGAGGGCGTGGTACATAATGAGCAACCAGCTGTTCCCGACGATTTGCTCGACTAATGAACATACGGGGTTACAGGTACAATCCCCCGTGCGGCGGAGCGGCGAGCAGGGCGCCGTGACGATGACGTAGGCAGGAGCGATCCACGCATCCCGTTGACCTTGCCGGGGCGCAGGGCAAATACGGCAAATCCCTGCTTCTGATTCATTTGTCATGATTCTGTTTTCTGGAAAAAAGAGATGGCTATGGTCCGTATGCCAGACGGCCGCACTCTTCGACGCCGTCCGGATGTGATGGACGCTACGGAAATGTGCCGGGTTTACAAGATCAAAGCAAAGACCGGTTGTTGCAGAAACGGGCCGTTATGACCGCTTTCATGCTTTCCTACCGTCTATCATAACGGCATGTTTGGAAAAGCGGATCACACTTGGGCCGTTGAACCACCGCTTAGACCTCACATCGTTGAAGGCTTTCTCCAGAGCTCTTGTCCTCTCCCGAATTTCGCCTGCAATCTTCCGGCAGGCCTTGGAGCCCGTCCCGGTTGCTCTGCCGACCGCGACCACTTCCTTGACACCCGGATTCTTTCCGTTGTCCTCCACGGTTGTGCTGTGCTCGCCGAAGGAGAAGGTGCTCTATGTCAGGCATATGCCGGGGACGGATGGTGACCTGCTGACGGAAGAAACCGGGCTTCGTTCGGACGGGTCCCGCATCCCATCCCACAAAAGAGATGCATTGCTGAGCAAGGCGCCCTTTCGATTTTCCGGTGGACAAGCAAAAATGTCTGTGTGTGAACATACGCTCAGCCATGGAGGTGATGCGTGTGAAAACGAAACCGATGCCTGTCGTTCGCTGCGAATATGCCCAGGCCGAAAAGAGTCTTGCTCAGCTGCTCGAGGAATCCTTCCGGCTTTATCTCAGCCGCATCCTTGCCACCCAGGCGCCAGCCGCGGTACAACCGAGCCGATGAATGGCCGCTTGTCTCAGGAGGACGGATATGTATCTGGAGATAAGCAATCCCAAGGATTACCATGCGGCATTGTATATCAGACTGTCGAAGGAGGATGAGAACGAAGGGCCTTCCGGCAGCGTGACCAACCAGCAGTCCCTGCTCCATGCCTTCGTCCGCGAGCATCGTCTGGACGTCTATGATACCTACATCGATGATGGCTGGAGCGGCACCAGCTTCGACCGACCCGGTTTTCAGCGGATGCTGCGGGACATTGAGGCGGGCAGGGTCAACATGGTCATCACCAAGGACCTTTCCCGTCTGGGCCGCGATTACATCATGACCGGCCACTACATGGAGCGGTACTTCCCGGAAAAGCGCGTGCGCTACATCTCTTTGCTGGACGGGGTGGATACGGGCATAGAATCGTCGGCGAATGACATCACCCCGTTTCGGGCCATCATGAACGACATGTACGCCAAGGACATCTCCAAGAAGATCAAGTCCGTGAAGCATGACAAGCAGCGCAAGGGGGAGTTCATCGGGGGCAAGCCCATGTACGGCTACAGGATGCACCCGTCGGAAAAGAACAGGATTGTCATTGACGAGGATGCGGCCCCCGTCGTGCGCCGCATCTTCGCCATGGCGCTGGCGGGGACGAGCTGCCGCCAGATCGCGGTGCGGCTCAACGAAGAAGGCGTGCTTTCCCCGGCGGCCTACGCCGGGCTGACGCTCTCCTGTCACGGGCCGTATTCGGGACAGTGGTCCAGCGAGCGCATCACCGCCATGCTGAAAAACGAAACCTACATCGGCAACATGGTGCAGGGCAGAACGGCCAGAATCAGCTACAAGACCAAAAAGTGCCTGCGCCGGCAGCCGGAGCAGTGGGTGGTGGTTGAGCACACCCATGAGCCGCTCATCGACCCGGAAACCTTCCGCAAGGTACAGCTGATGGTGAACAGCCGCAGGAACACCAGAAGCCGCACCTATGATTTCCTGCTCAAAGGGCTGATCTTCTGCCATGAATGCGGCTATCCGCTGGCAGTGATGAACCGCAGGAACGCGGCGGGAGAAGACCGGCTGTTCTTTGTCTGCCGCACCTATCAGCGCTTCACGAAGGCGGGCGTGTGCAGCTGCCACTCCATCAAGGAACAGACCGTAACGGAGGCGGTCATCGAAAG
>UMHQ01033330.1_pt1 | contig 13312 bp, 16 predicted proteins | sample 1965531 | NCBI WGS metagenome assembly UMHQ01 (sample SAMEA4836098, study PRJEB28245) | human gut metagenome | biome: gut microbiome; material: fecal sample | place: Denmark | collected 2008
ACGATATAATGGAAGTAGATCCTGTACAAAAAGGAGGCCAAGGATGGATTCCGCCACCAATACCCGCTACCGTCTGGCAAATGCCCTAAAAGACCTGGTCCGGAGCAAACCCCTGGATAAGATTACCGTCAAACAGATCGCAGATGCCTGCGGAGTGAGCCGCCAGACCTTTTACCGGTGTTTTTTGGACAAATACGACCTGGTAAACTGGTATTTTGAGCGGCTGGTGGAGCGGTCCTTTCAGGAGATGGGGGTAAGCCTGACCCTGCGGGAAGGGCTGCGGAACAAGTTCCGCTTCATCCAGGCGGAGGCGGATTTCTTTGCCTGCGCTTTTGGCAGCGACGACGCCAATTCCCTCATGCGGTATGATTATGACTATATCTACCGTTTTTATAGCGATATCATTACCCGTAAGACCCATCGCCCTTTGGAGCCGGACATCGCTTTCCTTCTGGAGATGTATTGCCGGGGCTCCATTGAAATGACCGCCCGCTGGGTAATGCGCGGCATGGAATTACAGCCGGAAAAAATGGTGGAGCTTTTGATCGAGGCCATGCCCAGCCGGCTGGAGTCCCTGTTGCGGGAGCTGCATCCGGAAGCGTAAGCCGGCGTTTTGTCTGGCTTTTTTTCAATACGAATTTTGTAAGATGTGACAAACGGGGACATGTGTAACTTGCGTCCGCATTTTGGTATCGTTATAATCTTATCAAAGACGCATATGGCGCCATATTAAATCACAAAAAGGAGCATGATCCCCATGGTAAACCGCATTGTACTCAACACCATTTCCTATCACGGCAAAGGCGCCATTGAAAACATCGTGCCCGAGCTGACCAGCCGGGGCTACACCAAGGCGTTTGTATGTTCTGACCCAGACCTTATCAAGTTCGGCGTCACCAAGAAGGTAACGGATCTACTGGACGCAGCTGGCTTTGCCTATACCATCTACAGCGACATCAAGCCCAATCCCACCATTGAGAACGTGCAGCACGGGGTAGCCGCCTATCAGGCTTCCGGCGCAGACAGCATCGTAACCATCGGAGGCGGCTCCAGCATGGATACCGCCAAGGCCATCGGCATCATCGTAAACAATCCGGAGTTTGCGGACGTGCGGAGCTTGGAGGGGGTAGCCCCCACCAAGAAGCACGCGGTATTCACCATTGCCGTGCCCACCACCGCCGGCACTGCTGCGGAGGTCACCATCAACTATGTGATCACGGATGTGGAAAAGCACCGTAAATTCGTCTGCGTGGATACCAACGACATCCCGGAAGTGGCCGTTGTGGATCCTGATATGATGCGCTCCATGCCCAAGGGCCTCACCGCCGCCACGGGTATGGATGCCTTGACCCACGCCATCGAGGGGTATATCACCAAGGGGCATTGCGCCATTTCCGATATGTTCCATCTGGAAGCCATCCGGCTGATCAGCAAGCACCTGCGGGGCGCGGTGGAGAACACGGAGGAAGGCCGGGAAGGCATGGCCCTGGGTCAGTACATTGCGGGTATGGGCTTCTCCAACGTGGGCCTGGGCATCGTCCACTCCATGGCCCATGGCCTGAGCGCCCTGTATGACACCCCCCACGGGGTTGCCTGCGCCATCATCCTGCCCACGGGCCTGGAGTATAATAAGACTGCCGCCGGTGATCGTTACCGGGCCATCGGCCAGGCCATGGGCGTAGCCGGCATCGACGCCATGTCCGAAGCGGAAGCCATCGACGCCACCATCGCCGCAGTCAAACAGCTCAGCGCGGACGTTGGCATTCCCGCCGGCCTCCAGGGCATCCTGAAGGAAGAGGATGTGGCCTTCCTCTCCGCCTCCGCCTATGCGGACGCCTGCCGCCCCGGTAATCCCCGGGACACCAACGAAGCGGAGATCGCAGCCCTGTACCGGAGCCTGATGTAATAGGCTCGCCCCGGGGCTAGGGGCGTTCCCCTGGCCCGTCCAAAGCCTGCATAGGTTTTGGTAATCAAAAAAGGCGCAAACGGATAAAACCGTTTGCGCTTTTTTGCAGTAGGGGCAGGCCAAAAGTTGTTGCTTTTTTCGCCATTACAAATCAATTTACACGCCACACCCCTACCCATTCCGCAGCTTTTGGCAATATTGGGTGCAGAGCTTATCCGTGCATTCGGAGCATTGCAGGGCTGCGTTGGAGTGATCCCAAAAGCGCTCGGGATACATCATTACGCAAAGCTCCCACACCAGCCATGCGATCACAGACATGATCAACAGGGAGCTGGTAAAAAAACCATTTGTAAAGATCAGGGGGGAAAACATCATAAGGTGATCCCAGTTAAAGATCCGACAGGTGGTACAGCAGCGGTTTTTCATGATCAACCGGAATGGGCACCAGATCAACACGCAGATCAGGTCGCAAACATAAAACAGCACCGAGATCATAAACAGCGCTATCTTGTCGATTATGCCCCAATAATACAGCAGGCCGATCCCCACGATCAGAAGGCACCAAAGGATAAAAACCTTATAAGCGGCCTTAGTGGTGGCCACGATATAGCTTCGCAGGGCCTCATGGTTGATCTTGTCCCGGATGGGCCGAAAATGGTTGGCGAAAAGCTTTTGCGATCCGATCGGAACCTTATTTTTGATGGGGACGATTTGGAGGAACATATCCATCACCCAAATGGCCCACAAAAGATGCAGGGGCGAAAGGATTTTGAAAAAATTCATTCCGTTGAGCACAAGGAAACAATCCGGCTCATACAGCCACATGAAAACGCACGCGATAAAAATTATGCAGCGGCCGATCAGGCGCGCAAAATAAGCTTTTCTGGTTTTAGACATCTTTATCCTCCTTTCTCCAGCCTAATGCCCGTGCCTGGAAAAAGCGGATTCACCGGGAGAATTATTATGCATCCGAATACATCATTCTAATATACTTTTAGGGAAATGTGCAAGAGGTGGATGCTGCATGGCAAAAGATTTCACCATCCGCATTCATCCTTCGAGCCTTTCTTTTTCATTCCAAAAACGCATACCGTGATCGCCGGCCCAAAATGGGCGCTGTGATAGAACACCACCGCTCTGAACGGGCGGTAACAAAGGGCCCCTCGGTCACATTCGGCTGCATTCGCCCCGGCGCTGTGCTGACCGGCCTTAAAAGAAGCCCGCCTCGCCCCGGAACCGATGGAGTCGAAACGGGCGCTGTGCCCCGGAAGGGGGCGCTTTGGGACCGCTGAGCGAAAGCGAAGGCGGCATACCCGCTGAGGTATGCCGTCCGCAACTCGCCATGCAGCCGCCCCATATGCCCCTTCCGGGCGAGGGGGTCGCGGCGTTTTCAACCGCCTTGCATGGACATCCTTCCGGGCGATACGGAATTACCGCTGATCGCTGATGGTGGCGCTGCTATTGCTGGCCTCCAGGGCGGAGAGGGGATCGTATGGCGCGCCGGTGGCCGTGCCTGCCAGCAGCGCAAGATCCACCGCGTTTGCCGGCAGGCCCCAGGAATTTCCAGAAAATAAAAACGTTGCCTGGTCCACCACATAGCCGCGGGTATTGTAGGTCACATTCTGCATGATCGTGCCGGTGGAGCCGGGGTTCAGGTACGCCGCTTGCCGCAGGGTGTGAAAGATGTTGCCCCGCGCCAATAGGTTCGTGGCGTTCCCCTGGGTCACGAACCCCCGATTGACCACCCAGGTGGAGGAATCTCCCGCCTGGTTTGGGCCATAGATCTGACAGTTCAGGATCTGATTGCCGTCCCCGGCAACCTGGATGAACTCCACAGGATACGGGGTATCGCTGGTCATGCTAAGTCCGTCGATGGTATTGTTCCCCCCGCTGCACAAAAACGGCACCACTGGGGCCTGCAATAAAATTTGTGCGCCGGCCCTGCCTCGAATGGTTAAGCCCGGTACATTTACAGCGAGCTGCTGCGTGATCCCATAGGCGCCGGGCAAAACATGGATTACGCCGTTGGGCTGCGCCACGGCCAGCGCCTGGGCGATGGTTGTAAAGGGCGATGCCTGGCTGCCGTCGCCGCCGGGAGCCGCGTCCGCCTGAACGTATAATTGATACGGGTTCGGTTCCAGGCCGCCTGTTGCGCCGGTCGGGCCCGTGGGGCCCGCCTCCCCTGCCGCCCCTGTGGGACCCGTCGGGCCGGTGGCGCCCGCGGCCCCCGTAGGGCCGGTCGCACCCGTCGCACCCGCTTCCCCCGGCTGCCCGGCTGCGCCTGTAGGCCCGGTTGCCCCCGTTGACCCGGTGGCGCCGGTTGGGCCGGTGGCGCCGATTGCCCCGGCCGCGCCTGTAGGCCCGGTTGGGCCGATCTCCCCGGTGGCGCCTCTGGCCCCAGCCTGCCCCGTGGCCCCGGTGGCCCCCGTGGGCCCGGTTGCCCCCGCTATCCCCCTGGGGCCGGTTGCACCGGTCGCCCCGGTGGCGCCTGCTACTCCCGGCTGTCCCGCCACCCCTGTTGGCCCGGTTGCACCCGCCGCGCCCGCTACGCCCGGCTGTCCCGTCGCCCCTGTAGGGCCCGTCGCGCCGGTCGGGCCGGTTGCCCCTGCTGCTCCCGTAGGACCAGTTGGGCCGGGCTCCCCGGCGGCGCCACTGGCGCCTGTTGCGCCCGTAGGGCCGGTGGGGCCTGGCGGCCCTGCATCTCCCGCAGGGCCGGTAGGGCCGGGAACCGGACAGAGGCACTTGCATGGTAGGCAACCGTTCATCCCGCAGCCCTTTTGATTTCTACAACGCATATGCCATGCATCCTCCCGAAAAGCCATTAGCTACAATGCAGACGACTTACATTGGCATAAACGAATCAGAAGGTTTGATGGATTGCCCATGTGTTAGAGGCGGCGCAGGCGGAAAATAGCCAAACGCAAAAAAATTAGGGCCAACGCATGGCGCGCCTTGGCCCTGGATTTTGTTTTTCCCATCGTCGCTATGCCAAAGTGGCAAAGCATCCGCTGAAAAAAAGCGCCCTCTAACAGCTGCCTCTCTTCGCTGGAAAAAGGGGAGCGGCTTTTGCATAAAAGCCTCCTCAAACGATATAACGTCCATGGCGGCGAACCGCCCCTGTTCCTAAGGCGCGCAATGTAGTGACAAACCGGCTCCGCAAACAAAGGCTTTCACTGTTTTTGTCACATGTTAGTTTTTAACGTGTTTTCTTTCCGGAAATGCGATAGATAAAATCTGCCATTAGCGCGCCTAATAATAAACAGGCAAACACAATAGCTTCAATCTTAAATGTCCAAAGCGATGCGTGCCTGATTATATCAAGTGTGACCCTTATCGCAATCAAAACAAATATCAGGCAACCTGTTGCCAGCAATGGCCTATTCCATTTTCGTGTTGCATATCGTATTGCAGCCCCGATTATGAATGGGAAAAAGCAACCTATAACAATGTCCAATGCATTCCAAGTATGATTATCCATATCCATATCCCTTCTATCCCTTTGCCACCACCCCTAGCCTATGGGTTTCATTATTTTGTTTAGATCGGCTGGACACGGGCACAAATTTGGGGCAAAAAAAGCCCGGCGCGCGATATGGCCCCAGGCTCTTGCATAATGGTGGAGCATGACGAGCTAAAAACAAACCCGTCGTTCTCTTCTGTCTGGTTGAGCAAGTCATCATCCACAGTGACAGGCTTGTCCCCGGAATTGAAAAAGATAACCAATTTATCATCATAGAGATATATTGCATTGATAAAAACATTGATTAGTGTTTTGCGGTAAGTCAGATCGTCCGCTTTGCCTTTGCGCAGCTGGGAGAGAAAGAATTTCACCTCTGTGATAGTCAGAGATACCGTGCCCGCTTGTTCTATGGCGTGTTCACTTTTGAGGGTATCATGTTCCGAAGTCAGCCGGGAAATTTCCTCATACAGTGATTTTCGCACACTCTCAATCTCACACTCAGCGACTGCATTCATTAGGTTGCGCTGTTTGCGTTCATTTTCACGCATGAGCTTTTCAATGCGCTTTAGAGTGGAATTGTCCTTCTCCCGCTCACAGAGCGCCACAACCTCATGGGCTATCTTGTCGATATTTGCCGGAGTGAGCTGCTTTCTACATTCTTCAATAACCAGATCCTCTATATAGTCTTTCTGGACAGCTTTTTTACTGCATTGCTTTTTCTTGGCGCTGTTGCATTTATAGTAATAATAGGGCATTCCGGTGTGGGATGTGCCTTTGATGCCTGTCATCATATCCCGGCACTTTCCGCAAAACAGCTTTGTAGTCAAAAGATACTCTTGCTTTGCTTTGGAGCGGGCAGGAGCTTTTTTATTTTTGAACATTATTTCTTGAACCCGGTAAAACAGATCATCCGAAATAATGCGAGGCATACCACCTGGAATCTCCTTGTCCTTATAGGTATAGATACCGATATATCGCTTATTTTGGAGCATTTTTCGCAGACTATTTTTATTGAACGGTACATCTCTAGAAGTAGTTACCCCTTGCGCATTCATGGTTTCGCAGATTTGCGCCACAGTCTGCCCGCTGGCGTATAGTTCAAAAATCTTCACAACAATGGGGGCCGTTTCTTCATCCACAATAAAATGCTTATCCGGCGCAACCTTAAAACCCAGGGCAATATTTCCACCGGTGCAAAGGCATTTTTCGGCGTTGATGTCCATCCCCCGGCGTATCTTTTGGGCAAGCTCAGCGGAGTAGTATTCTGCCATACTCTCCAGCAGACCTTCCACAAGAATGCCGCTTGCGTCATCCGTAATATTTTCACGGGCAGACAGCACCCGGACACCATTCTTTTTGAGCCTGGCCTTATAGGTTGCGCTGTCATAGCGGTTGCGGGCGAAACGGTCAAGCTGGTATACAATTACAAATTGGAACCCTTTTTTGCCGCTGTCCTCAATCATCCGCAAGAAATCAGGCCGGGCATCCGTTGTGCCCGAAATCGCTCTATCTATGTATTCACCAACGATGGTGTAGCCGTTTTTCTGTGCAAACTCATAACAGGTTTTAAGCTGTCCCTCAATGCTTTGTTCCGTCTGGTTGTGGGAGCTAAAGCGCGCATAGATTACAGCGGTCATACAAGCCACCCCTTCTGCTCTTCTGCGCTCTTCAGGAAATTATAATAGCTGGTCAGATTGCTTACGGTTGGAGATTTCTTAGCGGCATCATACAGCGGGATACATTGTCTTGAAAAATCTAATAAGAAAGAACTGTTATGGAGCTGCGCTGCCACAGTTTGGCTTGCTTTGGTTTCAATCCGATTTTTTATCCGACCGCATTTCTGCTGAATGTTTCTTACAGCTTGTTCGCAGGTGAGAGGCGTTTTCCCTTTTATGATATTGCCAAAGCAGGGGCTCTCTCTATCGCAGTACTCTTTCTTCAATGTGTCCGTAGCAAACCAACGACCACAGTGCTTGCAACGAACTAATTTAAGGTCATTATATGCGTAGTAGTACAGTGCTGCGATCATAACCTGGGTAACGGTGACAAGGCCCTCAAAACGCATACTATCTTTGTCTGTTATGCTTATTGGGAGATAATTCGCAGCCATTCTATGGGCAATTCGCATTTCTTCAATATCTTTCAAGTTAGGTGTAATCACCGACCTACCACCAATATAGTGAAGTAAATCACATAAGGTAGAGCCTAACTCCGTACAACCAAAGAACTGCACAGGCTCCTTTTCACTTACCCCATTCAAGCCTGTTATGACATGAGCGGCAATGTGCGCCCCTAAAAGATTGGCATTGAAATCAGGAAAATGGTATTCCAATTTTTCAAGAACAAGGCCAAAAAACTCAGCGGTTTTTATTGTCCACTTACTATGCAATTTTGTATTTTGGACTTCTGTTATTTCCTTAGTAATGGATATATTAAGCATTTTCCTCCTCCTCAAAAATGTTTCCTTTCACTTATATTTTATCACAACATTTTTACAAGGTCAACATCAATTATTGTTTCTATAATGGAGATAGAACAAGAGAAAGTGCACTCTTCCTGTTCAGTAAAACTGAAAGGAGCTTTTCACTATGAATGACGAAATCAAGCGTGAAATTAAGAAAAATCGTCTTATGCAGTACGAAGTCGCTGCAAAAATCGGAATTTCTGAGTATACGCTTTGCCGGTGGTTTCGCAACAAATTAACACCAGATCAGCATGGAAAAATCCTTGCGGCTATTTCTGAACTCAAGGCTGATGAAGTCCATGCCTGATACCCTCACAATTCAAACTTCGGGGGAGGTTGTAATGGGAACAAAACAGGCCAAATACTTTGCTTTATCCATCTGTTCCGGGGTAAAAAACTACCTCAAGGTACACCACGCAGAGTATGAGGCTTGGCTACGAGAGCAAAAGGCGGTGAATGAATGAAGCAAAAACTAACTGACTACCTATCCCGCGGCGCAGAGAACGCCGTTCCGCTCCAGCACCTTGTAAAACTTACTGAGCTGCCCGCCCGCCAAGTCCGCCAACTCATTCAGGCGGAACGCTTGCAGGGTGCTCAGATTCTGTCCGACAACGAACACGGCTATTATCTGCCCAAAACCCAGGAAGATGTGGAAATGTTTTACCGCTCGATGCTGCACAGAGCGGCAGAGATCGCCAGGGTTGCCACGGCGGTAAAACTGAGGGGGCGGCGGCTTGACTAAATTTTACCCCGAAGGACTACCCCAGGAGCTGAAAGACAACGGGCGCTGGTGCGTGTGGAGTTACGAACAGCGGGGCCGGGACAAGCCCACCAAAGTACCGTACAACCCCCGAACCGGGGGCGGGGCAATGTCCAACACCCCCAGCACATTCACCGGCTACCAGACGGCTCTAAACGCCCTGGAGCGGGGCGGATATGACGGCTTGGGCGTGGGAGTATTTGACGGCCTTTGTGCCGTTGACATTGACCACTGTATAGCGGAGGACGGCACCCCCTCCCCTCTGGCCGTGGACGTTGTTTCCACAATGGAGAGCTACACCGAAACCAGCCCCAGCGGGCAGGGGGTACGGATATTCTTCAAAGCCGCCGGTTTTACCTATGACCGGCAGAAATATTACACCATGAACGCAACGCAAGGGCTGGAAATTTATGTTTCTGGCGCTACCAACAAGTTTTTGACCGTCACCGGCAACTCTGACCCCTGGGCGGGGCCGTTCCCTATTTGCGAGCGGGCGGAGGCATTGCAGACCATCCTTGACGCTACATGGTAAGACCCGCTCGAACCGCTCCAGAGGCCACCAGAGCGCCCCAGAAACCCCTTGAACTGTCAGATGCTGAGGTTATCTCAAAAGCCCACAACGCCCGCAACGGGGCCGCATTTGCCGCCCTGTGGAATGGGGACACTTCCGGCTATGGCAGTCATAGCGAGGCAGATATGGCCCTTTGCAATGCCCTGGCCTTTTGGACAGGATGCAACGCCGGACAGATGGACAGGCTTTTCAGATCGTCCGGCTTGATGCGTGAAAAATGGGATCGTAAGCAGAGCGGCAGCACCTACGGGACCCTGACCATTCAGGAGGCTATCCGTACCTGTAACGCCACCTATGAACCGCATACATACCCCCAAAAATTACCCGAAAATGCCCCGAAAAATCCCGCAAAATGCCCGCCGGAGCAAGTCAGACCGCCGGACTTTTCGGACGCTGGCAACGCTGAGGCATTTACCGGGAGATACCGGGACAACCTGCTTTTTTCCGATGCCCTGGGCTGGCTGGCGTGGAACAGTCAATGCTGGGAGCACAGCGACCACAAGGCCCTCACCCTGGCAACCGAGCTATCCGGTGAAATGCTAGCCGATGCTCAGAAAGAATACCGTGCCGCTCTTGTGGGTGTGGCAGAGGCAAAGGCGGCAGAGGCAGAGGGTACCGGCAAGCCGGAGGATATGGAGCGGGCCACCAGCCGGGCCGCAAGTGCAAAGGCATACCTCACCCACGCAAAGCAGACCCGCAGCGCCGGACGGCTGAAAAGTATGCTGGAGCTGGCAAAACCCGCCTTTGTAGTCAAAGCCGACACCCTGGACGCAAACCCGGCAGACCTGAACACCCCCGCCGGGATCGTTGACCTGACCACCGGGGAGCTACGGCCCCATGACCGGGCGGCACGATGCAGCCAGATCACCACCGTCTCCCCCGGAGTGCAGGGGGCGCAGATGTGGGCGGACTTCCTGGACACCATCACCCAGGGGGACGGCAGCTTGCGGGGATTCCTCCAGCTTGTGGCAGGTATGGCCCTTCACGGCAAAGTCTACCATGAAGGGCTGATTCTGGCCCACGGAGCGGGACGGAACGGCAAAAGCACCTTCTTTAATGCCCTGGCCGCTGTCCTGGGTGACTACGCCGGGAGCCTGGATATTGATGTATTCACCACCGACAAGCAGAACAGAGGCGCAGCCCTGGCAACTCTGCGAGGCAAGCGCCTTGTGATTGCCGGAGAGCTGGAGGAAGGGCGGCGGCTGTCCGTTGCCACCGTGAAAAAGGTATGCTCCACCGACCGGATCACCATCGAAGAAAAGTATAAGGCCCCGGAGACTATCACCCCTTCCCATACCTTGTACCTGTTCACCAACCACTTGCCCCGTGTGGGCAGCACAGACCCCGGCACCTGGCGGCGGCTGATCGTGGTACCCTTCCGGGCCACCATCCCCACACAAGGGAGCCGGTCAAACTATGGTGACATTTTGGTGCAAGAGGCTGGCCCGTCTATCCTGGCCTGGGCCATCGAGGGAGCCGTAAACTTTGCCAGAAACGGCTACCAGCTCCAGACCCCGGATGTGGTTGAGGAAGTCACAGAGGCGTACAGAGGGCAAGAGGACTGGGTGGGCAACTTTGTTGCCGAGTGCTGCACAACGGCGGCGGATGCCCGAACCGGGGCCGCTGAACTGTATCAGGCATACCGGGCATGGGCAGAGCGCAGCGGGGATTATGTCCGGCGGTTGCCCGACTTCAACGCAGCTATGGAGGCAGCAGGATTCCAAAAAATCACCCCCAAAAACAAGCGAACATGGGTGGGCGTGGGCCTGTCTGCAACACCAATTTACAGCATAGCTTGACGGGCGGGTTAAGGTACCGGGTTAAGGTTAAAGTAAATTCCTATTGTTTGAAAAAATCAGAAAAAATGAAACCCTTATAGGGACTTTAGGGAAATGACTTTAACCCGCCTTAACCCAACCCGAAAACCGTTGTGGGACAAGGGATTCCGGGCTTTTCCAACTTTAACCCAGCCTTAACCCATGCCGAAAACCACCGATGAAAGGGGGCCAGTTATGGCCAAAAAGAAAACCATACCAGATGAAACCATTATTTCCGCCCTGCTGTCCTGCCCAACTCTGGAGGCCGCAGCAGCTCAGTGTGGGCTGTCCGTCCGGCAGCTTTACGAGCGGCGGCAAGACCCGGACTTTATACGCAAACTTCGAGAGGCACAGGCGGACGCTTTAGCAGGGACTGTCCGGTACCTCCAGCAGAATACCGCAACCGCAGCCTCCACCCTTGTGGAAATCTGCGAACACGGCCAAGAGCAGAACCGCCTCACCGCCGCCCGCACTTTGCTGGATCAGGCCGCAAAGTTCACGGAAGTTTTGGACTTTGCAGAACGGCTGGAGGCAGTAGAAAAAATGGCAAAGGAGGGTCGAGAATGACCAGCGAAATAAAAACCCGATTGAAGCAGTTAGAGGATCGTTTAAGGCCGATATGGGAAGAAGGCCCGCCCCCCGATGCTCTTTCAGTTTCCTTGTGGGAATGGGGCGCCTTTCTGGCAAGTTTAACCGATGAAGAACGGAAAGAAGCAGCGGCAGAACTGGGGATAAGCCTGGAGGCCCTGGCAGAGATTGAAAAACAATGCAAAGCGCCGCGCTGGAGGGAGGCGACGCATGATTAGGCCCCTTGAAACCCGCCTTGCCCGTATTCAGGAGGCATTGGAGGCCATGCGCCCGCAGTATTCCATTATCTGTACCAAAGGCGGCAAAGAATTTGCTACAACGCTTTCAGAGGCCATATAGACCGGGGCGCAGTTTGTCCGCACTGTGGACGGAAACAGCGACTTTGACGAACTTTACCGGGCATTGCTGAACGCTGACCCGGCAGACCTGGAAGGAGCAGAGGAATGAGACAAGCACTACTGACCCGCCTGGAGCGCCTGGAACAGCGCAGCACCGACGGGGTGGGCATTTTGGCAAAGGGTGAAGGCGCATGGTTTGCTATCGTTGACGGCAGATCACGGGAGTTTCCCACCGAACACGCCGCTCTTGCTTTTTTGGAGCGACTGACAGAAACCATTATCATTGACGATGTTTGAAAGGAAGTGAAACAGCATTGAAAAAAATCATTGTCATTCTTTGTGCTTGCGTCCTCTTGTGCGCCGGATGTGCGGCCACCCCGGAAACACCCGCAGAAAGCCACACAGAGGACGCACAGGCCACGCCGGAGGCCGTGACACTGTTCGATACCTCCACTGTAAAAATCGTTCTGGAGGGCGCAGAAACCACCGTAACGGACAAGAGCACCGGCACCGAGTACAAATATACCACTACCCGGAAACTCACTACCCAGCAGCCCACGCTGGAGCAGTTGCAAGCCCGCTGCATTGCCCGGACTTCCGCAGACACGGACAGCATGAAAATTGAACTGGCCGGGGCGCTGATCGTCGTGCATGACCTGGCAGGAAACCAGACCTATTACATTCAACATTGACGGCGGGAAAGACCGCAGAAAGGATGCAAACTTATGAGCTTTATTTCTGATGTTCGCAGCACCACCCGCCGCTATGTGGCGATGATCGCCCAGCACAACCAGGAGATTGCAGACTTTGAAAAGAAGTATGCCACCTATTACAGCCGTGATGTATTCCAGCAGAAGCGCAACGAACTGGAGGCTACCAAGCGCGCCACCGTGGAGGCAGCCCGGAACGCTATCCAGGCTCTTGTGGATGCCTACAAGGCGCGAGTAAAAGACATGGACGCACTGAACGGCGCAGAGGTCACGGACGATGCCAAACTGCTGACCGGGGCTTTCAAGCTGACCGCCGCAGACCTGGAGACCATGTATGACCGAGCTGCAGCCGGAAAGGGCAACCGCACGATGGAGCGGCTTATTTCCGACTATGCCCGAGAGCATGATATTTTTATTGCCCGCACATTCCACAGCGCAGCGGACAAGCTGGAGGGCGCGGAAGTAATGCAGAGATACGCGCTAAACTCCTTTGATCGGCCTGAATACGCGGACATTATGGACAATGACCAGTATTTTGAGCAGATCACCCCCGCAGCTATCAAGGGGGACTAACTCCCCAAAGGCATAAAAGGCCCGCTCCAAAGCACCGGAGCAGGCAGCACCCAAAGCACCGGGCGCGGATACAAAAAGAGCGGGAGACAGTCCCAAGTTTTGTGTAAACCTCCTGGGTGGTGTAG
>UMHQ01065669.1_pt1 | contig 13305 bp, 11 predicted proteins | sample 1965531 | NCBI WGS metagenome assembly UMHQ01 (sample SAMEA4836098, study PRJEB28245) | human gut metagenome | biome: gut microbiome; material: fecal sample | place: Denmark | collected 2008
TCGCCTTTCATAATTCCTGATAAAAAAAAATTCCCTTAAAGGGAAAGGTGAGTAGAGGGATTCGAACCCTCGGCCTCCAGAGCCACAATCTGGCGCGATAACCAACTTCGCCATACCCACCATAAAACGTTCACATCTCTGGTTAGTTGATGTGAAACGAGCCTGAAGGGATTCGAACCCCCGACCCACGGCTTAGAAGGCCGTTGCTCTATCCAACTGAGCTACAGACTCACAAGCGGGTGATGGGAATCGAACCCACGTATCTAGCTTGGAAGGCTAGTGTTCTACCATTGAACTACACCCGCAAATCAACTTGAGAGACAGCAGTCAAAATAACAAATGTTATCTTTTTACTATCATCGGGGTGACAGGATTCGAACCTGCGACCTCCTGGTCCCAAACCAGGCGCTCTAGCCAAGCTGAGCCACACCCCGTAAACAGAATTTCTCTGTAATTTTTATCCACCGTCTCGCGACGCAAGAGTTATTATATACGATACTGCAAAACTTGTCAACCGTTATTTGAAAAAAATAAAAAATATCATAACAGTAACAGTCCGGGCAGAAAATAAAAAACCCCATAAATGGGAGGGGCCGGCAGTAACAATCGAGTTACTGCCGGCCGAGTATGAAAAATAAAAAGTCAATGTTAAAAGGGTGGGGTTCCTTTACACTATTTAGTATAGGAGAAAATTGTGTCATAAATTTGTCCGCACCATAAACATTTCATAAAAAAACTTAAAGAAATATGAGAAAATATTGAAAAATGGAAGAAGAAATATAAAATCCGGTGTAAAGCCGCCAAATGGGTTCCCAAATGGCCTGTTTATGGTATACTGGCTGTTAGAAGCAGGAAGTATGGCCGGATACGGGACGGACTTCCTATATTAAGAAAATTGCAGGAGACAGAGCGGGAGGAGAGTAACGTGCAGCTGCCATTGGTAAGTATAATAGTTCCGATTCACAATTCGGAAAAGACACTGAACCGGTGTATTGACAGTATATTAAATCAGGATTATCAGGAACTGGAGGTATTTCTGGTAGATGACGGAAGCGGGGATGGAAGCCTTGCGATCTGCCGCGATTATGCGAAGCGGGACGCCAGGGTTAAGGTAATCCGGAAGGAGCAGTCCGGGGTGTCAGATGCCCGCAATCTGGCCATGGACCAGGCAGAGGGAAAGTACCTGCAATTTGTGGACAGCGACGACTGGATCACAACGGATGCTACAAGAATGATGGTATCGGCGGCCGAGTATGGCTCCTGCGATATGGTTATCACTCACTTTTTCCGTGTCAACCACGATAAAATCAGAAGAAAAGGCCATATTAAGGAATACGAAATTATGACCAGGAAAGGCTTTGCAGAGCACATGATGGAAAAACCGGCCAATTTTTACTATGGAGTCATGTGGAATAAACTGTACCGGCGGGATATTCTGAACGCATATAAGCTTCGGTGCAGCCGGGAATTGAACTGGTGCGAGGATTTTCTGTTCAATCTTCAGTATCTCTGCTATGCGGAACGCATCTGTGCGCTGCCGTATCCGACCTATTATTATGTGAAGACAAAAAACAGCCTGGTGGCGAAGGAAGCCACGATGAAGAATACCATACAGACGAAAAAATTCATTTTTACTTATTATAAAGAACTTTATGAAAATATTGACCTCTATGAGGAGAATAAGGGGAAGATCAATCGCTTCCTGGTCTCCATCGCCTCTGACGGGCACTGAGAGGTCCCGTTTCAGGCTTTGATATGGTTGAATGGCGGCCGGTAATCTGTGGAAAATAATGAGAACATGATAAACAGAACATAAAGTTTATTAAGAATTATTTGTGTTTCTTTCGGTTCCTTTAATACGCTATACAAAAGAATTTAAACGTGTTATAATCCTCTTCGTCGCAACAAGTTAAGACAGAACATGAGGAGAGATTATTATGAGAAAGAACAGCAGGATCATAACGCTGGCAGTGGCTGCAGCCGTTATGATGGCAGTAACTGCGTGCGGATCAAAAGATAAGACTGAGACTACTGCTTCCACAGAGGCAACGACAGAGGCAGTAACCACAACAGCGGCAGCGGAGACGTCACTGTCAGAAGCTGAAAGTACAGAGGCAGAAGATCAGACAGAAGAGGAAGAGACAGATGAGGCTGAGGAAGCCGCAGAAGAGACGACAGCGTCTGCATCGGGAGAGATCGGTTCCGACGGCGTGTTTCAGGCAGCCAACGGGAAGTTCGAGATCAAGGTTCCGGCTGGCTGGACCATTGATGAGGGAAGTGATGATGAATATGTGACCTTCCTTTCCGCAAATGGGGAAGACATGCTGGAAATTATGACCATCAGCGGCAGTTCCGCAGACTCTGTCCGGGAAATTTATCCGGATACCGCCGAAGAGTACAAGAATATGGTGAGCCGCGGCGACGGGATGGAAATCCTGTCCTACGATGTGAACACAAAAGAGGATGGAAGCCAGACCTTCCAGTATTCCATGAAGTATACGAATCCCAGCGACGGAATTCATTACCTTGCAGAATCAGGTACTTATGATGCGGCAAAGCAGACCTACTCCTGTGCAACAGGAACTGTGATGTCAACAGATGAGGCTGTGGCCAAACAGATTGAAGAGGCTGTAAAATCATTTAAGATTAAATAATCCGGCGTCACCGGATTGAATAAAAGAAAAGGGATATGACCCGGACTGAGGGGTCATATCCCTTTTCTTTCTGCCGTAAGGCGTATCAGACTGCCGCCCAGAAGAGGAACGTCCTCCTCCTGATGGGTACTGATAATCGCCAGCTTTCCGTTGGTTTTCTGCTTTACAAACGCGATGACCTTTCTGCGCGTGTCCTCATCCAGACCGGTAAACGGTTCATCCATAAGGACGGCATCAAAGGGTACTGCCAGCGCCCGGCAGACGGCAACGCGGCGTTTCATGCCGCCGCTTAAGGTGGAGACAGGCCTGTAGATGGACTCCTCTGGAAGAAGTTTACATAAATCTTCCTTTGCGGCTTCCCGTATTTCCCGTGTAACCTTTGGAAAGACCATCAGCACGTTATCCAGTGAAGAAAAGGATTCGCACAGGCGGTTCTCCTGAAAGACCGCCGAGAGAAAGGCCCCTTCTGTTCCTGCTACGGTTCCGCTGTCGGGCTTGTCAAGGCCAAGGAGAATTCGGAAGAACGTGGTCTTTCCAGAACCGGAAGCGCCCATGAGGCAGTAGATGCCTCCGGTCCGGAAGGTCTGGCTGACCTGGCGGAAGACTTCCCGCCCTTCAAATGATTTTGAGAGATTTGTAACTGTAATTTCCATGGTTTCCGCTTAAGCACCCCGCTTTCCGTTTGCTCTGTTCTGCCGTTTTGCAGCCTTGAGAAGCTGGATGAAGACCTTCTCAAACAGACCGCTGATGACAATGATTACCAGTGTCCAGGCAAATAAATCCGCTGTGCTTAAATAGATTTTTGCCATATACAGCTTCTCGCCGATGGAATGATCCGGCACACCGATGACCTCGGCGGCAATACCGGATTTAAAACTCATACCGAGACTGATAGCGGCGCCGTTTATAAGATAGGGAAGAAGAGCCGGCCAGTAAATATAACGGAACTTCTTCCAGCCGGACATGTGAAAGACCCCGGCCATCTCCAGCAGCTGGGCATCTGCGCTGTTAAGTCCCGAGATGGTATTGACGTAGATCATGGGGAATACCACCAGAAAAGCGATAAAGACCGACAGATTTTTAGAGCCGATCCAGATCAGTGCCAGTATGACGAAGGAAGCTACGGGTACCGATTTGACCAGAACCATGACAGGTTCCAGTAAATCCTTTAAAAAAGGAAAACGGCAGGCGGCACTTCCCACCAGAATCCCGGCAAGGAACGCGCCTGAGAAACCGGAACAGATTTTACCGAAGGTAAGGCCGATCGTACGCCAGAATTCCACGGTGGAAATCTGGGAAACCAGTGCTCCCGCGACCTCCGCGGGGCCGACCAGGACGATGGAATTGTGTACGGCAATGCTGATAAGCTGCCAGAGCACCAGCCAGAAACAGATAATGCCGGCTTTCCGCCCCAGACCTGATGGTTTCATTGAGTTCCCCTCCTTGCTGTTTGAATTGTTCGGCGGCCGGAGACCGGCCGCCGGGTTCGAACTTCGTCCGTCAATTCATTATGGTATATAGAAGAAATCTTTTGTAGGAAGTTCGCCGCCTACTGTGGCCGGATCCATCTCATACAGAGCAGAGAGATATCCGTAGAGCCTGTTTTTCATGTCAGTTCCGTCTATATAGGTGATGCTGCAGTACGGAATGGCCTTTTCGGCTACAGGAGCCTTTTCGATGATGCCTGCGGCCGCGACGAGCTTTGCCGTCTCCGCAACGTTTTCATTGGCAAATGCTGCTGAAGCCTTCTGTTCTTCCATAAAAGTCTGGATTGCATCGGCATGTTCTTCAAATAATTCACCGCGGCAGATGGTTACACCTGTTACGAGACTGCCGCCGTCTTCGCCGGAGACGGCATCCCATTCTTTGGTCAGATCGAGAACCATTTTGAGCGTGTCATTCTGAGCCATGGCAACGGTGACGAACGGCTGAGGAAGAAGTCCGATGGCATCCGGTTTTTCTTTTAACAGAGCGGCGACCTCGGTTGGCTCTGATTTATATTCCAGAGTCACATCATCCGTGGTCATTCCGTTTGCCTTTAATAAATACTGCAGCGCATAGTCCGGAGTGGTTCCCTTACCGGTTAAGTAGACGGTTTTTCCCTTTAAATCCTCAATGGATTTGATGGAGTCGTCCGAAGACACTACGTACAGTACTCCCAGGGTGTTGATATTTAAAACATTAACTCCATGATTGGTCTTGTTGAAAATAATGGAGGCCATGTTGGAGGGCACCAGCGCCACATCGAGATCTCCGCTCACGATTTTTCCGAGCAGTTCATCTGCTGCGGTCACCATCGTAAACTCATAGGAACCTTTGGCCTCTCCCTTTGCTGCCTGATCCATCAGCTCTACCAGTCCCATAGAGGTAGGGCCTTTTAAAGAGCCGATGCGAAGCGTATAGCCGGCAGCCGCAGAGGTGCCGGTGCTTTCCGTTTCAGTTTCACTTTCCGTTTCAGGAGCTTCTGCAGTTTCTTCTGCGGATGTCTCCGTGGAAGCTTCGGCAGCCGCTGCAGTGGTGGCTTCCGCCGCCGTCTCACCAGCGCCTTTTGCACAGCCGGTAAGTGCCGCCGCCGTCATGGCAAGAGCCATGAGTACAGGTAATACTTTTCTCATAATTATCATCCTCGCTTTCTGTCCGTATCAATAACCCGATTGCGCAGCCATAAATCACAGAGAGCCCGGCGAGCCGGACTTCCGTACCGGAAAATAAAAAAACCACACCAAAAAGGCATGGGGAATCCCGCGATCGATGATTTCTCCTCGCCTTCTCCGTCAGGAACACCTTCCGGGTTAGAACGAACAAGTCCAGTATACCATTACCTGGCAGGTTTTGTCAAAACATCTTATGGACCTGTGTTCCGGCATGAAAATTTCACGCTGCGGTTCACTGATCGCTTCAACCTGTTCATGATTTCCGTGAAAATTTCACATACCTGCCGGAAGTTTCCTTTTTTTCTGTTCAGATATATTAAAAATTGTGATATACTGTAATCACTTATACTTATATTACAGAAAGGAAATGAAGGAGGACAAAGACAAGATGAACGAAGTATATGAGAAACTGCAGGGGTGTTTAAAGAGTGTGCGGGAAAAGACAGATTTTAAGCCGGAGATTGCGCTGGTGTTAGGGTCCGGTCTGGGAGAATACGCGGAGGAGATAGAGGTTGCCGAGACCATTGACTACAAAGATATTGAAGGGTTTCCGGTGTCCACAGTGCCGGGACACAAGGGCAGGTTTATTTTCGGTTATGTAAACAGCGTTCCGGTGGTGATTATGCAGGGCCGCGTTCATTTCTATGAGGGATATCCGATGAGCGATGTGGTACTTCCCGCACGGCTTATGGGGCTCATGGGAGCGAAGACCCTGTTCCTGACGAATGCTTCCGGCGGTATAAACAGTACCTTCCATGCCGGTGACTTTATGCTGATCCGCGATCATATCGCTTCCTTTGTGCCGTCACCGCTGATCGGGGGCAATATCGATGAACTGGGGCCGAGATTCCCTGATATGAGTGATATCTACCGGAGAGAACTGCGTGATATCATCAAAGAGACGGCAAAGGAAGAGGCCATTGAGCTAAAAGAGGGCGTTTATTTACAGCTGACAGGGCCCAGCTACGAATCACCCTCCGAAGTTTCCATGTGCAAAATGCTGGGCGCGGATGCGGTCGGCATGAGTACGGCCTGCGAGGCTGTAGCGGCAAATCATATGGGAATGGCTGTCTGCGGCATTTCCTGCATCACCAACATGGCGTGCGGAATCAGCAAGGAGCCTCTCAGCCATACTGAGGTTCAGGAGACGGCAGACCGGGTTGCGCCGCTGTTTAAGCGTCTGATCACGGCTTCCATCACAAAGCTGGCAGGCAGATAGGAATATGAAGCAGAAAGGGGTAATTTCATCTTATGGATAAGAAACTGTCAGAGCGGATTCTCGCTTCCGCGGGAACGAAGAAGGCGTCTCTGGTACTGAAGCATGGGACGGTTGTCAATGTATTTACCGCCGCGCTGGAACAGGCGGATATCGCTGTCGAAGACGGCTATATCGTGGGTGTGGGGGATTATGAAGGGGTAACGGAAGTGGATTTAAAGGGGGCTGTCGTCTGTCCGGGACTGATAGATGGCCACATTCATCTGGAGAGCTCCATGGTAACCCCGGGAGAGTTCGAACGGACCGTTATTCCGCACGGCACTCAGGCTGTCATTACCGATCCCCATGAGATCGCTAATGTGGCGGGCGTCGAAGGGATCCGGTTCATGCTGGAGAGGACTGCCGGGCTGACGCTGGATGTCTTCTTCATGCTTCCTTCGTGTGTGCCGGCCACCGGTCTGGATGAGTCGGGGGCTGTGCTGCCTGCGGATAAGCTGGAACCATTTTATAAAGACGAGCGTGTGCTGGGCCTTGCGGAGCTGATGAATTCCTACGGGACCACGAGAGCTGATCAGGGAATTCTCGACAAGTTGGAAGGGGCGCTCGGAAAGAATAAGCTGGTAGACGGCCATGCGCCCGGTCTTACGGGAAGGGAACTGAATGCCTACGTGACAGCCGGGGTGAAATCGGATCACGAGTGTTCCACAGCATACGAGGCGATCGAGAAGCTGAGCCGCGGCCAGTGGATCATGATTCGGGAGGGAACGGCTGCGAGAAACTTAGAGGCGCTGATGCCGCTGTTTCAGGAGCCGTATTACCATCGGTGCATGCTGGTGACAGACGATAAGCATCCGGGCGATTTACTCCGCCTCGGCCATATTGATTACATTATCCGGAGAGCCATAAGCCTTGGCGCCGATCCGGTTCACGCAGTAATTATGGGTTCCTGCAACGCGGCTCAGTATTTCGGGTTGAAAGACCGGGGAGCAATAGCCCCAGGGTATCAGGCGAACCTTATTGTAGTATCAGACCTTGAGAATTTCCGCGTGGAGCAGGTTTATAAAAACGGCAGGCTGGTGGCGGAAAACGGCACCATGAAGGAAGGCGTCCTGGCGGCTGAGAGAAAGAACATAGAGACGCCTGTCAGAGTCGGCGATTCATTCCATTTAAAAGAGCTTACACCGGAGCAGCTTTACATAGAGAAGAAGAGCGGACAGGTGCGGGTTTTATGCCTTACTCCCGGTGAACTGACGACCACGGAGCGTCTGGTTCCGTGGACAGAAAAAGAGGGGTATGCTCCGGGGGTGGATGTGGACCGGGATATTGTCAAGATGGCGGTATTTGAGCGCCACCACGACACGGGCCATATCGGTCTGGGCTTCCTGGGAGGCTATGGCTTAAAGCATGGTGCGGTAGCCACCAGCATCGCTCACGATTCCCACAACTTAATCGTTGCGGGAACCAATGATGCCGATATGATACTGGCGGGAAATACGGTGAGAAAGAACCGCGGAGGTCTGGCGATCGCAGCGGATGGAAAAGTTCTTGGAGAACTGGCCCTGCCGATTGCCGGTCTGATGAGCGAGGAAGCGGCTGAAGTGGTGGATCAGAGATTAGAGGCGTTAAAAGAAGAAGCCGGAAAATTAGGAATATCAAAGGAGATTGACCCGTTTATGACGCTGGCATTCGCCAGTCTTCCTGTGATTCCAAAGCTGAGACTGAATACATACGGCCTGATAGATGCGGAGAAGCAGGAAATCGTAGATGTTATGGTCGGATGTATGTGAAAAAGTACAGATTAGATCGTGTTTTTTGATTGATAATAATATGTCAATGTGAGATAATGTACGCAAAGGGCAGAGCCAGGCAGACAGCCATGAAGCCGGCGCGGAATATGAAAAGCCGTTATTGCCTTTCATATTCCGCGCCGGCTTCATGGCTGTCTGTATGGCTCTGCCCCTTGCGGACATTCAAACTAAGTATTTCACCACCACCACAACCAAACACAAGATATTGGAGGGAGATTCACATGAGAGTTACAATCTGTATAGGAAGCGCATGCCATTTAAAAGGTTCCAGAGAAATCATCGCCCAGCTTCAGCAGTTAGTAAAAGAAAACCATTTGGAAAGCAAAGTAGACTTAAATGGTTCCTTCTGCAGCGGCAACTGCGTCAACGGAGTCTGCGTGACCGTAGACGGCCAGCTGTTCTCTTTAAAACCAGAAGACACAAAGGAGTTTTTCGATAAAGAAATCAAAGGGAGGCTGTAATCATGGCGATTATTGATTTCAAGGCTACGAAGTGCAAGCACTGTTACAAATGTGTCCGCAACTGTGAAGTCAAGGCGATCATGATAAAAGATGAGCGGGCCGAGATCATGCCGGACAAATGCATTTTATGCGGGAAATGCATGCAGGTCTGTCCACAGTCAGCGAAAACCCTTGTAAGTGACTTAGACATCGTAAAAGGCTACATAGCGAACAACATCCCAACCGTCGTATCCATTGCCCCATCCTACATGGGACTGCTGAAATACAAGAGTATCGGCCAGATCAACGCAGCTCTGCGCAAACTCGGCTTCACCGATGTGCGGGAGACCTCGGAAGGCGCGGCCATGGTGACCGCCGAATACGCACGGCTTCTGGAAGAGGGAAAGATGGAAACGATCATCACCACCTGCTGTCCCAGTGTCAATGATTTAATTGAAATCTATTATCCGCAGCTGATTCCCTACATGGCTCCTGTGGTCTCGCCGATGATCGCCCACGGCAAGATGCTGAAGGAAGAGCTGGGAAAGAATGTAAAGGTTGTATTCCTGGGCCCGTGTATCGCCAAGAAGAAGGAAGCGGGCGATGTCCGCCACGACTCCTGTATCGACGCGGTCTTAAATTTCAACGATATTAACCGCTGGCTGAAGGAAGAAGAGATTACCATTGAGGACTGCGAGGATATCCCGTTCCGTCATCTGGACCCACGGGTCAACCGCCTCTATCCTGTCACCAACGGGGTTGTAAATTCCGTTCTTGCGACAGAAGAAAAGAGGGACGGCTATCGGAAATTCTATGTTCACGGCGCCAGGAACTGCATCGATTTATGCGAAAGCATGGTACGCGGAGAAATCAAAGGCTGTTTCATCGAGATGAACATGTGCTCCGGAGGCTGTATCAAAGGGCCGACTGTAGAGGATGAGAGTATATCCAGATTCAAAGTGAAACTGGATATGGAAGAGACGATAGAAAAAGATCCGGCCGAAAAGAGTGAGGTTGAGGAAATCATCAGCAGGATATCCTTCCAGAAGCTCTTCATGGACCGCTCACCGAGGGAAGCGATGCCGACGGAGGCTCAGATCCAGGATATCTTAAAGAAGACGGGAAAGACAAAACCGGAGGATGAGTTAAACTGCGGAGCCTGCGGTTATTCCACCTGCCGCGAGAAGGCCATCGCGGTATTTCAGAAAAAAGCCGAACTGGGCATGTGTATCCCCTTTATGCATGAAAAAGCGGAGTCCTTATCGAACCTGGTTATGGAGACGTCGCCGAATATCGTTTTGATTGTGGATAAAGACATGAAAGTTTTAGAGTATTCTGCAGTTGGAGAAAAGTATTTCGGGAAGACGAGGCAGGAAGCCTTAACGATGTATTTATATGAATTTATCGATCCGTCGGATTTCCAGTGGGTCTACGATTCCCATCAGAACATCCATGGAAAAAAGGTGACTTACAGCGAATATAACTTCTCCATGCTCCAGAATATCGTTTATATTGAGAAGGAAGACGTCGTGCTCGCCACGTTTATCGATATCACGAAGGAAGAGGAACTGGCGAAACAGGAGTATGAAAAGAAACTGGAAACCATCGATCTGGCACAGCGGGTAATCCATAAGCAGATGATGGTTGCTCAGGAAATCGCCGGTCTGCTGGGCGAAACCACAGCGGAGACAAAAACCACGCTTACAAAGCTTTGCCGGTCCCTACTGGATGAAGGAAGTGAAAGCGAGGTCAAGTGATGGGAGTAACAGTAGACGTTGCATACAAAAGCCTGAATAAGTTCAATGAGGTCCTGTGCGGCGATAAGGTGGAACTGCTCCAGACGGAGGATTCCAACATCATGATTCTCGCCGACGGCATGGGAAGCGGTGTCAAGGCCAATATTCTGGCGACTCTGACCTCGAAGATATTGGGAACCATGTTTTTAAACGGCGCAACTCTGGAAGAGTGCGTGGAGACGATTGTAGAGACGCTTCCTGTCTGCCAGGTGCGGCAGGTAGCTTATTCCACCTTCAGTATCCTGCAGGTATTCCATAACGGAGACGCCTATCTGGTGGAATTTGATAATCCCAGCTGTATCTTTATCCGGGCCGGACAGCTGGTGCCGATTCCCCAGAATATCCGTGTGATTCAAAACAAAAAGATCAACGAGTACCGTTTCCGGGTGAAAAAGGGAGACGCACTGATTTTAATGAGTGACGGCACGATCCACGCAGGAGTAGGTCAGCTCTTAAACTTCGGCTGGCTGTGGGAAGATATTGCCGCCTATGCGCTGAAACAGTACCGGGTCACCATCTCCGCGATCCGTCTGGCTACAGCACTCAGCCGGGCCTGCGACGAACTGTACCAGTTCCGGCCGGGAGATGACACGACGGTGGCTGTCATGCGGATCATCGACAGAAAGCCGGTGCACTTAATGACCGGACCCGCCAGGAACCCGGAGGATGACACCGCCATGGTAACTGATTTCATGTCGGGTGATGAATTTACCAAGCGGATCGTCTGTGGTGGTACCAGCGCCAATATCGTGGCCAGAACCACGAAGAAAAGCCTGGATGTTTCTCTCGATTACAACGATCCGGATATTCCGCCGATCGCTTACATCGATGGCATAGAACTGGTCACGGAAGGTGTTCTCACCTTAAACCGCGTTCTCCAGCTGCTGAGGCGCTATGTGAAGAACGAGGCAGTCACAGAAGAGTTTTTCCTGGAACTGGATAAGCCAAACGGGGCCTCCATGGTGGCCAAGATGCTGATTGAGGACTGCACGGAGCTCAATCTGTACGTGGGAAAAGCTATCAACAGCGCGTATCAGAACCCGGGTCTTCCCTTTGACCTCGGTATCCGTCAGAACCTGGTGGAACAGCTGAAGCATACGGTGGAAGAGATGGGAAAAAAAGTTACGGTAACCTATTATTAATGAAATTTGCGATAGAGATCCATTCTGCTTCCGGCAGATGGTAGTTACGAGGAGGATAATTATGGTAACAAACGATGCAACATTACTTCGCCTTAAACATCAGGTATTGTATGAGGTGGCGAAAATGGCGTGGGAGGGAGATTTAGAACAGCACAGAAGTGAAATTCCCTATAAGATCATTCCTGGCCCCAAAGCGCAGTTCCGCTGCTGTATCTACAGGGAGCGTGAGATCATCCGGGAGCGTGTCCGTCTTGCGGAAGGATTATGTCCGAGTGGAAAAGATACGAAGAACATTGTGCAGGTTATCAGCTCCGCATGTGAGGGCTGCCCCATCGCCCGCTACGTCGTAACCGACAACTGCCAGAAGTGTATGGGAAAGGCATGCCAGAATTCCTGTAATTTCGGTGCTATTTCCATGGGACATGACCGTGCCTATATCGATCCCGATAAATGCAAGGAGTGCGGCAAATGTTCTCAGGCCTGTCCGTATAACGCGATTGCAGATCTGACCCGCCCATGTAAGAAGAGCTGTCCGGTAGACGCCATCACCATGGATGAGGACGGCATCGTTGTGATCGATGAGAGCAAATGCATCCAGTGCGGCGCCTGTATCCACAGCTGTCCGTTTGGAGCCATCGGTTCCAAGACATTCCTGGTGGACGTCATTAACCTGATCAGGGCAGGCAAGAAGGTAGTCGCCATGGTGGCGCCGGCAACAGAAGGCCAGTACGGTCCGGATATTACGATGGCCAGCTGGAGAACCGCCCTGAAAAAGATTGGCTTTGCAGACATGGTGGAGGTCGCCTTAGGCGGTGACTTAACTGCGGCGGCGGAAGCGGCCGAGTGGGCGGAGGCCTATAAAGAGGGGAAGAAGATGACGACTTCCTGCTGTCCTGCTTTCGTCAACATGATCAAACAGCATTATCCGATGCTTCTGGATCATATGTCAACAACGGTATCACCGATGTGTGCTGTGTCCAGAATGTTAAAGGCGCAGGATCCGGAGACCATTACCGTCTTCATCGGGCCGTGTATCGCAAAGAAGAGCGAGACTCTGGATTTAAATATCAAGGATAACGCGGATTATGCCATGACGCTGGGCGAGGCCCACGCCATGATGGTTGCAAAGGGCGTGGATTTAGAGCCGGAAGAGAATACGCTTCAGCAGGGCTCTGTATTCGGAAAACGTTTTGGCAACGGCGGCGGCGTGACGGCGGCAGTGTTAGAATGTCTGAAGGAAACAGGCGAAAATGCCGAAATCAATGTTATGAAGTGCAATGGAGCTGCGGAGTGCAAAAAGGCGCTGATGCTTCTTAAGATTGGCAAGCTTCCTGATGATTTCGTGGAAGGCATGGTCTGTGTCGGCGGATGCGTCGGCGGCCCGAGCAAGCATAAGAGCGAGCTGGAGGCCAAGAAGGCGAGAGATCTGCTGATCGGCCAGGCGGATAAGAGAGCGGTTCATGAGAACTTGAAGATGCAGGGGGCGGAAGAAGTGGCGATGCACCGGCATTAAGGGAAAAATAGAAGTTTAAGGGCCCCGGTCGAGGATTTCGGTTCTTTCTCGGCTTTGGGTGTGTGGCCGTGCCGGAGGGCTT
>UMHQ01021633.1_pt1 | contig 13256 bp, 10 predicted proteins | sample 1965531 | NCBI WGS metagenome assembly UMHQ01 (sample SAMEA4836098, study PRJEB28245) | human gut metagenome | biome: gut microbiome; material: fecal sample | place: Denmark | collected 2008
TTTCGTTAGCCTTGTTCAAGCGGGCAGGCTGAGCCTGCACCCATTTCGCGTATCGGTTGGGTGCATGGCCACACCCTCTACCTCGTAAGACCCAGCGCCCACTTCACTAACCTACCAAAAAAGGTGACGCAATCCTGCGTCACCTTTTCTTTCGCTCATCTCATTGCTGTGCGGGGCCCTGCTCGTCGTCCGTCTGGGACTGATCCGACGGGAAGTTGGCCTCCGGCTTCGCGGCCGGTTCCGGCCTATCTGCACCGTCCTGCGCCTCATCAGCGGCAGTCTCCGCGCTGGAATCGTCTGACAGCTGGCGGTCGTTGGAAGCGATCTGCTCCGGCTGCTCCACCGGATTCATCGGGGTGGTCTTACCGCCCGCTTTGGCGCGATGCTCCTCAAAGACGCTCATATCGCCCTTCATCAGGCGGTCAAAGTCGGCGCCGTTGATCTTCTCAAACTCGTACAGAAACTCCGCCACCTTGTGCAGCTGGTCCATGTGCTCGGTCAAAGTGGCCTCGCACTGGTCGTAGGCGCTGTCGATGACCGAACGAATCTCCTCGTCGATCTGCGCCGCAACCGTCTCGGAGTAGTACCGGGTGTGGCCCAGGTCGCGGCCCAAAAAGACCTCGTTCTCGTTCTGGCCGTAGACAATCGGGCCCAGGCGGTCGCTGAAGCCATAGCGGGTGACCATCGCGCGGGCAATCTTGGTGGCGCGCTCCAGGTCGTTGGAAGCGCCGGTGGAGATGTCGTCCAGCACCAGCTTTTCGGCGATGCGGCCGCCCAGCAGGGTGACGATGTTCTCCTGCATGCCCTTCCTGGTCTCGTAGCTTCGGTCCTCCTCCGGCAGGCTCATGGTGTAGCCGCCCGCCATGCCGCGCGGGATGATGGAAATCTCGTGCACCTTGTCCTGCGTCTCGCAGTAGTAGGTGGCGACGGCGTGGCCCGCCTCGTGGAAGCAGGTCAGGCGCTTATCCTTATCCGGCACGATGTGGCTCTTCTTCTCCGGGCCGGCAACCACCTTGATGGTCGCCTCCTCGATGTCCACCATGGTGATGGCCTTGCGGCCGCGTCTGGCAGCCAGCAGGGCCGCCTCGTTGACCAGGTTTTCCAGGTCAGCGCCGGTGAAGCCGACGGTGGTCTGGGCGATGACCCGCAGGTCGACGTCCGGGCCCAGCGGTTTATTCTTGGTGTGAACCTTCAGGATTTCCTCCCTGCCCTTGACATCCGGATAGCCGACCACGATCTGGCGGTCAAAGCGTCCCGGGCGCAGCAGCGCGGGGTCGAGGATGTCGCGGCGGTTGGTGGCGGCGATGACGATGACGCCGGTGTTGGCGCCAAAGCCGTCCATTTCCACCAGCAGCTGGTTTAAAGTCTGCTCCCGCTCGTCGTGTCCGCCGCCAAGTCCGGCGCCTCTCTGGCGGCCCACCGCGTCGATCTCGTCGATAAAGACGATGCTCGGCGCGCTCTTTTTGGCCTGGTCAAACAGGTCGCGCACACGGGAGGCGCCGACGCCGACAAACATCTCCACAAAGTCCGAACCGGAAATGGAGTAGAACGGCACGCCCGCCTCCCCCGCTACCGCGCGGGCAAGCAGCGTCTTACCGGTTCCGGGAGGGCCCATCAGCAAGACGCCCTTCGGGATGCGCGCGCCCAGCGAGTTAAACTTTTTGGGGTCCTTCAAAAATTCGACGACCTCGACCAGCTCCTCCTTCTCCTCGTCGGCTCCGGCCACGTCGGCAAAGGTCACCCTTCTGCCGTCGTCCAGCGGCTTCGGCTTTGCCTTGCCAAAGGTGTTCATCTTGCCGCTGCCGCCCCCGGCCTGCCGCATCATGAACACCCACAGCAGCGCCATGCCGCCCAGCAGCAGCAGGGTCGGCAGCAGGCTTACCAGCAGCGAGGTTTCCTGCGCGGGCAGGTAGTTGCGCTTGAAGGTGGTGTCGTTGGTCTGTTCGTACTGGTCGATGTAGGGCTGGATGTCCTGATTGAACTGGGTGATGCTGGCCAGCTGGTAATCGACCAGCTGATCCTGTCCTTCCAGCTTCAGGGTCAGGGTACCATCGTTGTAGTCGATCTGGTACTCCTCCACCTCTCCGTTTCTAAAATAGTCCAGCACCTGGTAATATTTCAGATTGGAGACGGGCTGATCCATCGACATCATGGCAAACAGCAGCACGATGAGCAGTCCAAACATCGCCAGGTACATGATAATTCCTTTTGATTTTCGCGGCACCAAATATTCACTCCTATCTTAAAGCTTTTTACAATTGAGGTTGCGTTATTTTGTATATACTTCTGGTTTGAGCACCCCGATATAGGGCAGGTTGCGGTATTTCTCCGCGTAGTCCAACCCATATCCGACGACGAATTCGTCCGGTACTTCAAAACAGGAATAGTCAGGCGCAATATCCGCTTCCCGCCGGGCGGGCTTGTTGAGCAGTGTGGCAATGCGGATGCTTGCCGGGTTTCTCTTTTCCAAAATCTCCCTGAGATAATACAGGGTTCTGCCGCTGTCCAGAATGTCCTCGACCAGCAGCAGGTCGTATCCTTCCAGGTTGAGGTCCAGATCCTTGACGATCTTGACCACCCCGGAGGTTTTGGTGCCGCTGCCGTAGCTGGAGACCGACATGAAGTCAATTCTGGCCGGGCAGTCCACCGCGCGCATCAGGTCGGCCATAAAGACCACCGAGCCCTTGAGCACGCTGACCATCAATAGGTTTTTGTCCTGATAATCCTCTGTAATCTGTCTTCCAATCTGTGCCACCTTTTCCGCAATCTGCTCCTCGGAAAGCAGCACCTTTAAAATATCATCCTGCATCCTTTTCATCCCAAATCCTCCTCTATCCGAATCAGCGCGACCCTGCGGCTGTGCGGACCCGGCGCTGCCCTGCGGTCTGTTCCCAGACCTTCTGCCCAGAGCACGCCCTCTCTGTCGGCGAGCACCGCTGCCCGCCATCGCTGCGGCTGCGGAGTCTTGCGGTCGTTCCAGAGCTTTTTGAGCGTCCTGGACCCTGTCGAGCCGCTTAAATGAATGCGGTCCCCATCCTTGCGCTGACGGAACACCGCAATATCCTTCATTTTATCACAATCAATCCCGTTTTTTAAGATGGTTGCGTCTTTTTTAAAGAAAAGTTTATAATCTTCTCCCGAACAGATCACAACCTCCACCGATTTGCCGTCAAAGAGGGAAATTTTCCCTTGAGCAAACGGCTTTTCAAAGTAGGGCTGGCGCTCCTCCTTATAGAAAACATGCTCATCCAGCAGGATGCTGTCCGCTGTGCAGCAGAGCATGACGCCCCTTTTTAGCTCGATGCGCCCGCCTGCCCTGATTTTTTCCAGCATCCGCTGGGTGCTCATAAAATCCACCGCTGCCCCCGCCCTTTGCTGCAGCAAAAGCAGGATGCGGGTCTGCAGCGCCGGGTGCAGGCTGCAAAACGCCGCACGGTTTAAAATCAGCGGGCTTTCGCTCTCCCGGATGCGGGCAAGTTCCTGCCGCGCAAGCTGGTCGAGCAGGTCGTTGTCCTGCCGGGCGGTGGCGCTGAGTGCCGCCGCGTTTTTGACAAAGCCCGCGTTCACCTGCTCCATCAGCGGCACGATGTGGCGCCGGATGCGGTTGCGGGTGTAGCCGTCGTCGAGGTTGGTGCTGTCGGTGACAAAGGGGAGGCCCTCCTGCGCGCAGAAGGCCTCCACCTCCCTGCGGGTGCAGCCGATCAGCGGGCGGACAATCTGCCCGCGCACCGGCGGGATGCCACCCAGGCCGTTGAGGCCCGTCCCTCTTGCAAGATAAAATAAAACTGTCTCGGCGTTGTCGTCCATCGTGTGGGCGGTGGCGATTTTGCCCTGCGGCCCCGCCGCCTGCTCCAGAAGATGGTAGCGCGCCGCGCGGGAATAGGTCTCGACCGACTCTCCCGCCCGCTGCGCCCCCTGCGCCGCGTCAATGCGCTCGACGGTGAGGGGGATGCCGTGCTGCCCGCAAAACGCGCGGACAAAGTCCTCGTCCCGCTGCGACTCCTGTCCGCGCAGCTGGTGGTTGATGTGGCAGGCGGTGACTGCAATCTGCAATTGCTCCCGCAGCTGCCAGAGCAGATAAAGCAGCGCGGTGGAATCCGCCCCGCCGGAAAAGCCGACCGTCACCCGGTCGCCGGGGCGGAGCATCTCATATTCCCGAATTGTCTGCAACACCTTACGGCGCATCGCGGAACAGCTCCCTGCTCAAGAATCTGGTGTGCTGGCCGTCGAAGGCCAGCTTGACAGTGTCGGTGGCGCCGTGACGGTTCTTTGCCACGATGACCTCCGCCACCCCTTTATCCTCGGTATCGTCGTTATAATATTCGTCCCGGTACAAAAACAGTACCAGGTCGGCGTCCTGCTCGATCGAACCGGACTCACGCAGGTCGGAGAGCACCGGGCGGTGGTCTCCGGTTCGCTTGTCCGGGCTTCGGGAAAGCTGGGAGAGGGTGATGACCGGCACATCCAGCTCCTTGGCCATGACCTTTAAGTTTCGGGTGATCTCCGAGACCTCCTGCACACGGTTTTCAATCCGGCGGCCCGAGGACATCAGCTGCAGGTAGTCGATGATGACCAGCCCCAGATTGGGCACCCTTCTGAGCTTGGCCTTCATCTCGGCCACGGTGATGCCGGCGCTGTCGTCGATGTACATCGGCATCCGCGCAATGTTCTGTGCCGAGACCGCCACCTTGGTCCACTCGTCCACGCTCAGGTTTCCGGTGCGCAGCTGGGAGCCCTGAATCAGCGCGTCGGCCGACAGCATACGGGAGATCAGCTGCTCGCGGCTCATCTCCAGCGAGAAGACGGCCACCGCGTGCCCCTGCTTTGCCACGTTGGTGGCGATGTTCATCACGAAGGTGGATTTTCCCATCGCCGGACGGGCCGCCAGCAAAATCAGGTCGGTGCGGTTTAGGCCGGTGGTGATGGTGTCCAGCGCCGAAAACCCGGTGGGGATGCCGACATACTGGTTGCGGTCGTCGCCGGAGATGCGCTGCAGCTTGTCGTACAGCTCAAAGATGGCGCGGTCGACCTTGACCAGCCCCGTCGCATCCTTGCCCTGACGAATCTCATAGAGCTTCTGCTCGGCAAATTCCATCAGCCCACGGGCGTCGGCGTCGCTCTTCTCGGAGTTGGAGATGATGCTTTTGGCCACGCCGATGAGGGTGCGCATGTAGTACTTTTCCTGCACAAGCTTCGCGTAGGCCTCGACGTTGGCGGCGCTGGGCACCACCTGCACCAGCTGGGTCAGGTAGACCTTGGCGTCCGCGTCGCTGGCAAAGACCCGCTCCGATTTTGCCTTCTCCAAAACGGTGACAAAGTCGATCGGCTGCGCGGAGGTGAACATCGCCAGCATGATCGAAAACAGCTGCCGGTGCTGCGGGCGGTAGAAGCTCTCCGGCGTCAGCAGCTCCAGCACCTTGGCGATGCACTCCGGCTCCACCAGGATGGCGCCCAGCACCGACTGCTCCGCCTCCATGCTGAAGGGCAGCTGATCAATATTCAGTTCCAGCTCTTCCGGCACGCCTCATTCCCCCTTTGCCTTTCTCCTTTTAGACAGACAGGCAGCCGCCTGCGGAATTTTCCTTCCCAGACGGCTTTCCCCTGCGATTATTCCCCGACCTCGACGCCCATCTTGGCGCTGATGCCGGTGTAGAGCTTCACCTCTGCGGTGTAGCTGCCAAACGCCTTGATCTCGCCGGCGTTGACCTTCTTTTTGTCGACGGCCACACCGTACTGCTTTTCGATCGCCTCGGCGATTTCCTTGTTGGTCACCGCGCCGAACAGCTTGCCGCCCGCGCCCGCCTTGGCGGTAATTTTAACGGTCTTGCCCTCCAGCTTTTTGGCGGCTTCCATCGCGGCCTCGCGCTCCACCTGGATCTTGTGCTGCTTGGAGGCCTCCTTTGCCTTCAGCTCGCCGATGGCCTGGTTGTTCGCCTCGATGGCAAGGCCCTTCGGGAGCAGAAAGTTTCTTGCATATCCGTCCGCGGCGTTGATCAGTTCACCCTTCTTGCCACTTCCCTTTACGTCCTGTGTCAGAATAACCTTCATCTCTATTATCTTCCTTTCGTCCGTTATGTGCTTTTTAAAAAATCAGCTGACCGACGGCGGCGGCAGCTGCACCGGCCCCGCATCCGCGGTGGAGAGCGCCTTCTGCTCATCCTTGTCGGTGAGGTCGCTGTAGTATTCGTCGATCGCCTGCTTTAACCGGCGGCCGCCCTCCTCGAGGGTGATGCCCTTGGTCTGCGCGCCGGCCATGGTCAGATGGCCGCCTCCGCCCAGCTTCTCCATGATGATCTGGACATTGATGCGGCCCATGCTGCGCGCCGAGTAGGCGACCACGTCGTCCGACTCATAGTAAAAGACAAAGGAGGCGTCGACGTCCTCGATGCCCAGCAGCTCGTCGGCCGCCTGCGCCGAAACCATCTTGATCTCCTGAATCTTCTCCTTCACGCCGCAGATGGCGCAGTGGCGGTAGATCTGTGCCGCCGCCACCACCTTGCACCGCTCCTGATAGGCGCTCATGCTGGTGGCAAACATCCGTTTGACCTCCACCGTGTCCGCGCCCATCTTGCGCAGGTAGGCCGCCGCCTCAAAGGTGCGCACGCCGGTGCGCTGGATAAAGTTTTTGGTGTCCAGCATCATGCCGGCCAGCATCGCCTCGGCGGCGGCGCTGTTCGGCTTGTATTTGTCGCCGAAGTACTGTACCAGCTCGGCCACCATCTCGGAGGCGCTGGAAGCGTACGGCTCGTGGTGGAAGATCACCGCATTGTCGATGTAGTCCACCATCTTGCGGTGGTGGTCGATGACCACCACGTTCTTGCATTTTTTATAAACCTCCGGAGCCTCGATAAAGTGCGGGGTATGTACGTCGACGATAATCAGCAAAGTGTCCTCCTGCACATACTCCGGCGCGACCTCCGGCTCGATGAACGCCGTCTCAAAGCCCTGCTCCAGCAGGTGGGCGTGCATCTGTTTGACCATGTTGGCGCGGCTGTTGAGGATAATCTTGACCGGCTTGCCCATCTGCTGGATCGGCTGATACAGGCCGACCGCGGCGCCCAGGGCGTCCAGGTCGGCAAAGCGGTGACCCATCAGCAGGACGTTAGAACAGGAATCCAGTAGCTCGAGCAAAGCGGCCGCCACGATTCTGGTCTTGACCTTGGTGCGCTTCTCGATACCCTTGGAAACGCCGCCGTAAAACTCGTAGCCGTTTTTGTTTTTGACCGCAGCCTGGTCGCCGCCGCGGCCCAGCGCCATGTCCAGCGCCTGGCTTGCAAACTTCTCCGCCTGCAGCAGGCTCTGCGCGTCCCGCCCGACGCCGATCGAGAGGGTTGCGGGCATCTTGTCGTTGGCGTTGATCTTGCGCACGGTGTCCAGGATGGTGAACCGCTCCTCGACGATGGAGCGCATATACCGCTCCTCAAAGGCGACAAAATAGCGGTCCTTCTCCAGCTTTTTGATGACGCCGTTGTAGTTTTCGACATAGCACTCGATCTGGTACTCGATCTCGCCCATGATCTGGGAGCGCTCGTTTTCGCGCGCGCTCTGCAAAAGCTCCTCATAGTTGTCGATGAGGATGATCGCCACCACTGGACGGGAGGAAAAGTACTCCTTGGCGATGCGCTTTAATTTGTCGTCGTCCACCAGGTACAGCACGTTCAGGCGGTTGTCCTCCTCGCCGGTCGGCGCGTGGTAGGCGGTGTACTGGTGGCCGCCATACTCCACCCCGTAGCCCTGCACCGGGCAGTCCGCCTGCAGGTTTACCGTGGGAAAATATTCCGCCAGGCTGTGGCCGAAGCAGTCGTTTCCGCCAAACACCTTTTCGCGCATCTGGTTGTTGTACCAGATAATCTCCCCGCCGCGCCGGCGCGTCACCAGCACCGGCAGCGGAAAGTCGCGCAGGGCCTTGTTGCTGTAGGGAGAAAGCTGCTTTTCCATCGTCTGGTAGAACTTATTGATGCTCTTGCTCAGCGAAGCCAGCTGCCAGACCGCAATCAGCGTCAGGGCCAGCAGCACAAAGCTCCCTCCAAACAGCCAGACGTTCTGCGCCTGCACCGCCAGCGTGAAGGCCGCCGCATCCAGCAGCAGCAACACAACGATGGCAGGGATAAACAGGTACAGCTTCTTTTTGTTCTTGGCTTTGATGGCCGTCTTTGCTTTCATGTTTTGTGCCTCCCTCCCGAAGCCCGATTCCCCGGCTTCCGGTCAGGCATAGGTTCTATGCCTCCTGGATCACCGTCAGGATCATCGGGCTGCGCTTGGTCTTATTGTAGACGTACCGGCTGACCTCATCCTTCATCCTGTTTTTCAGGGTGGTCCAGTCGCGCACGCCGTTGCTGATCGAATCCTCCAGCGCGCCCTTCGCAGCGTCGCACGCGCCGTTGATCATGTCCTCAGCCTCCCGCACATAGACAAAGCCGCGGGAGATGATATCCGGTCCGGAGACCAGCTTGCGGGTGCGGGCGTTGATGGTCGCCACCACCACAATCAGGCCGTCCTCGGCCAGGTGTTTGCGGTCCCGCAGCACGATGCTGCCGACGTCGCCCACGCCCAGGCCGTCCACCATGACCGCGCCGGACGGGACCTCCCCGCCAAAGCGGAAGTTTTCGCCGTCGGTCTCCATCACCTGTCCGATGGCAGGGATGATGACGTGGTCCTCGTCGATGCCCATCTGTTTGGCCACGAGGGAATATTTGCGCAGGTGCTTATATTCGCCGTGCACCGGCAGGATGAATTTGGGCTTGGTCAGCGCCATCATCAGCTTCTGCTCGTCCTGGCAGGCATGGCCGGAGACGTGCACGTCGTACATCTTCTCATAAATGACCTCCGCGCCCAGCTGCATCAGCTCGTTGACAACGCGGTTGACAAACTTCTCGTTGCCCGGGATGGGGCGCGCCGAGATGATGATAAAGTCGTTTGGCGTGACCTTGACCTTGCGGTGCTCGCTCATCGCCATGCGGCTTAAGGCGGACATCGGCTCGCCCTGGCTGCCGGTGGTGATCAGCACCACCTGGTTAAACGGCAGGCGGTTGGCCACGTCGATGTCGACCAGGATGTCGTTTGGCACCTTGAGGTAGCCCAGCTCGATGGCGGTCGCCACCACGTTGACCATGCTGCGGCCGGAGACCGAAACCTTCTTGTCGTACTTGGCCGCATAGTCGATGATCTGCTGGATGCGGTGGATGTTGGAGGAGAAGGTGGCGATGATGATTCTGCGGTCGCCCGCCATCTGGAACAGCTTGTTGAACGATTCGCCAACCGTCCGCTCGCTCGGGGTGCTGCCCGGCATCTCGATGTTGGTGGAATCCGGCAGCAGCGCCAGCACCCCCTGGCTGCCCAGCTCGCCGAAGCGCCCGAGGTCGATGACGCCGCCCTCGATGGGGGTGAAGTCGACCTTAAAGTCGCCGGTCTGGACGATGACGCCCGCCGGGGTGTGGATGGCCAGCGCGCAGGCGTCCGGGATGGAGTGGTTGACGCGGATAAACTCGACCGACATGCAGCCGGCCTTGATGACATCTCCCGGCTTTACCTCCACCATCCGCACCTGGTTGACCAGGCCGTGTTCCTTGAGTTTATTCTTGATAAGCCCCACCGTCAGCTTGGTGGCGTAGATGGGGGCATTGATCTCCTTCATCAGGTACGGGATGCCGCCGATGTGGTCCTCGTGTCCGTGGGTGATAAAGACGCCGCGGATGCGGTCGCGGTTCTCCACCACATAGGTGAAGTCCGGGATGACGATGTCGACGCCCAGCATGGTCTCATCCGGGAAGGCCAGGCCGCAGTCGACGATGAACATATCGTTGCCGCACTCGTAGACGGTCATGTTTTTTCCGATCTCGTTTAAGCCGCCTAAGGGGACGATGCGGACCGTCTGTTTTTTGCCGCTGCTTCTGCGGCGGCGCTGAGTCTGCTGCGCACCGCCCTCGTTTTTGCGCTCCAGCTTTTCCGCCTGCTTCTGGTTATTTTTCTTCTGCGGCTTTTTCTCCTCGGCCTGCGCCTTCTTTCCGCGCGGGCTCAGCGGCTCCTTGACAAATTCGATTGCGCTCTGCACCGCCTGGGACAGCGCGTCGGTCCCTTTGTTCTGTTTTGGCTTGCGGGTGTAGCGTCTTGTATTTTTCTGCCCTTTCTTGGGCTCAGCCGGCTGTGGGCTGATGTTTTTTTCACTCATACTGGTGATTCCTCCTGTTACAATCAAAATGTTTATTCCGTTCTTCTTCCTGCCGCGGATGGGAAGAAATTTTGTTGGACGGCTTTTTGCCCGTCCGGATTCCCGTGCTTTTTTCTTTTCGTCTGCTGTTCTGTACATTGACGGTCCTGCAGAAACCAGCCTGTCAGAAAAGGCGCGCGGATCTTTTTCCGCGAAAACATGGAATCCATTTATCAAACAAAACAGGAAAATTTCCTGTCAGCTGCTATAGAGAAAGTCGATAAGCTGCTGCGCGCGCCGCGCCCGGTTCGGGTCTTTTTTCACAGCCGCACACTGCGCCCATCATAAACTATTCTTTTTCATTGTACCTTTCTATGGCCAAGATGTCAAGTTTTCGCGGGCGCTTACTGGGAAATACGCCCAAATTTTCTTTTTTCCCGCTACAGCAAAAGTATGGGAGCGCCGCTCTGTCTCTATTCCTGCCCGGCAAAAAGCTTTTCCCCTTGTCCGGGCGCGCACAATCGGCTATAATGGGAGCATGACGTGCCCGCTTGCTGCCTCCGGCAGACTTTGGGCAAATCTGATTTTTAAAAAAAGGAGTTTTTACATGGCTGCCAAAAAACAGGTAGAGATCTTCACCGACGGCGCCTGCTCGGGCAATCCCGGGCCGGGCGGCTACGGGGTCATTCTGCGCTACAAGGGGGTCAGCAAAGAGCTTTCCGGCGGGGAGGAGCGGACCACCAACAACCGCATGGAGCTGACCGCCGTCATCACCGGCCTTTCCGCCCTCAAGGAGCCGTGCACGGTGACCCTCTATTCCGATTCCAAATACATCATCGACGCCATCCAGAAGGGCTGGGCCAAAAAGTGGCGCGCCAACGGATGGATGCGCAACGCCAAGGACCCCGCCCTCAACCCCGACCTGTGGGAAAAGCTGCTCGACCTGCTGGAGAAGCACGAGGTCACCTTCGTCTGGGTCAAGGGCCACGCCGGCCACCCGGAAAACGAGCGCTGCGACCAGCTGGCCGTGCAGGAGTCGCTAAAATTCAAAGCCTGAGCCCTCTCCCCTTTTATTCTGTGAGGGTTTGGGAAAGACTATGGAAGAAATTTGGGCAAGCCCTTGAAAATCATACTTTTCTGGTATATAATTGAGGTGAAACCAGATTCCTGTCGTTTCCACCGACTTTCAACCGGTGACAACCTATTTTTTACACCAATCTGAAAGGACGATGTCTGTATGGAACAATTTGTTTACGCCGACAACGCGGCGACCACCAAGCTCTCCCCCGCGGTATTGGAGGCGATGATGCCCTACCTCACCGAGGAGTACGGCAACCCTTCCAGCCTGTACCGCTTTGGCAACCACGCCAAACGCGCCATTGAGCAGGCCCGCAAGGAGGTTGCGGATGTGCTTGGCGCTGAGCCGTTTGAGATTCTCTTTACCGGCGGCGGCACCGAGGCCGACAACTGGGTCAAGGAGATCATGCGCTCCTTAAAGGCCAGGGGCAAAAACCACTTCATCACCTCGGCGGTGGAGCACCACGCCCTGCTGCATTCGGCACAGCGGCTGCAGAAGGAAGGCTTTGAGGTCACCTTCATCCCAGTGGACCGCGAAGGCCAGATCGACCCGGAGCAGGTCCGAGCGGCCATCCGGCCGGAGACCGGCCTTGTCTCGATCATGTTTGCCAACAACGAGATCGGCACCATCTATCCCATCCAAGAAATCGGCGCCATCTGCCGCCAGGCAGGGGTGCTGTTCCACGCCGACGCGGTGCAGGCCGCGGGCCATCTGCCCATCAACGTCAAGGAGATGAACATCGACCTGCTCTCGCTGTCGGCCCATAAATTCCACGGTCCCAAGGGCGTCGGCGCCTTCTACTGCCGGCGCGGAATCCCGCTGCCCAGCCTGATCGACGGCGGCGCACAGGAGCGCGGCAAGCGCGCCGGCACCGAAAACGTGGCGGGCATCGTCGGTCTGGGCGCCGCGCTGCGTCTGGCAAATGAAGAGATGTCCGAAGCCAGCGCCCGGGTGAGCGCGATGCGCGACCGGCTGATCGACGGCATCCTGCAGACTGTCCCGATGTGCCGCTTAAACGGCCCGCGTCACAACCGCCTGCCCGGCAACTGCAATATCTCCTTCCTGGGTATTGAGGGAGAGTCGCTGCTGCTGCGGCTGGATCTGGCGGGCATCGCCGCCTCCTCCGGCTCGGCCTGCGCCTCCAGCTCGCTGGACCCCAGCCATGTGCTGCTGGCCATCGGCCTGCCGCACGAGGTCGCCCACGGCTCGGTGCGGCTGTCGCTGTCCGACTACAACACCGAGGAGGACGTCGACTACATCCTCGAAAAGCTGCCGGAGATTGTCTCCACCCTGCGCTCGATGAGCCCGCTGTGGGAGCAGATTCAAAAGGGCCAGATCCACTACGACATTTAACAATCCACCGTTTCCGGACAGGCCGGACGTGTTCTAATAGAAAGGACGTTTTTGACTATGATGTATTCTGATAAAGTTTGGGACCACTTTTCCAACCCGCGCAACGTCGGCGAGATTGCGGACGCGGACGGTGTCGGCGAGGTCGGCAACGCCACCTGCGGCGACATCATGAAAATCTATCTGAAGATCGACCACGACGTCATCACCGACGTCAAGTTCAAGACCTTCGGCTGCGGCGCGGCCATCGCCACCAGCTCGATGGCCACCGAGATGATCAAGGGCAAGCCGGTCAGCGAGGCGCTCAAGCTGACCAACAAGGCGGTTGTGGAGGCGCTGGACGGCCTGCCGCCGGTCAAGGTGCACTGCTCGGTGCTGGCGGAGCAGGCCATCAAGCAGGCGCTGGCCGACTACTACCGCCGCAACGGCATCGACCCCACCCCACTGGTCGGCGAGCTGCCCGACCCGGAGGCCTGCCATGTCCACTAAGCGGGTATTGGTTGCGGTCAGCGGCGGGGTGGATTCGGCGGTCGCCGTCCACCTGCTGCGCCAGCAGGGATATGAAGTCGAGGGCATCATCCTCGAATTTTCCCCCGCGCACAAGGCGGCGGTCGAGCAGGCCAAGGTGGTGGCCGAACAGCTGGGCATCCGCCTGCACATCCGCGAGTGCCACAGGGAGTT
>UMHQ01035760.1_pt1 | contig 13245 bp, 14 predicted proteins | sample 1965531 | NCBI WGS metagenome assembly UMHQ01 (sample SAMEA4836098, study PRJEB28245) | human gut metagenome | biome: gut microbiome; material: fecal sample | place: Denmark | collected 2008
ATACTTTTTTCTCCGTATAGACCAGATAGACATAGTTGCACATCCGTTTTCCATGCCTTAAAATCACTATCGCTGGAGCTTTTTTTATTCTTTAATTCGTCAATTTCATTGTATAATTTAATCAATTTATTTTGTAAATTCACAGTTTTCCTCTTTTCTGCTATATTTTAGCCAACAAATCTACTTTTAATGCTTTCTTTCCTTCCTGTGCCACTTCCACTCCTTGAAACTTCGCATAATTTACTTTCACACCATCATCCAAATCAATCTCTATTCTCTGATTTGCAATATGAGCAATTGCTTCATCATAAATCTGCATCTCTGCCAGTTGCTTCGTGTACTTCGTAATAGACTTCGTAGCCTTTGATTTTTCTAATGATGAAGATGCATTATCCAATGTGTACTGCGCACCCTGCATTGCAGTCTCCACATGCTTCTGTGCTTTGTGGAGATAATCTGTTCTCACTCTGCCGACAGTATCTGCATCATAACGGTGCATATAAATGAGTGCCTTGAAACCATTCTGCTTACCACTATCAAATAGCCAGTAAATCGGACGTTTTCCAGAACCTGTGACAGAATAGGTATTACAATGGTCCTTAAAGAAATCATTGAGGAAATAATTACGAATAACTTCTCTGCTTGTATCTCCCTTATTTCCAAGTACCTTTGCAATAAAATCCATGTTGGTGTCAAATGACTTTGCACCAAATGCAATCTTCAACCAATCGCAAAAACGAGATACTATATCATCTTCAAAATACTCCTCATCTGTAATCGGAATAATATTATCTACGTCCGGCTGAAATGTAGTATATCGACCACTATCCCACTCTCCGCCTGCATATATCAGGCCTTCCTCATTTAAGGAATACCGTCCAAACATACAGCCAACTGCATATAACATCATTGAGATAATAATATCACGCCATGTACTAATTGCTAATGAAACATCTTCTTCATTCACATCTGCTGTAAAATCATTTTTCAATCCATATAAATTAATAAATATCTCGTTAATTACCTTCTCATTATCTCTCATCTCATTGAAAGAACATTTACACTTATTAATCCAAATATTTATACTTTCCTCCACAGATTGTGATAAACACATCAATGGATGTCTTTTAAAATCCCAAGATGTTTCGTTTGAATCCCATGCATTCTTTGCAATTTCTATATTTCTTTTTACATATTTTCCAACAACCGATAACCTATCATTGGCAATTATAACCGGTAACTTACCAACTGTACCTGACCCCGTATTAATTGTCGGATTCAATACTTTAATCATTTCATTAGCAATTTTTGTGTTTAAAAAACCTGCCAAATAATAATATAAATTGTCATCATCAACAAATAAGCCATTTGCCCCCACATCAAATAACATGCCTTGTTGATAACATCTCACTCCAAATCGTGTAGCTCCTACGCCTGACCAAGTTATTCCTTTCCTAAAATAAAATTCTTGGCTCACTAACCTACCCATGGAAGTTCCATGAGTATTTAAATAGTCAGCCCACTCTCGAAGTTCCTCTCCATCATTTTGCCAATTAATTACATAATTATTATTTCCATACCACTTACGATACTCGCCACCTTTATTATAAGGAAACCATTTTAGTCCCGATTTCATCGCTTCTTCCCTTGATTTAAAATTAAAACCAATATTGTTAATGTCTGTTTCATACCATAATCTCAGGAATCGGGCATTATCAGATGTTGATAACCCCTGCCTAGGTTTAGCAATTTCAGCCAAACTCTTTTCTTTATTAAAAATATCTATTAATCTTGTGGAAATCCAATATCCAATTAAATTATCTGGCAAAAATCTATAATATTTCATTGGAAATACAAATAAATCTTGCTTTATCGATTTACTAATTATATCTAAGAAATGTTCTTTCTTTAAACTTGATGTTGTATAATCTATTAATCTTACATAATTTCCACTATAATCTACATTGTCTTTGCACATTATAAAAGACGTAGTCTGCACAACTTCTCCACCTATTTCATCAAACGCCCTTGTTCCAAGATGAATCATAGATATAATTTCCGTATTTTCAACTATAAATTTTCTCAACTTTGAATAACTAGACAAAAACATCCAACCATGTTGATTTATCATAGCAACATATCTATACGTTTTACACATTCTATAGCATAATTCCATAAATACCGCATAAAGATCACTTTTAGACATACTATATCTTTGTTGTAAATAATCCTTTAAAACGGCATTCATTCCTTGCTTACTTCCCATATATGGTGGATTTGTCACAACTGCATCGTATTTTTCACCCATTACTTCTGCAATTTTTATCAGTTTCTGTAACTTTTCTTTCGTTTCATCACTTCCCAACTTTTCAAAAGTAATCTGTCCATTATCATCCAAGTCATTGACAAATCTGTCCAACAGTTCCCAGTCACAAGCATTTACATTAAGAATCGAGCCATATTCCCTTGCATCAACAAATGTATAAAGCAAATACTTCACCTGCTCCAATGCTTTTGTTCTATCTGCTTCAGACATAGATGTACCAAAGAACTGCAAGTGATTCATTTCGATATCATTACTCTCCATGATTGCATAAACTTTTGGTACTGGCTTTACATCATCTCTGCCTCTGAAAAATCGTCTGTTATATCCTCTTCCCTTCATCATAACCGCAAAATAGGCAAGCTGATATGCTCTCTTATCAATATCCAAACCATGAATGTTATGCTCTACAATATCAAATGCAGCTTCTCTTTTGTCATATCCAGCACTTTCATAGATATCCATAAGCACATCAAACATAGCAATGAGTATATGTCCGCTTCCCATACATGGATCTATACAAGTAATGTCTGTCGGTTTTAAATCCTTGTAAGTAGTACGGATTTCTGCCAGTTTTACATTCACTTCGTCTTCCTGCTCTGCTTCTGGCAGATAATATTTCCATCCAAATCTTTCTGCTGTTGCCTTTTCGTCCATGCTCGGATCATTTGAACGCAGATGCTCTATCCATATTCTTCCGACAGAGTTTTCTACCATATATCTTACAATCCAATCCGGCGTAAAGAGCTGCGTAGCTGCTGGAATTCTCTCTTTGGTGATTTTTATATTCTTTTTTAGTTTCGCGAATGTATCATCTTTTAACTCTGTATTATAATACTGATACAGCCATCCAATGATTTCCACCTGTCCTGTTGGATTGCCTTCCTCATTCAAAGTAGAAACATTGAAATCTTGTTCTGGAATACCTCTTTCTTCATCCACCAACATACGAATCACATCATCTTCATTCGTAAATGAGATATTTAGTAGCATTTCCGTATAGTCCTCTGTCTCCTCAAACAATCCCGGTAATACCTCATGTAAGAGATTACACTGCTTTATAAAAAGCATACGAAATAAATCATCAAGCTTGTTATTCATCTTCGCATCAATGATGTATTCTCTCTCATCTTCCGTAAACTCCCAGTCAATATCCGGTGCTAATGTAAGGATATCAGGCTCATTCTTGCCTGCTTTTTCAGAGGACAACACACGAACTCTTGCAGGATACATATAGTCATTGACTTCCATAAAGCGGATGGCACAGATGCGGTTGAACCATGTGTATGCCTCTTCTTCTATGACAGCATCAAAGCCTCTTGCTTTTATCTGTTCTACCAGCTTTCTTCTGTGCTCGCACTGTTTCTTATTCAGAGTCACTTCTGTTCCTGCTGTGGTCTTATAGACTTCAAAGTCCACGCCCTTAGTTATAGGTTCACTGCAGGCATCCTTTGTGATTCCCAGCATTCCTGCTTTATCCGTTACGGATGCAATTAACTTATTTCTTGCATCTATCGCAAATTTCTTAATTGCGTTTTTGTTCATGTGCTTACCTCATTTCTACATTCAAAGCCAATTATTAGCTTAATGTAATAATCGTATCTTCCTCTAATTCATTCATCAGCTTCTGTTTCATTTCTGACAGGAACTTGTCTATATCCTGCTCGTTCTCAATCGAATATGTCCTAGCACCTGCCACATTGGTAATAGAGATATTCTTTCTTCTCTTGGTCTTAACTACTGTCGGTGCGACAGGTGGAGTGATAGGTTTTACTCCTCCTGGTGTAGCCGGAGGTGTTGGCTGTACAGGTTCCTGTGCCGGCTGATGAGTTCTCTCATATTCGTCTATCTCATCAAGGCACTTAATCTTTAAAGTATCGCTTTCCAGCTTGATATTTTTGATAGCAGCAATATCATGAGAGCATTTTAACTTATCAAAGATTTCATTGAACCTTTCGTTAATCTTTGGTCTTAGTACTTCTGCAAATGGTTTGCTGTCCAGCACTTCTTTAACCTTTAAGAAGTCATCATGTACCAGAGGCTCCATAATCGCAGCTTCTTCTTCCAGAAGTCCCATGTGCAGCTCTTCAAATTTCTTATTTAAGTCAGGAAGCTTCTGAATCTTGCCAAACGGATTCCTGTCATTTACGATTGCTGTAATGTCCTCTACCACTTTTAAAAGTTCCTGATTGCTGACATAAGTCTTGCTGTTTCCAAAGAACTCCAGATTCTTTACTGCTGTTTCAAAGATTCCTCTCTGGTCGCCCTTGAAGAAATCAAATACCGGTGCTGTATCTTCGGCATCGTCCAGCAAATCATCCCTCTTTCTGTCAACTTCCTTGAAGAACTCTCCCGGCTCTTTGATTGCGATAATCTCTTCCAGTCTGTTCTTAGCCTTCTCCACCAGAGATTTGCAAGGAAGCTTCGGATTAACACGATACTCTACAAGGATATCATTGTATGACTCCACCTTATCGTTTGCTCTTTTCTGGAAATGACGCATAATCGTATCATCATCGTCACTTGACAGCGTAAATCCAAAGTAATCTTTCATGATTTCTTTGGCAGAACGAATCTGTCCATCAGTTGCTCTTTCTCTGATATCTATTAACAGTCTGTCTACGAACTCTCTCTTAGTCAGGTATCTTACGATATCCCTTGGTTCTGTTGAGAGCAGTGATAATGCCTGACTGTTTAAGGTCATGGCTACCCTGCCCTGCTTGAACAGCATGGCTACCAGCCACTGTACATCCTTTGCATCGAAACCATAAGGAGCTGCTGCGAATTTATCTAATAATGCCTTGAGAGAAGTTTTCATGTGTCTTGCATTATTAAGTCCTATTACCTGTATTACTTCCTCAAGTGCCAGCTTATTCGGCGTTGTGTCACTTGTGCCAAGTAAAGACATCTGACCGTCACTTTTCTTAAATATGGCATCAATATCAGATATTTCAGGGGCAGTCTCCATATAAGTCAGCTTGTTATACTGCATAGCTACCAGCTTGCCGAGTGCTTCATTGATTCTGCTTGACGGTTCCTTTGCAGATATGGTTGCCTTATCTCCATTTACATAGATATCTGCGTTTTTAATTGCTTCTTCTATAAAGATTTTAATTCTGTCTTTCTTCTCGATTCGCTCGTCTTCCTTTGCACGACGGATGCTGTCAAAGCTGCCTCTTGCTCCGGAAGCATTTTTGTTTAAGAACTTATAAATCTTAATAGACTCTGTGATTTCATCAAGGAAAGTACTGTCATTTGGAAGCTTCACAATCACAGACTTTTCTGATGCAGAGAGCAGTCTAAGTGACGAATTCGGGTAATCTCCGCCATATGGTGTGATAATCGTCACTCCGATATCATTAGACTGGTTTCCCTTGAAGAATCTATCATCCACCTTCTGATTAAATGGGAACAGATATCTGCTGCTGTATCTGTATTTCTTCTCTGTATAGATTTCCTCGAAGATAACTGTAGATGCTTCTCCGATAATTTCTCCCATCTCTACAGACTCGTTGTTGATGGCATTGTTGATTTCCTGCTCCTCATTGGTAAGGAAGATATAGATATCGCCATTCTTCTGTACCAAAGTCTCTTTAATCAGCTTCTTTAAGGATTCCTCTACTTTCTTACGAATCTCAATTCTCTCGTCATCAATATTGGAAATCATAAGTGTTGTCAGGTTGTCCGGATTGGCTTTGATTTCCTTAACATATTTAATCATAAAAAGAACCTTTAATAGTTCCACATCAAACTCATCCAGTCTGCTGTTGTTCTCTGCATCAGAGATTACCTGACTGTGCTGATGGTCTATAAATTTGTGCAATGGATCATAGAAATAGCTGAACGGAACCAGTACGCCATCCTCTTTATCCATCAGACGGATTGCAGACTCTTGGAATAATGCCAGCATAGAGCGTGACTGATCGGACAGATGTTTACCACTAGCACCATGTGTTCTGACGGCAGTAAGTACCTGTCCTAAAAGATTGAACTGATAAGGTATGAACGGATAGCAGTCTGCGAAATCCGCCTTATCTGCATACAGCTTCTTGTCCGCTGTATCCGCTGTAAATGTAATAAGATTCTTGATAATTGATTCTTTCTGCTCATAGAGAAGTCTGAGCGTCTGTGTTGCTGTCTCATTCTTTGCAAGCACACGCTTACGAATTACTTCATCAACATTGGATGCCGAAAGAGAAAGTCTCGTATCAAAACGTCCCTGAATCTTAGAGAAGTCATTTCCCTTTGTCTTTGTAATAGAATCAATATCCTCCTGGCTCGTTACGATAACCCATGCCTTACCTTTGCAGGCTGTTCCAAGGTCTTCCACAATTGTCTGGAGGTTGAGCATAAGCTGTGTGTCATCTGCAATATACTGACCGATTTCATCCACTAAGAAGATAACATGATGATTCGGACCTTTCTTCGCACAATATTCCTGCACAAGTGATACAAACTTCTCGATACTGAGGTCATAGCTCCCCTTTGCATTCTTGCACCAGTTGCGGGCTGCTTCCTCACTCATGAAATCCATCTCGACTAATGTCTTTACTACTTTATCCTGAATAACTGCAAATGCCTGTCTCTTTTTCTCCCAAGGTGCTCCTGCATTCGCTTCGAACTTCGCTTTGAACTCTTCAAATCTGCCCTCGTCATCCAACTGGCGCTCAAATTCTGCGAGATAAGGTATTGAACCACAATATCCCTGCATCTCATTGAACACCTTCATAAACACTTCAACAATAGCCTCCTTGCCGGAGCCTACCTTTGCAGAACCCTTTGAATCAATATTGAAAAGCATGACATCCGACTCAATAGTTCCAGCCTTTGTCATCTCTGCAATAAGCATCGGGTCTTCTATCTTCTTACCATCTGTAAAATACTCAATGGCTCTTTTACCTTCTACTGTGCTGTTTTTTAATAAATAAGACAGTATTTTTAAGAAGTGAGATTTACCACTTCCAAAGAATCCGGAAATCCAGACACCCATTTTATCTGTATATCCATCTACACCCTTTTCATAATTGTTGAAGAAATCTCTGAAATGCTTCAGAAGTTCCTTGGTCACTACATATTCATCTAATTCTTGATATACATTTTCTTCATCCGACTGACCCACTTTAATAACGCCCTTGATGTCACGATCAATCTGCTTTTCAAACATATTTTTAATCTGCATTGTATTTCCTCCTCTACACCAGACGGAATGCCCTGTAATAGTTGTGTGAATCCATCGTTCCAAATAATTTCAAATCCTGTCCGCTATACTCTCCCGGATAGAAAAGCACTACCGGCACACTGTCAAGTACCTGATGCAGGTTATTTAAGATGTTGTGGCTTGCTATTATCGGATGGCACTTGCCTACTCCGGTAAGAAATACCACACTGTCTGTCAAATCTTCCTGCAATATTCTTGATATGATTAGATTCAGCTCATTTGTCTCATCCAGTCCCAAAGTCTCTACAAGGCTGTCTGCCATTTCAAAAAATCCATTCTCTTTTTCCAAATCAAAGAATGCTTCCAGATACCCTTCCTCCTGCAATATCTCAATCATAAGATGAAACAGGTCAAACTCAACTATTCTGAAATCTTTATTTCCGTTGTTTATTCTATCCTTGAGGTATGCTATATGATTTCTCACATACAGCTCTTCTCTTGGATCATAATCGAATATATAATATCCGACTTCATTTCCAAGTCCTTTATTCTCTCTAAACGACTTATCTGATATTTTGTCTTCTATCTGATTCAGTCTATCATCCAAACTTAACTTTGCCATGCTCAGACTCCTTTAACTGCATTGATATATGCATCCATCCCATTACTGTGAAGTAGTTCCTCTATACGATAATTAACAAGAGCGTGTCTGATTACCCTTGTCTTTGTTGATTCAATCAATCCCGCATCTGCAAGATTCTTCATATAACAATTCTTGAGTTTCTTAATTCCTGATTCTGACCAGCCTGCTACTTCCTCACTTTGAGCTGCCTTATCGTCAAAGAATCCATTTATATCTCTATCTTCTATCGTCTTTTCTCCAAGTATTACCTTGCCACGATACACATCATATACAAATTCAAAAAAGAGCTTATCTGTATTCATAATTGCAATCAGTGTCAGCAGCTTTGCATTCTCATTATCCACTTTAACCAAAAGCTCTACTGCTCCGTCAGGCAATGACGAAAGCCGATTATATACATAATTGAATGTCCTCCGTAATCTGGTCTCATTTCTAAGCTGATAGAGATTCTCACCAATTACCTTATCCTTTATTTCATCCTTCGACATACCTGCTGCCATAAGTTCTGCTGTCTGTTTCGTTTCTACAAATGCAAATACCTGAGACACCATGCCTGCACTATAGTTCATTGTTTCCACCATCCTTATTCTTTTCATAGTGGATAATGTCACCAAAGTCGCAGTCTAACTCATCACAGATTTTCTCCAAAATATTCATCGAGACCTTTTCTCCTTTTGTCATCTTGGCAATCGTACTGCTGCTTATTCCCAGATCATTAATCAGGTCCACTTTCTTCATATTTTTGTCAATTAACAGCTTCCACAATCCGTTATATGATATTGACATATACATACCTCTTGTCTTTCATAATCACTGTCTGTATTACTATCTATAATAGCAAATCCCATTGTGACCATTTTACCATATATAATGCACAATATCAATAATATTATGAATAAATACTTCGTTATGTCGAACTTTATTTTTGAGATTATTTATTAAAAGGCAGAGTGTATATTTTCCCAAATTCTACACCCTGCCAAATAGCTATGTTTCTGCTATCAGTTTTATCAATCACCTAAATACTGCTGCATGGCCTTATATGAATTCAATGTATCCGTGTCAGCATCATTGAATGTACTGGAATATGTCTGCAGACTTCCTGACGGATCAGTCGCACAGCCCGTTAAAGCCAAATATGCGTCATAGAAATCTGACAATGCATCGTATGCATCTTTATATTCTTCCGGTGGATTCTTCAATTTTTTCATCAAGCTATTGACTGTATCCTGATTCTTATCAATACTATCAATTTTGCTGCTAAAGCTTGAATCTACAAAAAGATTTCCCAGTGCATCATTAAAATCTGACACGAAATATCCATCCGGTCTGGTATACTTATCTGTCTCATCATCTTTTTCCTTGTATATAGCATTGTACCAAACATTCTTAATCAGATTTCCGCAATCCTCAGCATCTCCTGCACCCTTGAGCATAGTTACTGTAGCCAGTTCCAAATTATCTGAATATGTCTTAACACTTTCAGCATACTCCTTAGCTGCTTTTTTCTTCTGATACTGGGTAACTCCAAATATTGTTACCCCACCCAGAATCAGAACTGCTATTGCAATTCCTATAATTATCTTTATTTTCCTAGTGACATTCACACCGGTTACTTCCACCTTCTGTGGCTTTTCGTTGAGCTGCGCATTTAACTGTTCTTCGACCGGACACCCACAGTTAGGACATTCTGACATGCCCTCTATCAGTTCTGCACCGCACTCCATACAATACTTTTTCTCTTCCGGTATCAGTACTTCACCACAGTGAACACATTTTTTTGCTTTATCAGATACCATCGCTCCACATCGTGGACATTCAACCATAGCCATATTAAGTTCCCCTTTCTAAACACCTGCCACCTGCAGGTGATACTGCTTTATGATTCTCTGCGCAACCATCCTATTCAAATGATTATTTACCGCTACAGTATTTGTTCCATTTGAATACATAAAGTGTGAACCCTTGCATCTTTTATATTCATATCCATTCGCTACCAGTATTTTCTTCATCTGTCTTGCGTCTATAATCATACTGTCCACCTGCCCTTTCCAGCTTTATCATGATATTCCGCAATATCACTGGCCCATGTGTCATCCAACTCCACACTGCACGCTCTACTTTTTGTAACACCTCTGACAGCTCTTCCAACAGCTTCGTAATTGAGTGCTACTCCATCATGATCATTCTCATATGTTACTGACCTGTTTCTTTCAATACCAATTTTTTCAGCTTCTTTGCCTGCATCAATATTTGCTCCAAGGAATAAGAACTCCCAGCCACATTCTTTCTTTGCTTCAATCATTCGCTTTATGTCATTGTAATTAAACTCTGTACTGGAATTTTCTAATCCATCTGTAGTGATTACAAACAATACTTTTCCGGCACGATGTTCCTCCGGCAAATGTTTCTGCACATTGTCAATTTTGTTAATTGCCTGTCCTACTGCATCAAGCAATGCTGTACATCCCCGGACATAATATTCTTTATCCGTCAACGGCTGAACTGCATCAATCGGGAAACGATCATGAATGATTTCCACTTCATCATCAAAGAGAATTGTAGTCACATTAACTTTTTCTCCTTCTTTTTTCTGCCTCTCTATCATCCCGTTAAACCCGCCGATTGTGTCGCTCTCCAGTCCACCCATTGAACCACTTCTGTCCAAAATAAAAACCAGCTCTGTTAATTCCGCATTCATGTGATTTACCTCCTTCGGTTTATTGTAATCACATTATATCTACGAAACTAACAGAGCTGGTCGCATGATAGGCGACAATTTCATATCTCCAAGCCTCTATTTTCTTTTTTCATAACCGGGGCAGTTTGCAGAACTGCACCATTTATCATATTTGGAACATATTCCTCTACCTGAAAAATGCACGCAGTTCTTTCCAAGTCTTCCTGTTTTCTTAACTTTGTAAAAAGCGCCTGCACTATTTTTTACATGAAGTACGCTTTTTCCTCCGTCGTACATCCGCTTCTTCTTTTTTTGCATATACTTCACCTACTCAAAAATTGGCTGTCCATAAGCATCTAATATCTCATTAATTTCAAACATATCGTATATCTTATTCTGTAAGAAATAAGCTACGATAATATCCGTCTTTGAACTTCTTGAAAACGCAAAGCCTGCCGAATTTAGAAGATCCTTCGCTTCGTCAATAGATAGTTCTAATGCTATTGCAAACGCAAGCACAGTCTTCTTATTTGGCGTATAATTCACATCTTTTCTGATTTTTGAGAAATGTCTTCGATCCACATAAGCTTTATTATATGCTTCAGAATCAGTCATCCCTCTCTCATCAATTAAACGCAATAGTCTTTGGGAAAATGTCTCATCCATCTGCCCCATAAGGCTTTCTATATTACGGTTTGTTGCCAATGTCGAAGACATAGAGTCAGTTGCTTTCGTTTTCTGCATACTTTCAACATCAAACGATTCTACGGCACTTTCATCTATCTCAATATCTGTATCTTCTTCGGCATCACATTTTTTTGTTGCTTTTTTCTTTCTAAATTCCGAGATTCTATCAAATATAGACTTCATTTCTTTATCCAGTTTAATATCATCCGGCTTGTCTATGTAATATTTATCTATGTATTTTCCGACTGATTCATATAATTTCTGGTCTCTCATTTCTGACTCCTTCATCTATATCATATTTTCTGTATCTTGCTTCCTTATCCTGTCTAATATTATATCATTTCGACTTCTTTTTTTCACTATTTGCCTGCCATACTTACCAATCCTCGTCAAATTCATCCATTGCGTCATCCACACCATCGGCATAATCACCTGCATCTTCATTTATCAATCTTTCGCAATCATCAATTAATATCCTAATTGCTTCCAACTCCATCAGCTTAAATTTCACTTCAATATCCGCAAAAATAACTGTATTGAAATCATTATTTATTGCTTTCAAATTAGCCTGTAGTTTCTTTTCAGTTTGTTGTTTCATCTTGCACTCCTTTAGTCAAAATCATAATCATCCGGATCTAAGCCGGCATCCTCCAATGCCTCTCTTCTCTCATCTGCATCCATATATTCAAGCTCTGTTGCATCTAGTCCTGCCCAAGGATAACTCATCTTCCAGTTCATCCACCTCACTTGTTTCCGTATCTTCATGACCGAAAACTACATCATCCATTACAGAATACTCATAAGCATTAAGTTTTCCATCTCCATCAAAGTCAAAATCCGAATCATATAATCTTCCATCTGTTCCTAACATATCCCTGTCCTCCTAATTATCGTAATGATTGAATCCACCAAACAAACCTCTGTCACTATGGCTTGTCTTATGTCCATTATTATCATATGTGTTGACACTTCCAAATAATCCAGGGCGGCTGTGTCCTACTTTGTGACCTCTATTATCGTAATGATTCATTGTACCAAATAATCCAGGACTGCTATGTCCTACTTTATGTCCATTAGCATCATAGTTGTTCATACTACCAAAGAATCCCGGTCTGCTCTCTCCAATTTTATTGCCATTTGCATCATAATGCTTCATTGTGCCAAATAATCCTGGGCGACTATATCCTTCTTTTTTCATATCAATCAGCTCCTTTCAAACAATTTTTACATGTTTTAAAGTTCTTTGTACTCTTTGTACTTACATTATACGAACACCATGTGTCCAATAAAAAGGACAACTATGAATTCAAACGATTCTTATTTCATGTGCTATCATAATTATAACAAGAACCATTTCTTATGTGTCGCATTTCAGGCGACAAAAAAAAGACGCAGAATCTAATCCCACGTCCTCAAAACTATCTGGCTTTCCATCTATTTTACAGTTCAACGCTGTCCGTTACGCTCCTTCATCTCATCAATCGCATAGCTGATTTCATCAATCTACTCATTTAGCATTCTTTCCTTTCTCTCTGCTGAGACCTGGATTTTCTCAAACTGCGAGTGCGACATGATAATACAGTCATAGTCACCTGTCGCAATCCTTGATACGAACTGCTTTCTGCGGCTCTTTTCAAAATCACGCTCTGTGGCAACCAGAATATTTGCTGACGGATAAAGTCTTAAATACTCTGATGCAGTCTGACCGATAAGCGGCTTTGGAACAACCATGATTGTCTTATTGGCAAGTCCGA
>UMHQ01078586.1_pt1 | contig 13146 bp, 8 predicted proteins | sample 1965531 | NCBI WGS metagenome assembly UMHQ01 (sample SAMEA4836098, study PRJEB28245) | human gut metagenome | biome: gut microbiome; material: fecal sample | place: Denmark | collected 2008
ATTCGCTGACTTATGCGACGATAACCACCACGAAGGGCAAATAAAATGCTATTGATTTTTTTTGCTAGAGGATTTATTATATGTAATAGTTATTACCGTACAACATAAATAAAGAATAGGATGAAGGTGTTAAAAATCAAAACGGATTGAAAAAATCCAATTGATTACCAATGGTCTACCTGCATCGGTCTAATAGATTTTTTTACGGCGACCGACGGTAAATCAGGTCGTTTTTTACATACAGGGGAACTTATGATTCAGATAATCGGCGTTATCGCCACTAAAAACAGGAACGAATTATTAAAGAGGGCTCTTACGTCGGCTATCAATCAAACACGCAAATTAGACGAGTTGATAGTCGTGTCGGATTCGGATGAAAGAGACTTTCAAAAAGATAGGGATCTATGCGAAGGTAAATGCATATTTCTTAGAGATCGATACACAAGAAATTATGCCGGGAATTTAAATACGGCTATTGACAATATCGTACTAAGACATTTGATTCGCAACGATGAAAATGCCGACGATATTTATATTGCTTTTCTTGACGACGATGATTCTTGGAAATCAAATTACATAGAATCTTGCTATTTAAAGTTGAGCAGTAAGCCGGATTTTGTCGTGTCTGGATTGAATTATTCTTCCGAAGGCAAGGCGTTCCCTTTAAGTGTGTCGACTTATCTTGAAAAAACTTCTTTTTTGGCTAAAAATCCGCATATTCAGGGATCTAATACGTTTATTAAGTTGAGCACACTGTTAAAAGCCGGTTGCTTTGACGAGGCTTTAAATTCGACCACGGATAGAGACTTTTTTACTCGTGTAATGATGTTGAACCCTAAATATGAAATAATAAACGAAACTTTAGTAGATATCGATGCGCATAATGACCGCTCAAGGCTTACCAACAATAATGCAGGTAAAAGAGAAAGCCTTTCATATTTTTATTCGAAATATGAAGGGCTAATGGATTCTGAGATTAAACTGCAATTTTTTGAGCGAGCGAATCGGTATACAGAACTTTCGGAAGAAAGCACAACCGATAATTTACCGCATGAATCAGGAAAAACTTGCATTAGACAAAATTGCGGTGGTTTTAATAAACACGTCGTTTTTGGATTTATCGTGTCAGATGAAAAGTTAGGGCTGAGACTGTTAAAGGCTATCTCCGATTTAGAAGGCATTGATAAATCAATTGTGTTGCTGTGCAATATCGAATATCCGACGCAGCAATTTATAGATGCCGTCAAAGAAATCAATGCTAAAATAGTTTTATTAAGAGAAGCCAAGAAAACAGGATTAAACATAGATTGTCTTAGTTTTGCCTCTGATTCCTTGCGCAAAGACGGTCAAATAAAGGATATTACGATTTCGAGAACCATACTTCACAAACTTTTGAAGATGTATAGTAACGAGGACGATATTATATGGGTTTTAGATGACGATATGGATTTTAAGTATTTAACGAGGGATGATTCAGAATTTTGCGAATGTCCCTTAAATGTTGTCGATATTCTGTCGAGATATGACGGCAAGGCTGATGTTGTAATCGGCTCTTATTCGGGCGATGCTCCGCTGCCGACTCTTTCGACATTGAGAACATCGTTATTAGATTATGTCTATAAAGTTTACCTTAACAAGACCGAACGCTACAGGACCGACATATACGATATCAGAGACTATTATTACGATTTATCGGATAGCCATATCGGTTTGGAAACGCCCTTGAAATCCTACGCCGAGTCGTTGAACGACGTGTTTTCGGGGAAAGCAACGTCAAGAAAACTATTTGTGAGCGAAATGTCGGAGTTTACGCCATATTGCAGGGGTGGGAACACTATTATCTTCAATAGAAGAGTATTAGATATTCCGAATATTTCACCACGATTCGGCGATTTGATTGCAAGAAGAAGCGACTATTTCTGGGTAGAACAGGCAAAGAAAAACGGGTTTAACATTATTGGTTCTTCATTCGCCACATTGCATTCCAAAATAAAAACCGATTTCGAAATAGAGAAAGAAGCGGATAAATTGTTAAAAGACCTGTTGGGTTCTTCGTTTACAAAAACAATAGAGTCGGAACTTCATGAAAGCAGGGAATCGTTTTATAAAATCTTCAAACAAATTTATGAGGAGCGATTAACAAGAATCTATGATTCTTTTTGCAGAATTACAGGGTTATTAAGCATAGCCGATGCCGATTCTTATAAAGGAATGAATCAGGGTTTTATCAACAGATTCATTAAAAAGGCTAAATATTACCTGTATGAACCAATGGTAAGAGCCGCCTATGACGTTGTCAGAAACACTGTTAAGAAGTATGAATTAACGGAAAAAAAAGAAAAAATAATCTCTGTATTCGGCGAAGAATATAAGCTGTTGGGATATGGGCAAGAAGGCGTTGCCCTATTGAAAGGCGATTCGACAATCGTTAAGGTGTTTTATGAACCGCAAAATTTTGAATTTCTTAAAGCGCATTCCACAAATTTCAATCAATGTGAGCAACTTGATAGGATTTACTTTGAAGATATTCACGGCTATTCGGTTTTAAGTTATAGCCAAAACGGGGAAATCGAGCCATATGAGAAAGGACATGCTAAGGAACTAGTCTCGCTATTATGTTTCCTAAAAGACGAAGGCTTAACTCTTTCGAACGTGAAAAAAGATAATTTCATATTGCTTAACGGCAAATTGAAATATATAGACTATGGTAAGAACATCATAAAATTTACCGAAACGGATTTCAATAGAACTGTTAAAAGAACGTTTGAAATGCTAAAATATCCCGCCGTTATCCAAAATGAGTTTACCGAACTAATCGAAAAAGATTATATGGGCGATGACGCAGAATTGCTTTTCGGCATAGATAAATTTATAAAACTTTTCGGCAAAAGAGAAAAGGAAGCGATACATGACGGAATGGTTATAGAGAGAATAAAAAAATATTCCCCGAAAACAATTCTTGATTACGGTGCCGGAAAATGTAAAATCATGAATCGTTTAAAAGATGATGCCGACTGTTATGTGTTTGACGTTGATACGGAAACATTGCACTCAAGAGCCGATAGAGGCGTAATTATCATTGATTCTATAGACGCTTTTAATAAACAAGTTGATTTGGTGATTTCAAATCTTGTTTTGTGCAATGTAACGGAAGAATGGACAGATAAAATTCTTGCCAACATAACAAAAATTCTTAAAAGTAACGGGCATGCAATTTTAAGCATCTGTGATCCTTTCTTCGATTCTATCAATAACACCGAACTGAGAAGTAAAGGATATTCCGGCGAATATAAAGAAAATACTTTTTACACAAAAATCGGATTGTATGGTCCTAAGGAAGATTATCACAGACCCTTTTCTTACTATGAAAATCTTCTTAAGAGACATGGATTGGAAATTATTGAAGTTCTTGAAACAGAAGGAGTAAACGCCGATACATTAAACCCGATAGGCGAACATCTGGTTTTTGACGTCGTCAACAGGGGCATACACTCTCTAAACGAGTGTACTTTAATGATAAAAACATGCCCGATGGATTATGAAATAGTAATCCCTTGCATAAAACAAATTATTCATAATTTGGAGAACGGTTGTCGATTCAAAACGAGACTTGTTTCAGTCGATTTGTTTGACGGGGAAAGGAATAGAAGATACTCAAATGATGACAAGTCGAAACTTTTAGAAAATCTACAATATTTAAAAGATAACGGAATGATAGACGAAGTTGTCTTGTCCGATAGTCATGCTGTCTACACTGAATGGTTTGGTGAGAATTCCGAGCATAGTCATAGTGAAAACGGTCAGCAACTATTGGCAACTCTAAACGGTTTCGAAAATGTCGATACACAATACGTATTTCAAACAGATATAGACATTCTTTACAAATCTTCTTTTGGTGCGCTTGAAAAGGCTTTTGAGGATTTCGTAAGTTCTAAAGCTATAACCGGGACAATCGGGGTGTATCGACAAGAATCCCTCTATCCTTCATTAGGGAACAGAACAGAAGTCAGGACTTGTTTTATAGACTTGATTGCCATCAAAAAGAAACTTCCGATAAAAAATTATAAAAATGACAACGGTCAGTTTGTTCTACCTTGGCACAGAGCGTTGGACAACGCGTTGCAAAAAAATGAAAGCATTCGTTTTGCACAAAAAGACCTATGTTTTGTTCATCTTCCGAATTCAATGAAAAAACATAATTTTATAAGCGCATACTTACTCGGAAATATTCCCGAAGAACAAAAAGAGAACGTTGATGCTGTAGACAATATAAAATTATGGTATCCTAAGGCCCAAAGGGACATTGTTGTTTTTTCCAGAGGAAAAAACGTAGGTGTAGAAAAGTTAAAAAGGCTCATCGGTTCTCTGAAAAATCAGAGTTGTCAGGATTTTGATTTTGTTTACTTCGACGATTGTTCGGATTTCAAAGAACAAGAGTATCTATACTGTCTTTCAAAATATGACTTATGGTGTAAAAATCATATGATTTTGATTGAAAATATACATTCTGTCGATTCATTGGCAAATTTTGACACCGCTATGAAATTTATCGTTACAGATCCGAATACAATAGTGATTAACGTTGACGGTGACGACGCTCTATTAACGTCCGATGCAATTGCAATAATACAAGAATCGTATAAAAATGGCGCCGATATGACGGTCGGCGGTTGCTTCAGGGCCGACAAGCCGACAAGAAGATATTCAATAGATTCGTTCAAGAAATCTTGGGAACGTAACGGCGATAATATATGGCTTCATCCAAAAACGTTTAAAAGATATTTAGTAGACTATATAGGTGATTTTCTTCAAGAAAAAGGGAAGTATCTAGACGTTCATACCGATTATGCGATACTCTTGCCGATTGTCGAAGCGTCAAAAAACCCGATAGAGATTAAAAAGAAAATTTATTACTTCGAGCCGTCGTTAGAAAATAAAACGGAACAGGCTCAGTATGAGACGCAACACAAAAAAGAAATATTGGAAAAACTTTTTCAAAAAGCAAAAAGGAGATTTATGAAACCGATTATATCCGTTATAGGCGATGCCGCTATAAACAGTGATGATCCCGAATACTTTCTTGCCGAAGAAGTTGGCAAACAATTGGTTGATGCGGGGTATAGAGTTCAGACGGGAGGATTAGGAGGTGTTATGGAGGCCGCTTTAAAGGGAGCAAAGAAATCAAATAAGTATGAATACGGCGATACTCTTGCAATACTCCCCGGTAACGATACCTCTGAAGCCAATGAATTTGCGGACATAAGGATTGCTACGGGTTTAGATAGTATGAGGGCGAAACAGGTCGTTGATGCGTATGCTGTCATTGCGATCGGTGGAGGTGCTGGAACGCTGGCTGAAATCGCAACCGCTTGGTCTATGTATAAACTCATTATCGCTTGGAATAAGAATGGTTGGTCGGCAAAGTTGGCAAATAAAAAAGTCGATGAAAGACAACGTTATGGCGATTCAAGGGACGATAAGGTGTATTCATTCGAAAGTGCGAATGAAGCCATTGAGTTGATAAGCGAACTCGGTTCAAAATATCAAAAAGAATATAACGGAATTAAATGGAGGAAATCAAAATGAAAGTAGGGATTATCGGATTGGGACATGTCGGCACGGCAATGCATAATCTTTTTAAAGATGCTATCGTTTATGATAAATTTAAGAATATTGGCACGATGGACGATATCAATAATTGTGATGCGGCTTTTATTTGCGTTCCGACGCCGATGAGTGAAAACGGTTCGTGTGATACCACAGCGGTTGACGAGGTCCTGTCTTGGTGCAATTGCAAGGTCATTATCATTCGTTCGACAGTCAGGGTTGGATATACTAGAGAAATGGCAGAAAAACTGCATAAAAACATAGTTTTTCAACCTGAATACTACGGTGAAACCACAGCGCATCCATTCGCCGATTTGGCGGAAAGAAATTGGTTGTCGTTTGGCGGTTCTTCGGAAGCAATCGACTTGGCAATAGAGGCATACAAAACAGTGATAAATTCAAACGTTAAGATCTATCAGGCCTCCGCAGACGAGGTTGAATTGGCAAAATATATGGAGAATGCTTTTCTCGCCACGAAAGTTATCTTCATCAACGAAATGTATGATATTTGCAAAAAACTCGGTTTAAATTACAATCAAGTAAGAGAAATCTGGACTGCTGATCCACGGATCGGGACTAGCCATACGTTCATTTACAAAGACAATCGAGGATATGGGGGAAGTTGTTTGCCCAAAGACATATCCGAACTTCATGCCCTTGAACTACGAAATGATCTTGATGACACTTTGATCAATGCCGTTATTGAAAAAAATAAGAAATATCATAAATGCTAAAAATGCATATTTAAAATAGGATGGATAAAAAAACAAAAAAACGCAACAATTATTGACAAATGAGGTATAAAACTGTATAATTTAAGAGCAAATGGAATATAATATAGCGAGGGAATATGGAACTTGTTAAATGCTTAAAAAATCAATATGGAGAAAACACGCCTATCTTTTTTGAAGATATAGCCAATGTTTGCTCCGGATATACAAGAGGACGTGTATATCAACTTATTGATGCCGCTATGAATAGCGGCCTTTTGGCTAAGGCGGGATATGATTGCTACTATATTCCCACAACAACTCCGTTTGGGAAGTCCTTGCTTAATCCCCGAAAGGTGATTGAGAAAAAGTATATTTCAAATAACGGCAAAGTGTATGGTTTTTATACCGGTATATCATTGCTTAATAGTTTTGGTATAACGACTCAAATGCCGAACGTCATAGAAGTTTTCACAAACAATGAAGCCACAAAATCAAGACGAGTGACAATAAACAATCAAACGATTATAGTCAAAAGGGCGCGTACTAAAATAAATAACTCGAACTACAAAGAGATGATGCTTTTGGAATTGTTCAACCTTGCGGATGTTCGTTCTATTGATGCACGGGCGACACAGAAAATCGTTGATTATATGAAACAGAACAATATATCCATTCAAGGTATTATGAAATACGCCAAGTTCGTTCCTGCGAGAGCTATAAAGAATTTTATGAGTAGCGAGGTGCAAAATGTTTTTGCATAAAGATAAAAATCTATTTGAACAAACGATATTTCAAGTTGCTCAAAGGAGTGGAATTGAGTCTGGAATTATAGAAAAGGACTATTATGTTTCTTTATTGCTCAAAGAATTGAGCCAAACGCTTCCGTCTATGATATTCAAAGGCGGAACGTCTTTGTCTAAATGCCATAAAGTAATAAAAAGATTTTCTGAAGACATCGATATTACTTTGGATGAAAATCATTTGTCGCAAGGCAATCGCAAGAGCGTAAAAACGGCGATTGTAAACGCATGCGAAAAGTTGGGATTCTCTATATCGAATCTCGATGACATAAAAAGCAGAATGGATTTCAACCATTACAAGATAGAGTATGCCGGCTTGTTTATGATTGACGGGCTAAAGCCTGATATAGAAATAGACACGATTTTTTCGATTCGTTCCTTCCCGTATGAGCAAAAATTAGCTACGAGTATAATCTATGATTATCTTCATGAAATGGGACTAGATGAATTTATCGATACATATGAACTCTTGCCGTATCCTGTAAACACCCAATCTATCGATAGAACCTTCATTGACAAGGTTTTTGCATTATGTGATTACTATTTGGAAGGTAAAACAAAAGAGAGATCGAGACATCTTTATGATATTTATAAACTGTATCCGCTTTTGTCTGATGACAATGTGATAAGAGTGCTTGCAAAAGAAACACGAGATACAAGGGCAAATAGTCCGTTTTGTGAATCGGCGAACTCAACAAAAGACATAAACGTACTTCTTCAAGAAATAATCGATAAAGAGTATTATAGGATTGATTACAAGGAAAACACATCAGTCTTATTATATGACGATATATCATATGAAGAAGCGATAACTGTTCTTGCGAAAATAATTAGCAAAAAACTGTTTTGATTGATGTGTTCAACTGCGATTGCTTTCTGCGCACCAAACAAGAATAAAACGAACCTTGATAAAAATTCAAAGTTCGTTTTGTTTTTTACAAGAGATTATTTCGGACTAAAAAGGGATCACGCCCGCAAAGTGTTCTATCTCAAAAAACAAAAATTATTCATAACTCCGTTGACAAACGGAACGAATGTTGATTTATAATATAAGCACAAAGGTTTTCGTTCAGGGGCGATATTTTTTTATAAACAAAAAACAATCGTGGACTGTTTGATAACAAATCGCGTGTTTTCGCGATATCGTTTCGGGAAAGGTAAGGGGCATTATGTACAAAGAAAGCAAACTCGCAAAAAACAAGGCGGTCGGAATCATTCTGATGATTCTCGGAGTGTTCGGTTTTTTGATTATCATACACAGGCTTTGCTGCTACAAATTCGAATATGACGAAAAATTCAGCCCCGTAGATTACGGGAAGTTTAATATTCTGTCTTTCTTCACAATTCAATCCAACGTGTTTGTATACGTGTATCTTATTTGTGCGGGGCTTGCGTCCCTCGGCGTCGAGGGGGCAAAGAAGGTCGCGTACAATCCGCTTGTCGGCGCAATGGCAACGACGTACATTCTTGTTACAGGGCTCGTATACACCGCGGGCATTCCCATGGGCTTTACTCCGCCGTTCAAGTGGGGCGATTCCTACCACGCGATGAGCAGTTTTATTCAGGTGTACTTCCATATGATTATACCGCCGATTATGCTGATATTGTGGTTTTTTCCGTTCACGGACAGGCGCACGAATCATAAGACGGTATGGGCATTTGCGATATATCCGTTCGTGTATTCGATCTTTTCCATAATCCGGGGCGCGGTTGGGAAAATGCACTTTTATCCTTATCCGTTTTATCGTCCCGAATTTATATGGTCGATATTCTCAAAAGGCGATATCAATTATCCGCTTGCGTATTTTTTGATGTTCATCGTGCTTATGGCGGGAATGTTGCTGTTTGTCGGCATAGGCAGACTTATGATGTTCATAAACGATACAATGATAAGCAAAACGTTTTGCCATAGCAACGAGTGCATGGTGAGCGGACAACGCGACGCAGACGTCGGGTAAGTCTTTCGGTATTCTGTTGTTGACTTTGGGGCGAAAGGGTGATATTCTATCGACGCAAAAAAGGAGTAGAAATGAAAGCGGCAATCATCGGACTGGGCGTTATCGGAAAGGTACATTACAACATTTTGAAAAAGGAAGGTGTTGAAGTCGTTGCAATCTGCGACACGGACGACGGCGTGCTTGAAAAATACGACGGCGTAAAAAAATACACCGATTATAAAACGATGCTCGACAATGAAGATATCGACGTCGTGCATATTTGCACGCCGCACTATCTGCATGCAGATATGACGATATACGCGCTTGAAAGAAACGTGAACGTGCTGTGTGAAAAACCGCTGTGCATAAGAAAAGAAGACATCGCGCGGGTTATCGACGCGGAAAATAAATCCGAGGCGATGCTCGGCGTTTGCCTGCAAAACAGATATAATAAATCCAGCCAATTTGTCAAAAGATATTTTCAAAACAAAAAAATCGATTTTGCCTTTGGCAACGTGTTGTGGCATCGCGACAAGGCGTATTATGCGTCGGGAGAATGGCGGGGCAAAAAAGAAACCGAAGGCGGCGGAGTGCTTATCAATCAGGCAATACATACGCTTGATTTGATGCAATGGATTTGTGGTGAGCCAAAGAGCGTTTGCGCAAACGTGTACAATTATTCGCTTAAAGACGTCATCGAGGTGGAAGACACCGCAGTTGCGCTGTTCAAAGGTGACACGGATTTCGAGTTTTTTGCCACCAATACCGCAAAAACCGATTTGCCGGTCGAAATTCGTTTTATTACAGGCGGAGATACCGTTACGCTTTATCCCGACAAGGTGCTTATCAACGGCGATGTCGCAGACATCGAAAACGAAATCGCATGGAACGGTAAGCGCGCCTACGGCAACGGACACGAGAAACTTATCGGTCATTTTTATGATTGCGTCGCAAAAAAAGAAAAATTCCGGATTGACGGCAGCGAAGCGGCAAAAAGCGTGATGGAAGTTCTGTCTGCTTATGAAAGCGACGGAAAATTCGTTGAAATATTAATTTAATCGTAATAAAACCGAAACCGTAAAAACAGCCCGAGCGGGCTGTTTTTTTTGCAAATTTCGGCAATTAAGTTTGTAAATTTATCGAGGTGTAAAACTGTTTGGGCGTTATGCCGAACTCGTTTTTGAATGCGCGGAAAAAGTGGGTATAATCCGAGAAACCGCACTTTGCAAACACTTCGGTTATGGGGAAGCCTTCTTCGATAAACTGTTTTGACAAGACCAGCCGTTTTTTTAGGATATATCGGTGAGGGGAAGTGTTGGTGTATTCCTTGAAAATGTGCGCGAAGTAGTATTTGTCCACAAACAACGCAGACGCGATTGCATCAAGGGAAAGATCTTGCGATATATGTTCGGAAATATAATCGATAGCTTTCGTCACGCAGGGATTTGCTTTTCCTAATATAGTGAAGTCGTCGCGGCTTTGCAAAAAATATTGTCCCAGCAACACAAGCAACGCTTTTATTCGATCCTCATTTTCGATATCTGCGCCGAAGTCGCCGGTTTGCGAAACGGAAAAGCCGTCCAGAATATGGCGTATTTTGTCCGAAACCGAGCTGTTGCGGATAAGAAAAGCATTGTGTTCGTGCGCCTGCAAAAAACAGGTGTTCAGGTCGGTTTTCGCGGTTGAGATGCGCTTCAAATATCGTTGATTGAGCCACACGACAAAGCGTTCGTACGTCATGGCAGAGTCTTTGATGTCAAGTTGATGAAGTTTGTTGGGCGGTATCAAAAGCACGTCGCCGGGGTGCAGGGAATACTTGCAATCTTCCACGATGTACGACGCAGAACCCTGCAAAAAGAAATAGATCTCCGAAAAATCGTGAGAATGCAATTCCACCGTCTTGAAATCCTTGTCTTTTTTGTGATGCACCTCGAAAGTCGAATTGCTCATTTGTTGATTTTCGTATTTTGTTCCGTTCATATCTTAACAATACTTCAAAATCGCAAGATATACAAGTAAAAAAGCAAAAAATAAAATTTACTATGCAAAAGTTGTGTGATAAAATTATAATCAATAAGGAGTGTGAAAGATGAGTTTTTTTGACGATAACCTTTTACTTTCGGGGGATACGGCGCGCAAAATTTACAGCGAAATCGCGCGTCTTCCCATAATCGACTATCACTGCCATCTCAACGAAGTTGATATTAAAAACGACAAGAAGTTTTCCGACATAGGTGAACTGTGGCTTTCGGGCGACCATTACAAATGGCGTGCAATGCGTCTTTGCGGCGTTGACGAAAGTTATATTACGGGCGACTGCTCTTACGAAGAAAAGTTTTTGAAATACGCCGAGATTATGCCCAAACTTATAGGCAATCCGCTTTACTATTGGACGCATATGGAACTCGTGCAAATTTTTGGCATAAACGAGCCTCTAAGCAAAGACAGCGCAAAGAGAATTTACGAGAAAGCAAACGCCGTTTTGAAAGGGCTCAGCGTGCAAAAACTGCTTGAAAAATTCAGAGTGGAATATATCGCAACCACCGACGATCCGTTTTCCGATTTATCTTGCCACGGCGATATAAACGGGGTGAAGGTGCGCCCGACGTTCCGTCCCGACAGATGCTTTTCGGAAGGCATCGACAAGGTGCAACTTGAAAAAAGATTGGACTATTTTGTTTCCAAAGGTTGCAAAATCGCAGACCACGGATTTGACGATTTTTCCGACACGCAAAACATCGAATGGCTGATTGAAAAATGCTTTGAAAAGGGAGTTGTTTTGCAACTGCACTTCGGCACTTTCCGGAACGTCAATACTGTGGCGTTTAACAAAATCGGGAAGGACAGCGGTTTTGACGTTTTCAGGACAAACGTTGATACGGACGCTCTTGCACGACTTCTTGACAAAATGCACACAAAACTTGGGAATTTGCCCAAAATCATACTTTATCCGCTCAATGACGAATGTTTAAGGGCTGTTTGTGCGATTTCCGGTGCATTTCCCAACGTCATTGTCGGCGCGGCGTGGTGGTTTAACGACACCGTATCGGGCATAAAAAGACAGCTCGAAACCGTGTCGGAATATGCGGCTCTCGGCACGAATCTCGGCATGCTTACGGACAGCAGATCGTTCAGTTCGTATGTGCGGTTCGACTTTTACAGAAGGATACTTGCAAGTTTTATTGCAAACAAAGTCGATAAGGGAGAATACGACCAAAACAGCGCAATCGCGCTTGCAAAAGACATTGCCTACAACAACGTAAAGGAGGTTTTGGGACTGTGAAAATGACCTTCCGCTGGTATGGAGAAAACGATTGCATACCGCTGAATTACATAAAACAAATACAGGGAATGAGCGGGGTTGTGACCGCCGTTTACGACACGCCTGTAGGAGAAGTCTGGAAAGAAGAAAAACTTGAAAGGCTCAAAACCCTTGCAAACGACGCGGGGCTTAATATGGAAGTTATCGAGTCCGTCCCCGTACACGAAGACATAAAACTCGGAAAACCTACGAGAGACAAGTATATCGAAGCGTACAAGCAAAATATCATCAACTGCGGAAAAGTCGGCGTCAGGTGCATTTGTTATAATTTTATGCCCGTGTTCGACTGGCTAAGGACAGACCTTTATTTCAAGCATAAAGACGGCGCGACGTCGCTTGCTTACGATCACGAGAAACTGCTTTCGCTAGATCCCAAAAATCTGCATTTGCCGGGCTGGGACGAAAGTTATTCGACGGAAGAACTCAACAAACTTCTTGAAGAATACAAAGGAATCGCGCACGAGAAACTGTTTGAAAACCTTGTGTATTTTCTGAATGCGATTATGCCTGCCTGCGACGAAGCGGGCGTCGATATGGCGATACATCCCGACGATCCGCCGTGGGATATGTTCGGTTTGCCCAGAATTATTTGCAAAGAAGACGACTACGATAAGTTGTTTAATGCGGTGCCGAATAAACACAACGGAATAACGTTCTGCACGGGAAGTTTGGGTGCTGGCAGGTTCAACGACTTGCCGAAAATGGCGGAAAAATATGCAAGCAGGATTTATTTTGCGCATCTTCGTCAGCTGAGATATGACGGGGAA
>UMHQ01012771.1_pt1 | contig 13113 bp, 12 predicted proteins | sample 1965531 | NCBI WGS metagenome assembly UMHQ01 (sample SAMEA4836098, study PRJEB28245) | human gut metagenome | biome: gut microbiome; material: fecal sample | place: Denmark | collected 2008
AACGGGTTCGGGCTTCGGAAATCTCTCAAATATCCGGAAAACCAAGACGCACAAGCTTTCGTATCCACATAACGAAGGCGGAAGTTAAACTTCCGCCCCGAGCTTTTTTCGATATATTTTCTGTCTCAAACTCGCACCCCGTTTCGGGTGCAGAAGTAGCCATTAACCCTGCAAAATCGAGGAAACGCTTCGTGTCAGCAGGCAGACCCGCAAGGAAATCCACAACAAGCGCAGAAATTTCCTCTTTCCGGGCAATAAATCCCTCCAGTAGTTTTTGAAGAAAAAGTTGCAATTTCTCAAAGGCGGCAGCAAAGGAAATGTCTGCCAGTTCGTCCGCAACCAGGCAAAACAGCGGCCCGGAGGAGCGCAGATCTCTGTCCTCCCGGACACCAACTGCCAGGAACATATACCGCATAAAGACAACGGCAGTCTGCGCGCACATTGCGTCATAGGACAGGGAGCGGCATTCCTTTGTCAGCTTCAGGACAGACTTACAGGTCTTAAAGAACACCTCAATGTCCCACCGTTTTCCATACAGCGCAATGACCTCGTCTTCGGTCAGGGAAGTGTCCGTACTCAGCAGCACAAGATAGTCCTTCCGGTTGCTGCGGTTACGCACGAAAACCAATTTTGCGGCGATAGGAGCGGCATCCTCATCTCCGCCGCAAATCTCTACCGGCACACTCAGCAGATACCGGGAGCGGCCGCGTCTGTGCTTACAGCAGCGGAAGATCTCTTTGCAAGAGCACGTCCGGCCCTGAAACCGGTAATGGATCTTGCTGCTCTTCTTCACCATGGCGACCACATCCAGCCCCAACTCTTTCATGGAACGGATCACCTTCGGAGAGGAAAACCAACTGTCAAACAGCACATAATTCGCCCGGATCCTCGCTTCCATTGCGTCAGAAATCAGCTGTGGAATTACCTCTGTAGCCTTTTTCGTGGCAAATTTCCGTGCTTTTGCACCGTTGCTGTTCGAAGCTACATCACGGCTTTCATTGATGCGGCTGCTTTCCTTTTCTGAGGACAACAGGCACGAATTCACGGGCATAAAGGTCACGCCATCAGACCATCCCAGGGTCAGCATGCGGAATCCCCGGGTAAAACGATGACTGGCGTGATCATAAATCTTTGCCAGCAACTCCACCTTTGTGGAGCCCTTGCGTTCGAAAATGGAGTCATCCACAATAAATGCGTTCCTCCGATTTTCGGAAGTCAGCGGTTCAATGGTGTCGGTAATGATTCTGGAGGAAAGCAGAGTGGTAAAGCGTTTCCAGTCAATATGCGTAGCGTTTTTCAGGCGGTAAACTGTGTCTTTCCGAAATTCCGGTGCTTTCTCCGGCTGCATATCCAGAAACATGCTCCGGTTTCGGAAGACAAGGCAGAACAGATACTGGATCAACGAAACAACAGAAACGCCCTGCTCTTTGTAAGCGTTGCTCTTCTTCAAAATGCTGCTGATCTGATATCGTTTGAAAAAACTCTGAATTCTGGAAGAAAAACGCTTTTCATTTTCAACATCAAATGCTATACTGTTCATAGTGCAGACCCCTTGTATGTGTTTGGTGTTTTGTGGTGATTACATTATACCATACATTGGGTCTGTACTGCTTTTTTATTTCGCAAAATCGGCTAAAAAGTTTGGTTTTTCAGGGGTGCGAAGTTTGAGTCATGTATTTTCTCTCCAATTCAGAGTGCCATTTTATACCTGGCACCCTTTTCCGTCTTTTCATAGGCTTTGAAACCTACGCTTTCAAAGCACTGTCTGGAGCCTTCATTCCAGTCATAAATCTCGCCAACAGCAAGGTGATCGTATCCTAATGCTTTTCCGCGCCTCACGAGAGCGGAGATAACCTTTCGTCCAATCCCTTTACCCCGGCAAGCAGGGTCACCGATTACGATGGGCATATCCTCCTGCCAGAAGGTCACATCTCCGATGGGCTTGTATGTACCGTTCTCCAGCACTTCGATGAAGTACAGCTCGCCGGCATTGTCCAGATAGCGATACATTCCACCGAGCCGTTCCATGGTGTAGGGATTCCGGTTACCATCAACAAGCCAAACAGTATCCATATCCTGATACCACGCCAAGGCAAAGTCATGTGCCCCGTCATATTTCCGCAGCCGCAGAGATTCATCAATCTGGATAATCTCAGGCTGCTCAATTCCTTGTATCATCTTGAATTCTCCCAATTCATAGCAAGTAAATGACGGTTAGCAACAAATCGATCAAAATCAGCAGATGTAAGACAATGTGGTAAAGATCCGGGATAAGTCGTGTTTCACTTACTGGGAAAAGCTTTACTGTACCCTCAAAGCACTCGTTGTACCCCTTCAGCTTTCTGTCACTGACACCAAAGATGGTAAAGTATTCGTGACTGAAGAATTGTGCAACGAGCCACAAAGTAAGTTCAACCAAGAGAACCCACTTGCCTACTGACTCCCACAGCAGAAAACTGCCGATACCAAGGGTAAATAAAACAAGCGCAGCAAACTCAATGCTTTTCAACCCCATGCCTTCAACCAGCAATACCTTACCGAATTTCCAGGTAAAGGTGCAGCCAAGGAACCAAAGCCATAGCAAGCATGATACAACAACAATCGCAATTCTCATATGTTACCGCTCCAATCTAAAGGTCAAAGCATCGTATGTTTTTCCTTCAACCTCTCGTTTGCCGAAATAGCGGTTACACTCTGTAAAGCCAAGTTTGGCGGCACAGCAAATCATCCGGGTGTTGCCAGACCAAGTCTGTGTGTACAGTTCGGTTATACCGCTGTCAAAATAGTAGTTACCGCAATTTTATCTCGGCGTAAAATATCGTTCCTCGGCTGTCTGTTTCCGGAATCTGCCGGTAAACGTCCGCCTGATCAGAAAGAGAAAGTTCTGGCTATGCGACTAAAACCCTCACACCGACTATCATCACAAAACCAAAGCGTCTATTTCTTTGAGCAAAATATCAACGCCGTAGTACGTGTCGTTGAGCGTGGTTATACCTGTCGAAAAGACAAAAATCTGCTCGTTATACCAAAAATGCAGGCTGACAAGATAAGGAATTTCCGTATCGTTCCTTTCAACGCGTTCCACGTACACCGGATAAAGCATTTCGGTGTCGCTTTCTGCATAATACGGCTTGGTAAAACCCTGTGGCGACTGTATGAGCGAAGGATCAAAAACCACGCCGTCGGTACAGGTTGCGGTTATTATATAGCCCACGGAAGTTCCTTCGTCGTTGATACGGCTTACCACCATCTCATATTTCACTATATACTCGTCGTTTTCCTTTTCGGACATCTGAGCCGACGTCAGACTTCTGTTGAAAAGGAGCGTGCCTGAAGTGCATTCCACGTCGGGAACGATGTATTTCGTCGCAACGCGTGCGCGGATCTCGGCGCGGGAGGCAACTTCGAGGGAAGAACTCCCCGTTGTGCCCACTACCCCGACTACGAGCCCCACCACCAATCCGACGGCAAGTACGGATATAAGCGCGATTATGATCGTTTTCCCCTGCTTTGTGGAAATAAACTCTTTGAAACTTACTTTAGCCATCTTTTCACCTGATTTAAATATGATTTAAATATAAGGCAGAATAAAGTCGGGCTTTTCTTCTTCTTTCCCTTCCACGGTGACTCCGAAGTCCACTCCGTGCTCTCTGCATATGTTTTCCATTTCCGAGAAAAGCTTTTTCATATCCTCGTACCCGCCGGAAATTATTTTTGCGGCACTGTCGATGTAAACCATTTCAATGTCGCTGTTTCCCGCAAGAAGACCCTTGATGAATGAAATCAGTGAGGCTCCGTCGCGGATGCCGAAGTCGTATACGTTGACCAGCCTTATTTCGTGGACCAGATCGTGGATACGGTTGACGTCTCTGTCAAGATACACGACGTTGCCTTTTGCGGAAAGTGCATAATCGTTGGCATGATCTACCATTCTTTTTGTTTTTCCGCTTCCTCTTTCCCCGTAGAAGACCTTTATCATCAGGGCACCTCCGTTAATTTATTTTTTCGGTAAAAGCTTTTATCCTTTTGATTCCTTCGATTATTTTGTCGTCGCTCAGACTGTAGGAAAGTCTGATATACTCATTTGCTCCGAAACACTCGCCCGGTATCACCGCGACATTAGCGTTTTCTATCAGTACTTTGCTCAGCTGCATGGGCGTTGTGATGATCTCGCCGTTTACGCTTCTGCCTATTATTCCGCTCACGTCGATCATGACATAAAAAGCTCCCGAAGGCGCGACAGGTTTTATATATTTTATTCCTTCGAGCAGAGAAAGCATGAGTTTTCTTCTTTCATCGAAAACACGCACCATGGAATCTATAACTTTATCGCCTTCGCTTCCGAGCGCCGCAACAGAAGCATACTGCGCCACACTGTTGGGATTGCTTGTTTCATGGCTCTGAATGGACCCCATGGCTTTGGCGGATTCCGCGTCGGGCGCGGCAACATAACCGATACGCCATCCCGTCATAGCGTAAGCTTTGCTCAGCCCGTTGACCACGAATGTGCGGGATTTCGCGTCTTCACTGACTGAAGCGAAAGAAACGTGCTTCTTCCCGTCGTAAACAAGTTTTTCGTATATTTCGTCCGAAACTATCCACAGATCGTATTTCTGCGCCAGCCGTGCAACGGCTCTGATCTCCTCCTCGGAGTACACCGCCCCCGTGGGATTATTGGGAGAGTTTACGATTATTGCCTTTGTCTTTGAAGTGACGGCTTTTTCTATATCGTTTATATCGGGAATAAATCCTTTTTCGGCTTTCGTATCCACATAAACGGGAACTCCGCCGTTGAGCTTGATTATTTCCGGATAAGTGAGCCAATAGGGTTTTATTATTATGACTTCGTCGCCTTCGTCAAGCAGTATCTGCATCACGTTATAAAGCGACTGCTTCGCTCCGGATGAAATAACTATGTTTTCGGGAGCATATATAAGCCCGTTTTCCCTTTCAAGCTTGCTGCACACGGCTTTTTTGAGTTCTGCCGTACCGGAAGCGGGAGTATATTTCGTGAAGCCTTTGTCCAATGCCTCCTTCGCCGCGTCGACTATATATTCGGGAGTCCTGAAGTCAGGCTCGCCGGCGGTAAATCCGACTATATCAACACCCTGCGCTTTAAGCTTGTTTGCCTGTGCCGTAATTGCCAAAGTCAATGATGGAGCGACTATTCCGGCTCTTACTGCTAATTTTTTCATAAGTTTCACCGTCCTGAGTTATTTTTATGTTGATTCCTCAACTTGTATTCTGATATTGTTCGTTGCACCGCAATTGTTCGTTGCGCTGCACACGGCTTCACTCGCCACCCGACTGCAATTTCGCCGTCCTGTCGGCTATGGCGAGAGCTTCTATCATTTCGTCCATATCGCCGTTCATAAAATTTTCCAAAGAATAAAGAGTCATACCTATCCTGTGATCGGTCACCCTCCCCTGAGGATAATTATACGTCCGTATCCGTTCGCTCCTGTCTCCGGTCCCGACCTGTGTACGGCGCGTCTTTGCATATTCCGCGTCGGCTATGGACTGAAAATGATCATAAAGCTTGCTCTTCATAGCTTTCATTGCCTTGTCTCTGTTTTTTATCTGGCTCCTTTCGTCCTGACATTCCACTATTATTCCCGTGGGTATATGTGTCATCCTTATCGCACTTTCCGTTTTGTTTACGTGCTGTCCGCCCGCACCTCCGCTTCGGTAGGTGTCAATCTTAAGATCCTTTTCGTCAATGACTATGTCAACGTCCTCAGCCTCGGGAAGCACCGCCACGGTTATAGTGGAGGTGTGTATTCTGCCCTGAGATTCGGTAGCCGGCACCCTCTGCACACGATGCACCCCGCTCTCATACTTGAGTTTACTGTATGCCCCGTTCCCGACAACGGTAAACGAAGCTTCCTTGATTCCGCCAAGCTCCGTTTCGTTGAGTCCGAGTTCTTCTATGCGCCAGTGCTTCCTTTCGGCGTACATATAATACATCCGTCTTATCTGTGAAGCAAAAAGACAGGCTTCCTCGCCTCCCGCACCCGATCTGATCTCGATTATGACGTTCTTTTCGTCATTGGGGTCCTTCGGCAGCAGCAAAACCTTGAGTTCCTCTTCCGTATGGGAGAGTTTTTCCTTCAGCTCATCCCTTTCGGCCTGAAGCATTTCAAGCATTTCACGGTCTTTTTCCGTCCTGAGCATACCTTCGGTTTCTTCAAGCTGATCTTCATACTTCCGGTACTCATTGTATTTCTCCACGACAGGTTCGAGACCGCTGTGCTCTTTTACCAGCTTCTTCCACATTTCCTGTCTGGCTATGACTTCGCTTCTGGATATCTCCTCCGTCAGAAAATCATAACGCTTTTTTATATCATCCAACTTCTTAAACATCGCTTTCCCCTGCGGACACTTCCGCGATCCTGTCTTTCCCTTCCATATCCTTTATTATTTTTACGCTCCGGCCCGCGAATATCTCCTTTACGCTTTCGCCCTGATCTTCTCCTATCTCCATTAAAAGGACTCCCTCCGGCTTCAGGAATGAAAAAGCTTCGTGTGCAAGCACCCTGTAATAATCGAGGCCGTCCGAACCGCCGTCCAGTGCGGAAAGAGGTTCATAGTCCCTGACGCACTTATCTAGAGTACCGAGCTTTTCAGTAGGGATATAAGGCGGATTGCATGCTATTATGTCGAATCTGCCCTGCACGGCAGAAAACATGTCGCTTTTTACTATCTCGACTTTCGCTCCGAGCTCCCGGGCATTCAGCCTACAATATTTCAGAGCTTCTTCACTCTTTTCGGCAAGGACCGTTTCGCATCCCTTCTTCAGCGCAACGGTTATTCCTATACAACCGCTGCCCGCACACATATCGAGAAACCGGGAATCCGCTTCGGCAAGCTCTAAAGCTCTGACCGTAAGCTCTTCGGTTTCGGGACGAGGTATCAGCACTCCCTTGCCCACTTTGAAACGATATTCGAAAAACTGCTGATCGCCTAATATATACTGTAAAGGTTCTCCCGCCTCAAGACGCAAGAGTCCTTCCTTTATCCCGGGCAGGGCATTTGCGCTTATATATGACTTATCGTCAAGAGCGTTCCTTTTTATGCCTGTTTTTTCACAGATGAGCCATTCTGCCGCCGCCATTTCCGAAACGCCTTTTTCTGCAGCCTCTTTTTTCAGTTCTCCCACGGTCGTGAATTTCATAAGGGGGATATCGGGGTCTTTCTCCATTTCCAGCACGGTCTTAAATGAAACTATCGCCACTTCCGCCATCGAATCTTCCGGAGTCGCCGTAGTGAGTCTCTGCATTCCCCTGCCCAGAGCTTTCAGGGGCTTAAGTATCAGCCATTCGTGCCTGCTGTTGAACATCAGGAACTCATACGATACTGCCGCCACCGGAATAAGACACACCAGTCTTATTATAAGTCTTACCAGCGTTTTCAGCGCATTGTTTCCGAGCAGCGCGTAAAAACCCGGTAAAAACACTTCTATCACGGCATTTATGATTATTGAAATTATGATCACATATATCAGAAACGCAGTTCCGCATCTGTCATGATAAGAAGAACACTTCTGTACGTTTTCCACTGTAAGCTCAAGCTCTTTCTCAAAACAGTTTATGGTTCTGTGCTCTGCACCGTGGTACATGAAAACCCGCTTTACTTCCTTTATCCTTCTGACGCAGACAAGGTATAATATAAATATCGCGATCTTAAAAATACCCTTGGCTATATTGCCCAGAATAAGCATCCCTGCCGAACTCTCTATAAGATCGTTGCTTGTAAGGGTCGAAAAAAATTCAGAAAAACCCGAAAAATCCACCCTGCCCCACGAAAGATTGAAAATCACTCTCGTAAGAAAATCCGGAACAAAAATAAAAAGCAATACGGCAGCGAGAATTCCAAGCACAGCCCCGACCGCCGTAGCTGCTTTCATAGATTTTTCGGACACCTGTTCTTCGGTTTCTCCGTCCGCACCCCAGATTTCGGCCGATCTCGTTATATAACGCATACCGCCCGAAAAAGTACTTATCAAATTCACGACGCCCCGTATAAACGGGATTTTTGCGGCGCCTTTCCTTTCGGGAAGACGCTCTGTTTCCAATAAAATATCTCCTTTCTGATCTCTTACCGCCAAAGCGATATTTTTTTCGCCGCGCATCATTACGCCTTCAAATATCGCCTGACCTCCGATTTTGGTTTTTGCCAATTTATTCTCCTCAGATGTCTGCCGGACGCTTCCCTTTCCGGCAGCAACTTATATAAGTCCACCGCAAAAGCCTGATCATGCCCGGCAGCATATACTATACTCTCTATATATGTTACTACATCCCGAAAAATTTGTACAGCATTTTCAGCACGGCGGGCGCATTTCTCTCCCGACCTTTTTCAGGATTCAAGCCGCCTGAACGGATTCTGTCCCCCGGCGGCTTGAAAAAACTCAGCAATTATAGTATTCCGCTATTTCCGCAGGATTGGGTATCGACTCCACTCTCGCGGCCTGTGCACGCTTACGCTTTATCCATGCCGATATCAGTTCCTTCGGGAACACGCCGCCTTCCGTCAGGAATAAGTTGTCCTTTTCGAGAGCGTCGAGCGCCTCATTCAGCGAACGTGGCAACGAAGCTATCTTCTTCTGTTCCTCCTGAGAAAGATTATACAGATTGAAATCAAAAGGTCCCCACCCGCGGACAGAAGGATCGATCTTTTTCCGGATACCGTCGAGTCCCGCCATAAGTATCGCGGCATAGGCAAAATACGGATTACAGGTAGCGTCCGGATTTCTGAGCTCAAAACGCTTTGTTTCGGGTGTTTTGGCGTATGCGGGTATCCTTATGACGGCGCTTCTGTTAGCCGTGGCGTAGCCGATGGTCACGGGCGCTTCGAAACCGGGCACAAGCCTCTTGAATGAATTGGTAGAAGGGTTGGTGAATGCGCACACCGCAGATGCATGCTCGAGAAGCCCGCCTATAAACCAATGCGCCGTCTGAGACAAGCCTGCATACCCCTTCTCGTCATAAAACACACCCTTTCCGTCTTTGAGCAGCAGCATGTGGACATGCATTCCGTTTCCTGCCTGTCCGTATATCGGCTTGGGCATGAACGTGGCACTCCTTCCGCTCTTTTGCGCCGCATTTTTTATCACGTACTTAACAATCATGGTCTTATCGGCCATATCGCTCATTTCGCCCAGTTCCGTTTCTATCTCCAGCTGCCCCGAACCGCCGACTTCATGGTGATGGTATTTTACCGCCACACCCCATTTCTCAAGCAAAACGCATATCTCACTCCTGAGATCAGCAGTTACATCCTGCGGAAGATCGGCATGGTAACCGTCATGTCCGCTCAGATGATACCCGTGATTTTTTTCGTCGTCGCTGAAAGCGCTCTCCTCGGATTCCGCTGTTTCCAACGAATATGCCGCCTCACCCGGCTTCACCTTGTACTTCACTTTATCAAAAACATGGAATTCAAACTCGGGTCCGATTATCATCTTGTCCGCCACGCCGATATCGCGCATATACTTCTCCGCGGCAATAACGATATTTTTAGGGTACTGCCCGAAAGGAACATTGCTGTCTTTGCCTATTATACATACCGTACCCGTCATAGACAGGGTCCTGACAGAAGCAAAACTGTCCGGCCGCGCCGAAGCCATGTCCGGAATAAATACCATATCGCTGTTTTCAAGAGCCGCATACCCGTAATTTGACCCGTCAAAACCGATACCGTATTTAAGCGTGTTTTCGTTGAAATTCTTGGCGGGAATGGTCACATGACGCCATTTTCCGTCAATATCCACCATTTTGAAATCTATCATCACTATTTCGTTTTCTTTGCAATAACTTCTGAGTTCTTCAATGCTTTTGAACATTTATGCGCCTCCGATCTTTTTCTTTGAAATATCATACCACGAATACATTCGAATTTCAACCTCTGTCAGAATTTTAGACGTTTTTTCTTGTATCAGTCCGCTAATATATTGCATAAATAAAGTCGGACGCCTCACAAAAAATCTTTCGCCGACATATACAAAACAGACAGCTATAAATATATCGGACGTACGTTTCCGCTCCTGAGTTTGACTTGACAACGTAAGGCGGATATGGTATTATAGTAAGGTTGGATTATTGTTTGATATGAGACGAGAGGACTGCGTGAGAGTATATGATTTCGATAAAACGATTTTTAAGCATGAGAGTTATTCCCGTTTTTATCTGTATTGTCTGGTGAGGCGGCCTTACATCATCTTTCTTCTGCCCTGTCAGCTTATCGTGCTGGCGTTGCTTTTCCTGCGGATTATCCCCAGGGGAAAAGGGAAAGAACTCTTTTCCGTGTATCTGCGCTTTACCGGAAACAACGAACGGCTTGCCGGAAAATTCTGGGAGAAAAATGCCGGCGGGATAAAAAAATGGTATCTCGGTCAGAAGCGCAGTGACGATGTGATAATTTCGGCGTCTCCGGAGTTTTTCTTGAGACCGATCACCGATAAGCTCAATGTCAGTCTGATCGGCACAAGGATGGACAGCCGCACAGGAAAAATAAACGGTGAAAACTGCTACGGAAAGGAAAAACCGCGCAGATTCAGAGAAATATACGGCGAAACAGTAATTGAATGCTTTTACAGCGATTCATACAGTGACCTGCCCATGGCGAAAATCGCCCGGGAGGCGGTAATGGTAAAAGGGGACGATCTGAGACCTTTCTTCGGCAACGAAAAGCCCGAGAGAAAGAAAAAATAAAATGCGGAGGCAAAAAATGGACGCGAAACTTATCGGCGAACTTATCGAATGTTGCGGATACTGCATAAATTACCTGATTTCATCCTTGCAGGCAATGGAAAACGGAGATATCGCCGAGTGTCAGAAACAAAGCAGTCAGGCGAAAAAACTGCTTTCTTCTGCGATCGGAGACGTCTTCACTGAAGTGAAAGAGCTCGCGGAAGAAACGGACGGCACCTTCGATTACCCCGAAGCTTCCATGACGGAACTGATGCGTCAGCTCAGCGGAACGGTAATGTATGCGGGCGGGCTTCTGACAGTGGAAGAAGGTACGCTGCCCTATTCCATTACCGTCACGAGTCTGGTAAAAGCCATAAACACCGTAACGGAATTATACGATCTGCTTTACGCCAACGACTGAAACACCATCAAACAAAAACGGTAACGAAAAGCCGTTTACAATACGCAATAACGGAGAAAGAACATGAGTAAAAGAGCAGAACTCAGAAAAAAACAATTCAAAGCGATAGCCGATGAACTGAAAAAAGGTGCTTTGAGCGATATAGACATAGCTTCACGATTCAATTATTTTCCCGTATCGGAAATTGCCGATGATCTCGGAGTATCTGAAGAGAACGTGGAGTTTTACGGAAGATACAAGGCGAAGATAAACGCTCCCATAAATCCGCACGGAAGACTTATCCTGGTAACAGCGCTCAACCCTACGCCTGCGGGAGAAGGAAAAACGACGGTGTCCATAGGGCTTGCCGACGCAATGAACATCCTGGGCAATAAAACATGCCTCGCTTTGCGCGAACCGAGTCTCGGCCCGGTATTCGGGATAAAAGGAGGAGCAACGGGAGGCGGACTTTCACAGGTAGTACCCATGGAGGACATTAATCTTCACTTTACCGGAGATATCCACGCCATCACTACAGCAAACAATCTGCTTTCGGCAGTCATAGACAATCACCTGCACCAAGGAAACAAACTGGGCATAAATCCCAAGCGTATCATCTGGAACAGAGCCGTCGATCTCAATGACAGATCCCTGCGCAACATAGTCATCGGGATAGGCGGGGTATCGGACGGAGTGACGCGTACGGACAAATTCAACATCACAGCTGCAAGCGAAGTGATGGCGATAGTATGTCTTGCGACTTCCCTTGAAAACCTCATCGAAAGACTCGGAAACATCACTGTCGGGTACACCTACGACGACAGACCCGTATACGCCAGAGAACTAAACGTACATAATGCGATGGCGATACTTTTAAAAGACGCCATCAAGCCTAATCTCGTACAGACGCTTCTCGGGACCCCGACATTTATCCACGGCGGACCTTTTGCCAATATCGCTCACGGATGCAACAGTATCATAGCCACAAAAACAGCCATGACATATGCCGACTATGTGGTCACGGAGGCAGGCTTCGGAGCCGATCTCGGAGCGGAGAAATTCCTCGATCTGAAATGCCGGATTGCCGACATTCAGCCTTCCTGCGCCGTGATAGTAGCCACCATACGCGCGCTCAAGAGTCACGGAGGCGTCGCCAAAACCGAGCTCTCGCTGCCTGATACAGATGCCGTCGAGGTCGGATGCGCAAACCTCGGACGTCACATAGCGAATATGGCGGCTTTCAATCTGCCGGTCGTGGTCGCGCTCAATCTTTTCACTTCGGATACTCCCGAAGAGATCGAAGCCGTAAAGGATTTCTGCGCTTTCCTCAAAACTCCCTGCATTCCCGTAAAAGTATGGTCGGAGGGCGGCTTCGGCGCACTCGAACTGGCAAGCAAGGTAATCGAACTCGCCAACGCAAAAGTCCCTCAGATTACCTACGCCTACAGCTTCAAAGACTCACTTGAAGAAAAAATAAAAAAACTCGCCATCAATATTTACGGAGCCGGCGAAGTTGTGTTCTCCGCAAAAGCAAAGACCAGTCTGAAACGGATAAAAGAAACAGGCTGCGACAAACTCCCCGTCATTGTGGCAAAAACTCAGTACTCCCTTTCCGACAATCCGAAACTGATCAACGCTCCCGAAAATTTCACCTTCACGGTGGCAGATCTTGAGCTCAGGACCGGAAGCGGTTTTATTGTGGCTGTCTGCGGGGATATCATGCTCATGCCCGGACTTCCGAAAACGCCTTGCGCCGAAAAAATGACGATATCTCCCGACGGCGTAATAGAAGGACTGTCCTAAGCTAATAAACTTTCCGAGTTTCTGCTCCGGTATAAAGGCTGTCCCGTATACTGCTCCCGCATCTGAGGATCGAGTCTGACGGAATAATATTTCAGGGCGATCGTGATCCCAATGCAGTTTATAAGTGAAACCTTACGGATACAACGGATATCATAAGTAAAACCTGCGGAAATTCTGTTTTATGTAAAAACATACAGTGATTCGGTTTTATGTAAAAAC
>UMHQ01022356.1_pt1 | contig 13062 bp, 12 predicted proteins | sample 1965531 | NCBI WGS metagenome assembly UMHQ01 (sample SAMEA4836098, study PRJEB28245) | human gut metagenome | biome: gut microbiome; material: fecal sample | place: Denmark | collected 2008
AAAACTGGGTAAACAATCACGCTCATGTCCTTCATTTTGATACATACGATACACGAAGATATGTGGAAATTTATTTAAATTCTATTGACTTGTCGCCATATATCACTGGAGGGGCACAGCCAAAATTGAACCAGAAAAACTTAAATAAGATACCGATTCCCCTACCTTCACCGGATGAACAACACCGTATTGTCTCCATCCTTGACCGCTTTGACACCCTGTGCAACGACCTCACCAGCGGCCTGCCCGCCGAGATCGAGGCCCGGAAAAAGCAGTATGAATACTACCGGGATAAGATACTGAGTTTCGAAGAATTGAAACGCTGAAACGGAGTGCTGATAAATGGCGAATGAGATAAAAATGATAGTGAATCCAACATTTCCGGCTTACGCAAGCAAGAAATACAGCGGGTTCTTTTTAATGCGTTTTTTCCAAAATGAAGAGCACAGGAATTATTTTCTATCCGGGAAATTGTATATGCGAAGTCAGACCGATTTCTCGAAAGAAGAATATGGAATAGGGCGCGACGATTGGACTGAGGGTGCAGATTTAGTCGTTGCACCTTGGAATCAAGAAACATTCCCAGATGTAAGATTTGTTACAGGAAAAGATGGCTCTGTCGCCGTACAGGTGACTGAATATAAAGAGCGGCCAGAAGGGTACCGGGACAATCAATTTTTTGTGAACTATCCGCTGACCAACCAGAAAAGAAATATATACTGTATGTACACACTTTGGTGTAACACAAAAGAAAACCTGCTTTCCAATATCGATATCAAAGGCATGAAATCCTTTGGGGAATACGGCGTGTTGATTACTGATTGGAGAGAATTTTTTAATAGAGTTGGACAGGCGGTCAAAGACGAGGTTTCCGTTTCTCAAATGAATTGTGGGTTTGTTAATTATATCGAAGATTCAAACATGAAAAATGTAATGAAGATGAATCCGTTTATTAAGCCCGCTAAGGGATTTAACTATCAAAACGAATTTAGATTTTGCGCCGATACTGACAATACGAATCTTCTTGAATTAGATGCGCATATAGATTTTAGAGATATTGCTGTACCCATTAGATTGAATGATTTTGCAAAAACTGTCAGTTTTAATGATGGATGCCTCAAATGTAAGCCGGATTTTACTGAGGAGCCGTAAGCTATGTCAAACTATAACATCGTCGCCGCCACAACTGAAAACACCGTGGTCACCTCCTACGAGCCGGTGAAAAAACGCTCCGACAGCTACCAGAGCGAGGCGGCGCTGGAGCGGGAGTTCATCCAGCTACTCACCCAGCAGGGCTATGCGTATCTGCCGATCCACCAGGAGGCCGATCTGATCGCCAACCTCCGCCGCCAGCTGGAGGCCCTGAACGATTACCAGTTTACTGACAGCGAGTGGGAGCAGTTCTTCCAGAATGCCATTGCCAACCCCAACGAGCACATCGTCGAGAAGACCCGGAAGATCCAGGAGGACTTCGTGCAGGTGCTCCGGCGGGACGACGGCACCTCCAAGAACATTTCCCTCATCGACAAGAAGAACATCCACAACAACCGCCTCCAGGTCATCAACCAGTATGAGGTGAGCCAGGAGCAGGGGGCCAAGCACGACAACCGCTACGATGTGACGGTGCTGGTCAACGGCCTGCCCCTGGTACATATCGAGCTCAAGCGCCGGGGCGTGGCCATCCGGGAAGCCTTCAACCAGATCAACCGCTACCAGCGGGACTCCTTCTGGGCGGGGTGCGGCCTGTTCGAGTATGTACAGATCTTTGTCATCTCCAACGGCACCAACACCAAGTACTACTCCAATTCCACCCGGTTCAACGCCATCCGGGAGGCGTCCTCCGGCAAGGCCAAAAAGCAGAAGACCAGCAACAGCTTTGAGTTCACCTCCTTCTGGGCGGACGCCAACAACAAGGTGATCCCCGACCTCATCGACTTCACCCGTACCTTCTTCGCCAGGCACACCCTTCTGAATGTGCTGACCCGGTACTGTATTTTTACCTCTGAAAATATGCTGATGGTCATGCGGCCCTATCAGATCACCGCCACCGAGCGGATCTTGAATCGCATCGAGATCGCCAATAACTACAAGAAGTACGGGACCATCCAGGGCGGCGGCTACATCTGGCACACCACCGGTAGCGGCAAGACGCTGACCTCCTTCAAGACGGCCCGGCTGGCCTCCCAACTGGACTATATCGACAAAGTGCTGTTCGTGGTGGACCGGAAGGATCTGGACTACCAGACCATGAAGGAGTATGACCGCTTTGAAAAGGGGGCCGCCAACAGCAACACCTCCACCGCCATCCTGAAAAAGCAGTTGGAGGACGACAACGCCCATATCATCATCACCACCATCCAGAAACTGTCCACCTTCATCAAGAAATACCCGGCCCACGAGGTCTATCAGAAGCATGTGGTCATCATCTTCGACGAGTGCCACCGCAGTCAATTCGGAGATATGCACACGGCCATCGTGAAGAATTTTAAGAAATACCATCTGTTCGGCTTCACCGGCACCCCTATTTTTGCCGCCAATGCCCGGGCCGCCGGCGGGGCGCAGTTCTTCACCACCGCCCAGACCTTCGGCGACCAGCTCCACACGTACACCATCGTGGACGCCATCAACGACAAGAATGTGCTGCCATTCCGGGTGGACTACATCCAGACTATGGACGCCGAGCCGGACATTGACGACAAGGCGGTCTGGGACATCGACCGGGAAAAGGCCTTCATGGCGCCGGAGCGCATCGAACTGGTGACCCGGTATATCCTGGAGCACTTCGACCAGAAGACCTACCGTGGCGACAAGACCTATCTGTTCAATACCCTCACCAACATCGCGGAGGTGGCCTCCGGCAAAAACGGCGCGGTAGAGGAGATCAAGCAGAAACAGCGCCTCAGCGGCTTCAACTCCATCTTCGCGGTGGCCTCGGTGGACATGGCCAAGCTCTACTATCAGGAGTTCAAAAAGCAGATGGCAGCCGACCCCACAAAGAAACTGCGGGTGGCGACGATCTACAGCTACGGGGCCAACGAGGAGGAAACGGACGGCATTCTGGACGAGGAGAACAGCGAGGACACCAGCGCCCTGGATCAGAACAGCCGGGACTTTCTGGACGCCGCCATCCAGGACTACAACGAGATGTTCCACACCAACTACTCCACCGACAGCGACAAGTTCCAAAACTACTACAAGGACGTCTCCCTGCGGATGAAGAACAAGGAGCTGGATCTGCTGATCGTGGTGAATATGTTCCTCACCGGGTTCGACGCCACCACTCTGAACACCCTCTGGGTGGACAAGAACCTGAAGATGCACGGTCTCATCCAGGCCTTCAGCCGCACCAACCGTATCCTGAATTCCATCAAGACCTTCGGCAACATCGTCTGCTTCCGCAACCTGCAAAAACGGGTGGATTCTGCTATTGCGCTGTTTGGCGATCGGGAGGCCGGCGGCATTGTCCTGCTGCACAAGTTCGATGATTACTACTACGGCTACGCCACCCAGGACGGGAAGGACAAGCCGGGCTATGTGGACATGATCAACGAACTGACAGAGAAGTTCCCGCTGTCCGAGCCCAGAATCGAGGGGGAACAGAATCAGAAGGATTTCATTGCCCTCTTTGGGGCCATCCTTCGGATGCGGAACCTGCTGCTGTCCTTTGACGACTTCAAAGGCAGGGAAATGATCTCCGAGCGGGATCTGCAGGACTATCTGGGCCGCTATCAGGATCTGCGGGACGAGTGGGTAAACCGTGCAAAAGGCGAGAAAGAGGACATTACCGATGATATCGTCTTTGAGATCGAACTGATCCGTCAGATCGAGATCAACATTGATTATATCCTGATGCTGGTGAAGAAGTACCACGATTCCCACTGTGATGACAAGGAGATCCTTGTTACCATCCAGAAGGCGGTAGATGCCAGCCCCGAACTGCGGAGCAAGAAACAGCTCATTGAAACGTTTATCGCCGGTATCAACGACGTGGATGATGTGATGGCGGAGTGGCAAGGCTTTGTGGCAGCAGAGCGGGAGAAAGAACTGGTCCAAATCATTCAGGAAGAAAAACTCAAGGAGCCGGAGACGCGAAAGTTTCTGGAGAACGCCTTCCGTGACGGCGAGATAAAGACCACCGGAACGGACATTGATAAGCTGATGCCGCCGGTATCCCGGTTCGGCGGAGGCGGCGCCAGAGCCAAAAAGAAGCAGGGTGTGATCGAGAAACTGCAAAAATTCTTTGAGAAGTTCTTTGGGCTGGGAAAAGGATAGCAATTGTCTATTGAATGTCCCCCTACGCTTGACAGAAAAGAACATTTGTTCTATACTAAGCATAGGCGAAAGCCGAAAACTCGCAGCTTTCCGGTGAGGTTCACACCCCGGTGGGACCTCAGACATTCATGGGCCTCGTAGGGCACCACAACCACCCTGTACGAAGGGAACTTCCATGAAGGTCTTCAGTATTTGGCGCTGTGCCGGCAGCGCGGGTGTGCGCCTTTCCGTGAAAAGCGGAAAGGATGCAAATGAACGACTCTGTCGTGATTACCTATAGTGGCCAGCAAGTATCAGTGCCAAAGGAGGTCGCAGACTTCCTGGAGCAGGATCGGAAGCGGGAACAGGCGCAGGATAAGCAGGATCAAAGGCACCTGAGTAAAAGTGAGTTTGAAATGGTGCTGTTCTGCTCAGGCTGTGTCAGGCGTCCCGTGGAGGATACGGTGCTCTGGAACCTCCAGCTGGAATGTCTGCGGAAAGCCGTCGATGGCCTTGGCGACCAGGGCCGGGATCTGGTCGAACTCCGATATGGCCAGGGATTGACTATGGAGGAGATCGGGACGATCTACGGCGTGTCCAAGGCGGCGGTATCAAAGCGGCTGAAAAAGCTCCACGAACAGTTGAGAGGCTCTGTCATTTGACAGAGCCCCTCAACTTTTTTTATTTTTCTGGTTTACAAACCGCCTGTGAGTGTCCTGATAAGTAGAGGGTGATTTTCCGGTACTCGGAAACCTGACCTTGGCCGTAGTCAGGAAAGCCCAGATCAAAGCACACAGGAGGCGCGATGACGATGAATTTATTTGGTGCAAGGCAAAAACAACTGCTTAGTTTCCTGACCGCCAACGCGGAGAGAGAAACGCTGGACTATGTCCTTCAGGGAATGCGGGAAATCTTGGGAGAGGAGATGCCGGAGGAGGACGCGGTGCGGGCTTACCTGCAAGAGCCGGACGAGCCCATCTCACTCAGCACGGAACAGCAGATCGTGGCGATGGACAAGCTGCTGGAGTGTGCGGAGGTCAATCTCCGAATGCTCTGCGACCTGATCCGCTACCAGCAGCTGAAGGACGCCAGGGTGGTCAACTCCGTGGAGGAGTTTCTCTGTCTGGTACGTCCTGACGCTGCCCGTGATGTCCAAGAGGAGGATGCTGATTGAAAGAATCCGAATACAGATCCTACGATGACCTGCCGCTGTTCCTGAACTCGGCAACGGTGGCAAAAGTCCTGGGCGTGTCTCCGTCCAGTGGGTATGAACTCATGCACCAACCGGATTTTCCTGTACTACATGTAGGCAACTGCATGGTGGTGCCGAAGGACAAATTCATTCAGTGGGTGGAGGAGTATACAGGAGGTGCTATATGAAGTTCCACCAGTGGCCTAAACGAAATCCCGACAAAAACTATTTCAAGGTCCCCAATGAAGTATTTCACATTGGTCTCAGTTACCCGGAGATCTCCATCTACTGCTATCTGCTGAGCATCGAGGACAGAGAAACCTACCAGTGCTACCCCAGCTACAAGACCATCGGCAAGGCGCTGGGTATGAGTGAGAACACTGTGAGCAAGTATGTGCGCAGCCTGGAGGAGAAAGGTCTCATCCGCACCGAGCCGACGATGGTGCGGAGCAAAGACGGCAGGCCCCTCAACGGAAACCTGCTTTACACCATCCGTCCAATCCAGACGGCAATCGAATTGTTCTACGAGCGGCAGTTCCAGCAACTGGAGGAGGATGCCGCCCGTCAAAGAGCGGCGGAACGCCTCGCAGAATTGGCCCGTGAAAGCCCCGCGTGAGCGCCTGTGGGCCGCTGTGTGGCCTCCTTCGAGGAGGGGCAGAGTCCCTGCCCCCTCCCTGCTGGTTCGGGCCGGTGTGGGCCGGTTGTGGGAGGCGCTGCGGCACAAGGCTTCCGGCCCTTTTTGCACGGAACCGAGGGACGAAAGAAAAAGCAGGATAAACGCTGGGGTCGCCGGTGGCGCCTCCGGCCGGTCACAACTGCCCGCAGTGCGGGCAGTTACGGGGGTTTGCGGTGTATCAAAAGTGGGGTCAAAAACAGCAGGCGGGGATCACGCTTGCGGTCACCGTCCCCGCCCCCCTACTGTCACAACGAAAAAATAGGGGTCACGCCCCGGAAAGGAGCAGTTTATGGGCAGAAAAGAGAAATTTGCATTTTATCTTACACCAGAGAAAAAGGCCATCCTGGAACGCCGGTATCAGGAGGACGGGAGCCGGAGCATGACCGCCTTCATCGAGCGGGCGGTGGACTTCTATTTGGACTATCTCAGCGCCAACGACGCGGGTTTGTTTCTGCCAACCTCCATCAAGTCCTATCTGGACGGGCGGCTGGGACAACTGGAGGAGCGGTTGGCATCCATCACCTTCCGGCAGGCGGTGGAGCAGGACATGGTGGCTGGCATCCTCGCCGACGCCTATCAGTTCAGCGGCGAGGATCTCCGCCGCCGGAGGTCGGAGAGTGTCCAGAATGTACGGAAAACCAATGGCCGCATTTCGCTGAATCAGCGGGTGCGGGGTGCCTGGGAGGAGGGCGATGAGTGGCAAGACTGATCCTGAAAAGCCCCTACCTCAAGTGCGGAGGCGACAGTTCAGTCAGCGGTTACCTGCGCTACATCGGGACCAGAGAGCGAGTGGAACTGCTCCCGGATGACCGGCTTCCCACCCGGAAACAGGAGCAATTCATCACAAAACTGACCAAAGATTTCCCGGAGACCAGGGAGCTGGGTGAGTATTTGGATTACGAATCCAAGCCCACCAAAGCCCACGCCTCAGTATTTATCACCCGAGCATTGGAAGAAAACTGGGCGGCAGTACAGCAGTCAGAGGGATACATGAAGTACATCGCCACTCGCCCCAGAGCAGAACGGCTGGGTGATCACGGGCTCTTTGGTGATGAAGATGCTGTGGACTTGGAGCAGGCCATGCTGGAGTTGGATCAGCACACCGGCAACGTGTGGACGCACATCCTCTCCCTGAAACGGGAGGATGCCGCCAGACTTGGGTACGACAACGCCAAAGCGTGGATGAATCTGCTCCGGGCCAATCGCAATGAAATTGCGGCCGCCATGAACATCCCGCTGAACCACTTCCGCTGGTACGCCGCCTACCATGATGAGGGGGAGCACCCACACGTCCACATGATGGCGTGGTCAACGGTGCACGGTGAGGCATACCTGACGCGAGACGGCATCCACAAAATCAAGTCCACGCTCACCAATCAGATCTTCCAGCAGGAGATGCTCCACACCTACGAGCAGAAATCCAAGTTGCGGGATGAGTTGGCGCGGGAGGCGCGCCGGGCCATTCGAAAACTCACGCAGGAGATGGCGCAAAGTATCTGCACGGAGCCTATGATTGAGCAGAAGATGGAGCAGCTGGCTGAACAGTTGGAAACGGTCAAGGGCAAAAAGTCCTATGGCTACCTTCCCAAGTCTGTGAAGAAAACCGTGGACGAGGTGGTGGACAGGCTGGAGGAAATACCAGCGGTGAAAGCCTGCTATGCCCAATGGTGCGCCCTCCAAAGCGAGGTGGAAAGCTACTACCACGACAAGCCCAGAGAGAAGAAAAAGCTGTCCCAGGAAAAAGAGTTCCGGCAGATCAAGAACGCCGTCATCCAGGAGGCAGAGCGCATCCGGCTGGGAGAGATCACCTTCGAGGACGCTGATTTAAGTGAAAACGATGAGCCAGGACAGTTTCGGGGAGAGTCCTATGCCTGCTGGGAACTGCGGCAAATCATCCGGGATGAAAGGCTTTCGCTGAAGGAACGGGATGGCGCGGCGGATGAGTTGGAGCAGTTGGCAGAGCGAGGAGACACCCATGCCCAGTACCTGATGGGACAGCTTTACCGGGACGGCCCTCTGCTGATCCCGGACAGCCGGAAGGCAAAACACTGGCTCACTCAAGCGGCAGAACAGAACTTGCCGGAAGCCCAGTACGCCCTCGGCAAACTGCTTCTCTCTGACGATTGGGAGGTGCGAGATTCAGACGAGGGCATCCGCCGGATGAAACAGGCGGCGGAAAACGGGAACCAGTGGGCCGCCTACCGGCTGGGGAAAGAATATCTGACCGGCGAGGCGGTGACCAAGGATACCGCCAGAGCGGCGGAGTGGTTCACCCGGTCGGCGGAGGCGGGCAACCAGTACGCCCAATACATGCTGGGCAAGTTGTACCTGACGGGACAGGGTGTTCAGCAGGATCAAGCCCAGGCAATGGCGTGGTTCAGCCGCTCCGCCGCTCAGGGAAACCAGTACGCACAATTCTTCCTGGAGCGGCAGAATGATCTCCGCCCACCCTCCGTCATGCTGGCGGTCACCCGCCTGCTCTACCACATGATCCGGATCTTCGAGGATCACTCCCTACCCCGCTTCAGCACCGGCCTCCAGGTGGACAGCAAACTGAGAAGAAAAATCCAGGCAAAGAAAATCGCTATGGGCCACAAGCCGGATGACCACGAGGAGGAACAGAACCAGGGCGGCATGGTCATGGGCGGGATGTGAACCCCTCCAGAAATTGCGCCGCAAAACAAAGAATAAAATCCCTTCCGCCAGGAGGGTAGAAAGGAATCCGATGAAACGATCCAAGTACAGCTCGTTCAACGAACTGCCTCTGATGCTGACCGTGCAGGATGTGGCTGATGTGCTGGGCATCGGGCTGGCCCACGCCTATGAGGTGGCCCACCGGCAGGATTTCCCCACCATCACCCTGGGCAGCCGGATCATCGTCCCCCGTGACAAGTTCATGGCGTGGATCGACGAACAGGCGGCCCAAAAGACGGAAATATTTTAGTGGCTATTTCAAAGATTCTGTGGTATTTGTTTGTGTTGCAATAAGCGCCCGCAGGCGCAATGCATGCGAGCAACCGAGCGAAGCGAGGCGCTTAGCGAGCCGTAAAGGAGGAATGAACGATGGCGAAGAAACGAGCAAACGGCGAGGGCAGCATCCGGAAAAAGCCCAATGGCCGCTGGGAGGGCAGATACACCCAGGGCATTGACCCCAGCACCGGCCGCGCCATCCAGAAAAGCGTATCCGCCCGAACACAGGCCGAATGCAAGGAAAAGCTGGCGAAAGCCATCCGAGACAACCGGGGCATCCCGGTCAACCACAACGAGGACTACACCGTGGCGGAGTGGTGCAGGCTGTGGTTTGAAACCTACAGCAAGCCCGTGATCCGGCACAACACCGCAAAGACCTATGAGAACATGATCGAAAACCACATCGTACCGGCTATTGGAGGAATCAAACTCAAGCGGCTCACCGCCATCCAGATCCAGAAGATGTACAACGATTCCAAAATCAGCGGGCGGGTGCAGCGCTTTGAGAAAAAGACCGACACGGCCCTGTCTGGAAGCACAGTGCGGCGCATCCACATGGTGCTCTCCTCGGCGCTGAAACAGGCGGTCAAGGAACGGCTCATTCCCTACAACCCCTGCGACAACTGCCGTATCCCGCCCAAGGAGAAAAAAGAGATGGCCATCATCCCACCGGAGAAACTGGGGGTGTATCTCAGCGAGGCGGAGAAGTACGGCGTCCTGCCCATGTTCTATCTGGAGCTGTCCAGCGGCCTGCGGCGGGGAGAGCTGCTGGCCCTCCGGTGGGATGACCTGAATGTGAAGGATCGCATTCTCTCGGTGAGCAAGCAGGTCACCCGGATTGACGGGGAGCTGGTGGTGACGGAGCCGAAAACCAAGAACTCCGTCCGCAAGGTGGCGCTGTCCCAGCAGGCCGTGGATATGCTGGTGAAGGAGCATGAACAGCATCCAGACAGCCCCCTCCTGTTCCCGTCGCCCCGCACCGGCGGGTACTGGAGTCCGGATGCGGTGTCCAGGATCAACCGGAAACTGCTGGCGCAGGCCGGCATCGAGGAGCGCGTTCGCTTCCATGATCTGCGCCATACTTTCGCCACGATGGCCCTCTCCAGCGGCGTGGATGTGAAGACCCTGTCCAGTATGCTGGGTCACTACAGCGCCGGGTTCACCTTGGACACCTATACGCACATCACCAACGATATGCAGAGAGGCGCGGCGGAGAAAATCGGCGGCTTCATGGAAACAGCCACAGCCAAGCCAGAACCGGAACCGCCCGACCCGCCGGAGGAGAGCCGGTGTAAGGTGATACCGTTCGAGAAGGTGGGGTAAAACAGATGATGCCCAAGGGACATGGATTTGTCCCTTGGGCATCTGCCTTTGTTGATGTGTATAGATACCTTAATGCTTTTCTTCATAGTATTGAGTAATATATGCATTGCTTGTTAGGGCATTGACATAGATTCCTTCGTGTTGCAATATGGTTTCTGATTCTCGCTTTGCTTCTTCGCTTGTTTGAAATGCGGAAAAAGAAATATACATAGGCTTACTATCAGTATCACCATACAAAACCTTTACTGTTCCGTCATCACACTCTTGAATATCTTTCACCAGCGCATTTATCAACAGATTAGCAGTGTGAAGGGTAACAGACTGATTTAAGAAATTAAACTCAATGCTACCTACGAAAGTTAATGCTATCTTGTCGCCAATACTGAGAGATGCTTCCGCATTATTCATACTCACAGTTGTTGAACTTATGGATGTGAGTTTGGCGCTCAAGCGAACAACTTTCTTCTCGCATAGGAGCAAATAAAGCTCATCAATATCCTGCTGTTCTTCCAGTGATAAAGCCTTTAACAAATCTGGAGAAATTGAAATCGCAAGTTTGCTCTCTATTGCGCTTAAATGCCTAAAAAAAGATGTGTAACGACGGAAATACTCTTTTATATCGGATATAGAAATATTTGCACTTTCCGAGGAAGTAGTTTCTTCGCGGTTATAAAAATGCGCCAAGAGTGCTGCGGCGATGCCAAAACTGTCAGCAACTTCTCCAATACTTTTCGCTTTCTCAAATTGCGTCTTATAATTGAGAGTATGTTTATTTTCGCCAAGCAGGAATGTAATATTAAAAGCAACAATAGAATCAGGCTCGGAACGCAAACTTACTTTATCTTTAGTTCGGCTACGCAACAGCGTTATAGTTTTTTCTTTTCCGTCTACATCAAGTGTAATAGGCACGGGTTCTATCGCTGGGCCAACCAAGAATTGGGTTATATTGGTTTGTTCTTCTAATGGGAATTTGGTGCCCAGGTGTCCGACTGTTGTAGAAACTGAAGTGACACCTTCGACTGGAACGACACGCCCTTCGGCGTATACAATTTCCAAAGCAGATAAGAAGTTCTTATATGCCTCTCCGTCTCTAAAATGCAGGGTGCCACTCATATTGAACATATCATCAGAAAAAATCTCTTTGAGTTTATTCGGCATATTACCAGTCCCTTCTGATTTCTTCCAGCACCAGGATTTTACTGATCAAAACATTCTTCTGCATTAAAATATCGTCTTGGTTTTCGAAACAACTATCAGGTAAATCGGTTATAGTTTTAATAATTTCAATTCGGGCGAGGATATCCGGAACAATGATATACCGTATATCATCATACGAAAAGTCAAGCCAAAGTTTTTTGTATTTATCCTGTTCTAACCCCTTGCTAATTTCGTCGGCCAAAGGAATTATATAAGGATTAGCGATGATGCTTTCTGTATTCAAAGCAGTAAGAACCTCAACATTCGGAACATATCTCCACTCACGCTCATCATGGAAATTTTTTTGGATTTCAATTGTAGCAGAAGTGGAATCGCTACGAGTGATTTTCCTTTTCATAATCCCTCGCAAAGGTTTGATGTACGCTAAACGATTGATTACATCTTGGGAATATTCTTCTGGAATGTCATCATCCTTGAAAACTCGACCAAATAGAGCAGAAAAATCTTTTGCATATTGGGAATCTTTGTTAAGATAGTGAACCGGCTGGAGATGCTTTTTTTCACCCCAACTTTTCGAAAAAGCTACTGCATATTCTCCATAATAAGCAAAATGTGTGTTGTTCTTTTCGAGATCAGCCCATTCATCCTTGCTTAAGGATTTATAAACATCACCAACGACATTTACAGCGAATGAATCTGCAAGTTTGTGAAAAGGAATATCACAGAAACACTTTTGCAAAATGGCAACTTCGTTAAATAAGCGAGTTCCATTTCGGATATTTAGGTAGTCTATGGTCTCAACACAATACCGTGGAATTATGGCCCTGCGACGGAGAATGGAGTTCAAGTATTCTTGCTTTTTCATGAAATGAAAAAGCGTATTGGCACTCTGCGCATAGTCATCATATGGCAAATAGGAAATCTGGTTATTGGCGAGCATACCATCATCTCCATCTGGTTTCTAAAGTCAAAAAGCCGCATGGGAATACACCCACACGGCTGCCTTGGTGGCGCAAAGGCTCACCGTAGAACTATTATAGTGGATAAGGCTGGAAAACTCAAGAATTTGTCGTATCCACAACGAGAAAACGGCAGTCACGCCAATTAGGGATGGGTTAGGGATTTGGCGGTTTCGGCGACTATCCTCGCTCATGCTTCTGCCGCTTTTCTGTCCCTAAAACCACCGCTGAACATCAATCAGCCAAACTGAAAAAGTATAACAAAAAACGCAGAAAAACCACCTAAAAAGGCGGCTTTTCTGCGAAAGGTGGTCGGAGTGCGGGGACTCGAACCCCGGGCCTCCTGCTCCCAAAGCAGGCGCGCTACCAACTGCGCAACACCCCGATATGAAATTGTGGAACTGCCCGGGCGGTTTCTCCCAAACGCTTGAATCAAATTTTTTGTGGCGATTTGTAGTGCTTTCCAGCACTTTCCGCTCGGTATCAAATATTTTTTGACGCTCTTAAATCCGCTGTTTCCACGTGTTCCGGTC
>UMHQ01062960.1_pt1 | contig 13024 bp, 7 predicted proteins | sample 1965531 | NCBI WGS metagenome assembly UMHQ01 (sample SAMEA4836098, study PRJEB28245) | human gut metagenome | biome: gut microbiome; material: fecal sample | place: Denmark | collected 2008
TTTTTTCCCCGCAGTCGGTGTGTCCCCATGAGAAGCCCGCCATATCTTCTTCGGGGATGTTGAGGTCACGGATGTAGGGGATGGTGCCGAGCACGGGAACGCCGGTGTGAGCCAGCATGTAGTCGTGCGCGGGCCCGAGCAGGGATGCGTCCCCCCGGAATCGGTTGACGATATATCCCGTGAGCAGTCGGCGTTCGGCGTCGGTGAAGGACATCCATGTACCGAGAAAGGAGGCGTAGAGGCCGCCCCGGTCGATGTCCCCGACGAGCAACACCGATGCCCGAGCGTAATCGGCCATGCGCATGTTGACCAGATCGTGGCTCTTGAGGTTGATCTCGCCGGGGCTGCCCGCGCCTTCAAGAACGACGATGTCGCATTCGGCCGCGAGGCTGTCATAAGAGTCGGTGACGGCGGACCAGAGTTCCCTCTTTTTCCCGAAATATTCGAGGACGTCCATATGTCCCAAGGGCTGTCCGAGGATGACGACTTGCGATCCCGTATCCGAGTGCGGCTTGAGCAGAATGGGATTCATACGCGCATCGGGGTCTGCGCGGGCCGCCTGCGCTTGCACGATCTGTGCCCGGCTCATCTCGTCGCCATTGGCCGTGACGCCCGAATTCAGGGACATGTTCTGAGCCTTGAACGGGGCCACATTGTAGCCGTCTTGCCGGAAGATGCGGCAGTAGGCCGCTGCGAGGATGCTCTTGCCCGCGTTTGAAGAGGTTCCCTGCAGCATGAGGGCTGGAGTGCGGCGGGAGGAGCGCCCGGCGGGGAAGACGGAAGATGAGCCGGAGATGGGGAAGTCCGCGGGGGAAGGGGAAATCTTTTTCAAAGAAAGGTCCCCTTCGTCTTCTTCCCTGCTTTTCATCCCTCCGTAAGCGAGCAGGGGAGTATCCGCCGCGCTTTTCTTTGGGACATCGCCTTCCTCCATTACTTCCCGCAGTGCGCCGGCGAGCCTGTGGTGTTCCTCGGGGAAACGGACGGCGGCGCGGAACCATGTTCCGTCGTCGAGCCCGCAGTAGTTGGAACAGTCGCGCACGGCGATCCCGAAACGTCGCAGCAGGATGCCGTACAGGTCTTTTGGGGCGCCTCTCCAGCGGAACAGCATGTAGTTGGCGGAGGAAGGGAACACCTCCACGCCGGGGAGGCCGGATAGGACGGCTGCGAGATCGGCGCGGCGTTCGGCATTTTCCGCACGGGCCCGTTCCGCGAAGTCTGATGTGTCGCCGAGCGCGGCCACGGCTGCGGACAGCGCAAACACGTTGACGTTCCACGCGGGCAGATCGGCGCGGACGGTTTCAGCCAGTTCGGCCGAGGCCGCCAGATAGCCGATGCGCACCCCCGGCAAGGCATGGAATTTGGTCAGCGAACGCAGTACTACGCCGTTGGAGGGCATCCGGCGCAGGATCGACACATCGGCTTCCGGCCCGGCGTATTCGATGAAGGCCTCGTCGATGATCCAGAGCAGGTCGGGCCGCGCCGCCAGCAGGGACAGGCATTCGTCGGGCGTGCGGAACAGCCCCGAAGGGTTGCAGGGATTGGCCAGAAACACCGCCGAACCCGAGGGCGTTTCGGCAAGCCCGGCCAGCAGATCGCCGGAAGGCTGCCCGTCCGCACCGGAACCGATGCCGCCCCAGAGCGGGCTGCTTTCCAGCCCGGCAAGGCGGCAGGCCAGCGCGTATTCGCTGAACGCCGGTTCGACGATGGAAACGCAGGGTGCGCCGCGCCTTTTGAGTACGCGGGCGAGGGCGTGGATGAGCTCGTTGCTTCCGTTGCCGAAGGCGAAGCGGCCGGCGGGCAGGCCGTATCGGCGTGCCGCAGCGGCAAGGGCCTCCTCGGCGTTGGGCGAAGGGTAGGCCGCGAGGCCCGTATTCGCCCTGACCAGCGCGGCACGGAGGAACTCCGGCGCGCCTTCGGGGCGGACGTTTACGCTGAAATCAAGCAGGGACGCGGGATCGCGCTTGGACACCGACGCCATGGCGAGAAGGTCGCCGCCGTGTGCATCGAGCTTCATAAGGAACCTCGTTCTGTTGTGGAAATGGGTGCGCCCCCGCCGGGACGGATGGGGATACCGTTTTTTTCGGCGGACAGTGCGGCGAGGATACAGGCGGCGCAGTCTTTGGGGCTGGTCCGGGTCGTGTCCACCACCATCTGGTTGGGCAGGGGGAGGTGAATGTGCCGGGCCTGCCGCTGGGCGTGCGGCCAGTCAGGGGAACGGTCGGAACGTCCGGACTCGCGCTTCCGCAGTTCCTCGTCGTCGCAGAGCACCTGGACGGACAGCAGGGGGATGGCTTCCAGCCTCCCAAGCAGATCCTCGATCCATCCGGGATCCTCGCCGATGACATGGTCGACGATGGTCCATGCTCCGGCTTTCGCCGCCGCCGCGACTCCCGCGTGAAACGTTTCGATGAAGGGCAGGCCGGTCCGTTCGAGGCCGGCGAGGACTGATTCATGGCCGCCTGTGGCCGAACGCAGCAGCTGGTCGATGGACAGCATGAGGCTGCATATGCCGTGCATGGCGTACAGCCTATCCCGCAGGGCTTTGGCCAGCGTCGTTTTCCCGGAGCTTGACGGCCCGTTGAGCAGGATAACCTGTCCGATGTTTTCGCATGTTGCTTTGGCCTCGCCCGGGCGGGCGGCTCGGTGTTCGGGACGGCAGGCGGTGAAGTCCGAGGGCGCGGGTCGTCCGGCGTAATTCGCCTCGCCGGTGTTGCCCCAGTACAGATGGACATAGCTGGCGCGCACATTCCCGGCGGCGATGCCGGAATCGGCGTGCCCGGATGCTGTGCGTACGGCGTACAGCGGCGCGTAGCCGCGGTGCAGCTCAATGTCCGACCAGTGGAATTCGTGGCCGCGGAAGACGTCGCCCCCGAGCCCGAACGGAGCGTCTCCAAGCATGGTTACCTCTCGGTAGCCCAATGATTGGATACGTCCGCCCATGCGGGCCGTGGCGTCGATGACCCCGCACATGGGCCAGCTTGCCGTCCTTCCTCCCTTGCCGCCCTTCCCCTCTGAGGCTTCGAGCCGGGTGCACAGGTACATGTATCCGCCGCATTCGGCATAGATTTCTCCGCCCTGCTCGGCAAAGGCGCGGATGGCCTCACGCATGGCCGTGTTGCCGGAAAGCTCGCGGGCAAAGACTTCGGGATAGCCGCCCCCGAGATACAACGCGTCGATGCCGGGCGGCAGGGCCGTATCCTCAAGCGGCGAGAACGGCAGCAGTTCCCATCCCCGGGCGGCGAGTGCCCGTTCGTTTTCCTCGTAATAGAAGCAGAACGCCCTGTCCTTGGCGATGCCCATGCGCCGGGGCCGGATGCCGTGCGGAGGAAGGACGGCCCGGGCTTTCGGGCGGCGGGCTTCGGTGAGGCTCAGGAGCCTGTCCATATCGACGGAGGATTCCGCAACATCCGCAAGGGCGTCGAGCCACGCCTCCGTGGTACCGGCTTCCTCGGAGGGGAGCAGGCCCAACTGGCGTTCGGGAATCCGCCACGCCTCGTTCCGGGGCAAGGCCCCGAGCAGAGGGGGGAGGCGTTCGCTTTCGAGCGCGCGGCGGAGGATGTCGGCGTGGCGTGGGCTTCCCACGTTGTTGGCAATGACTCCGGCAAGCTGGACGCCCATCCGGGAAGCGTGAAGCCGGAACCCCGCAACGAGTGCGGCGGCGGAGCACGCCATGCCCCGGGCGTTGAACACGAGCACGACGGGGATGCCGAGGGCGCGGGCGCAGTCGGCGGTGCCTCCCGCCGGATCGCCGGGATCGCGGCTGTCGAACAGCCCCATGACCCCTTCGCAGACGCAGGCGTCGGCATCGTGGGCGCGGTTGTCCCACAGCGCGCGGACGCCTTCGCGGCCCATCATCCATGTATCGAGGTTGCAGGCGGGGCGCCCGGTGGCCTGAGCGTGGAAGGTCGGGTCGATATAGTCCGGCCCGCACTTGAAGCTCTGCACCTTCAGCCCGCGTCGGGCGAGCGCACGCATCAGCGCGATCCCCGTCGTCGTCTTCCCTTCCCCGGATCGGGGGGCGGCAAGGCAAAATGCGTGAAATGTCGTGTTCATGGCATCCTTCCCAAGTTCTGGGGGAGGGGGAAACTTCCGGAAAAAGGGCCTTCACCCGTTCCCGCCGTTCCCTTGTTTGGGCCTTCGGCGTCATCGGTTTGGCGTTTGTCAGCTTTTTGCATTGCCCCAATATGTGATTATGCACAGCAGGTTGGTGAGCGTTTTCGCTTTTCTTAAGCCGGGAAGAGCCCCTGCGGGAACCGGAGGGCGGAATGCTCGGGAGGGGAACGGCTTCCCTTCCGAAAGGCGCTGTCCCCGTTCCTCCGGTTCCCGCTTCCCCCTATTCCATATACTTCTCCACATAGCCGCGCGGCTCGTACAGGACGCCGGAATCAAGGCGGGTCCGGGGGCCGCCGATAATGATGAGCGTGGACATGTCGACCTCGGCGGCGGGGAACTCGGACAGCTTGCCCACCCATTTGGTTTCCTGCTCCCTGCCCGCGTTTTTGACGTAGGCGCATAGGACGTCCCCGCCCCGATGTTCCCGGAAAACCGCAAGCGTTTCCTCCAGCAGATCCCGCCGCTTGCGCCCGGCGGGGTTGTACAGCGCCACCGGCAGCAGGGATTGGGCTACGGAACGGATGTTGCGGCGCACCTCGTCCGCCGAGACCAGCAGATCGGACAGGCTCACCAGAGAGAAGCCGTTCTGGAGCGGCGCGCCAAGCGAGGCCGCCGCGATAGTTGCCGCGGTGATCCCCGGTAGGACCCGGATCGGGATGTCCCCGAAACGCGGCTCCCGGGCGCGCAGTTCGTACAGGAGGCCGGCCATCGCCAGAATCCCGGGGTCGCCCGAGCACACCATGCATACGTTCTGTCCGGCGAGGGCCGCTTCCAGAGCGGACAGGCAGCGCTCCACCTCGCCCTTCATGCCGTTTTGGATCACGGGCTTTCCGGCGATGCGGTCCCGGATGAAGTCGACGTAATGGCTGTAGCCGGCGACGGTGTCACACCGCCTGAGCGCCGTGTCGACATCCGGCGTGATGTGGCCGGGAGCGCCCGATCCGAGCCCGGCCACGACGATTTCCCCTTGTCCGTTTTGGGGGACGGGAAGATGCGGCAGACGGGCCAGTGCCAGCGTGACGTCTCCAAAGGCGGATTTCGGGGCGTACAGTGTGGGCTGGGGGATTGAGCCGTATCCGGCGGACAGCAGGCACGCGGCCTCGCACACCGAAGCGGTGCCGACTTTTTCGCGCACTTTTTCCGAGGGTGCGGACACCGGCACGGCATCCAGTTCCTCCGCGCTGTGGAAAGCCACGGGAACCTGCCATGCCTCGCCCAATCCGAGGATAGCCGGTTCGTCCTCCTTCACGGTGCAGGTGGCGATGCCGGCGATGTTTTCCGCGTTCAGGCCGAACTCGGAAAGATACCGTTCCGCGACGAGGCGCAGCTCCTGCGGCTTGACGCCGCGGCGGCAGCCCACGCCGAGGACGAAGGCACGGCTGGAGACATCAAGGTGCAGCACCCCCTCCGGCAGCGTGTTTTCGCTATCCCAGAGGACGACATGGCCGCATGTGACTTTCTGTGGGTTCTCGAAGAAGACAACCTGCCCGGTGGAGGCGAAATGGCGCTCGAAGACAGCGCGTGTTCCGCAGAAGGCTATGGGGGTTCCGTCGAGCAGGGCAGCGTTGAGGGCGCGGACGGCTTCCGGGTTGAGGATGCGTGCGTGTTCCTGAGCGGCGGCTTCGTCAAAGGCGGGGAGGCCGTTAACGTCCGCGGGGGAGCCGATTACGGCCTGCCCGCCGGTGATGCGGGCTATGCGCCGGGCCAGCCGGTTGGTGCCTCCGAAATGCCCGGAGGTAAGGGCAATCACATGGCTGCCGCTTTCCGGACAGGCAAGCACGGCGGGGTCAATGCTCTTGCCGCGCAGCAGTGGGGTGGCTTTGCGGAAGGGGATCCCCGTCGCGCCGATGAAGATATGCGCGTCGAACTGCGCCCAGTTGGCGGCGAGGCGGCTGTCGAAGTCTTGGGCCGGTATGTGCACGATGCCTTCCGCGTTGGATGGGCGCGTACTGTGGAGCACCGTGGGCAGGCCCAGCCCGGCGGCGATCTCCCGGGCTCGCGTCAGCCCCTTGTCCGTGAAGGCGTACAGGGCGCAGCGTCCGTCGAAATCCTCCGAAACCAGACGGTTCCTGTAGCCATGCGAGAAGTCGGCGTCGTAGAGCCGCGAGGCTGTGCCGTTGGCTCCCAAGGCCCGGCCCACGATGACGAGCGCCTGCCGTCCGAGCCCGGCTTCCTCGGCCTGCCGGGCGATGTCGCCCACCGTACCGCGCAGGATGCGCTCATCAGGCCATGAGGCGCGGTAGACGATCGCCGCCGGGGTGTCCTCGGCCAGCCCACCTTGTTCCATCAGATGGCGCATCAGCTCGCCGACCTTTCCGGTGCTCAGGAAAAAGACCAGCATCGCCCCGGTCCGGGCGAAGGCCGCGGCGTCTTCGCCTTGAGGCATGGGCGTTCTTCCGGGCGTCCGCGTGAGGACGACGCTTTGGCTCACATCGGGGCTGGTGAGTTCGCAGCCGAGCGCCGCTGCTGCCGCGAACACGCTGCTGACGCCCGGGATGATGGATGCGGCCACGCCTTTTTGGGCCAGCCCCCGGATCTGCTCGTTGATCGCGCCGTACATGGCGGGATCGCCGGTGTGCAGGCGCACGACACGCTTCCCGGCAAGGGCGGCATCGCTCATGGCTTCGATCTGTTCCCCCAGATTCATGGAGGCGCTGTCGAGGCAGGTGCAATCGGCTTTGCAGGCCTTGAGGTGGGCGGGGTTGACCAGCGAACCCGCGTAGACCACGAGATCCGCCTGTTCCAGAGCGCGCAGGCCGCGCACGGTGATGAGATCCTCCGCGCCCGGTCCGGCGCCGACGAATTCGACGAGTGCTTTCATGAAATTGCCTCTTTATGGAATGTGAACACGTAAATGGTGTTCTGCGGAGTAAGGTGGTGGCTCGTTTTGGCGAGGGGGCGTTCGTTGGCGATGTCGATGCGGCAGAGGCCGGCCCTGTGGTCGGGGGCCCATGAGAGGAGGGTGCCAAAGCTTTCCAGCGTGACCGCGCTCACGACGATGAGGCCGTTGGGCCGCAGGCGGTCCCGGCACGCCGTCAGCAGCGCGGGCAGATCCTTTCCTCCGCCGCCGACGAAAACGCGGTCCGGATCGGGGAGGATGCCTCCGTATGCGCTTGGGGCGCGGGGTTCGGGGCAGGACGCGTGGATCACGGAGAGTGCGTTGCCGGGATGCAGCGTGTAATTGGCGATGCCCATGCTGAGGCGGTTGCGTTCGATCATCGCGCAGCGTTCGGGGTTCCATTCGATTCCGTGTATGCTGAGATCCGGGCGCAGGGCGGCCGCTTCCAGACCCACGGAGCCGCTTCCGGCCCCGACGTCCCAGAGCGTCCCCCAAGCCGGGAGGCGCAGCCGCGACAGGATGACGGCACGCACGTCCGATGCCGTGATCAGGTTGTTTTCGCGCTCGAAGGCTTCTTCCGGAAGCCCCAGTGCCAGTATCGGGGCCTGAATGGAGGCGCTGCCCCGCGTTGTGGCGGCCGCGTCCTGAACATGGCAATCGGCATGGGCGGCCGGAAAGATGACGAGGATGGACGTCGGGCCGCAAGCGGCGTCGGCCAGCTCGCCCAGAGTCCCGGACAGGATGCGTTCGTCGTCCGAGCCGATGCGTTCGGCGATGATCGCGGCGCGTCGGGCCGATGCGGGATGCGTGTCGAGCACGGCGCGGGCGATGGCGTGCGCCGGGTAGCGGCTCCCCGCATAGGTTACGGACAGCGGCGCTTCGGCTATGCCGCGGGAGGGCAGCCCCTCGCCGGAATGCACGCAGAACAGGCGGGCATCCTGCCACGGAAGGCCGAGGCGGCAGAACAGGGCTTGAAACGCCGTGATTCCCGGATGGTACGCAAGGTTGTCGCCGGGCGTGCGGAGTGCTGCGAGCGTGCCGCCGAATCCATGGTAGAGGGCGTCGCCCGAGGCCAGCACCACGATGCGTTTCCCCTCCCGGCCCAGCGCGAGGACTTCTTCCGCGTCCTTTCGGACACAGCTCCCGATAGTCCGTGTGCTTTTCACCGGGACGGGGCACAACGCCATGAGGGAACGTGAGCCGTACACCGCATCCGCCTCCTCCAGCAGAGCCAGAATGGCCGTATCGGAGGGGAATCCGGTTCCGCACGAAACGATGTCGATGTGCCCCGCGGCGTCTCGCGTTCTGCCGTTCGTCATATGGAATGCCCCTGTATGAAGTAGGATGGCCCCACGATTTCGCCGGGGTCGGCAATCGCCGGGTCCGGTTGATCCCCGTTCATGTGTTCGTCCGGTTCCGCCGCGATGGCTGTGGACTGCCTGGGAGAGGGCTCTTCGGGCCTTCCCCGCGCTTCTTCAAAGAGGAACTCTCCTTCAAAATCGAACACGAGCAGGCGGAGGGCCGGGTTACCCGTGCAGCGGCGCGAGAATTGCCGGAGGGCGGTCCGCGCAAGGCGGCGGAGGAGGCCGTCCCGGGCGTCCGGGGGGATGGACAAAAGCGCCTCGCGCACGGAAGCGCTGTACTTGAGTGCTCCATGCAGGGACGCCTCGGCGGGGAGCGTCCTGCGGACTTCGGCGTGGAGCAGATCCATATCTTGGCTGACCTTGTGCGCGTGCGTGTTTTCGAATCCGGCAGCGTACTTGCAGAGCTTTCCGGGCATGCAGGCCACGGCGATCTCGCGCATGCCGTAGCGGCAGGCTGCGGCGAGGCTTTCGGCGATGAAGTCGCCGATACTGACGAAAGCGGTTGCGGGCAGTTGAGGCAGGTGGATCTCCGCGCCGGATTTGGTGCGCCCGCCAGTGCAGAAGACCATTGTAGAACCGCCGGAAAGAAAGTGCGATTTCACGCAGATGCGGACGGTATGGATGTAGGCTTCATGGCTGTAGGGACGGACCAGGCCGGTGGTGCCTAAAAGCGAGATGCCGCCCATGATGCCGAGATGGGAGTTGAGGGTATGCTTCGCGAGCTCCTCGCCGTTTTCCACCCCGATTTCAAGAAGCCAGCATCCTGAGCTGAACCCGGCCCGGCGGAAATTTTCGGAGATCATATTGCGGGGGCCGGTGTTGATGGCCCAGCGGCCCAGCTCGCAGTCGAGCCCCCGGCGGTTGCACAGGCCAATGCCTTCCGCGCCGCGCAGGATCAGCGTGCCGTTCCCGATCTGGAGGACATAGTCCTCAGCCCGGATTTCTCCGGACAGACAGGCGCGGATGTCGGCGTACAGTGTGGCACCGTGCGTGCAGTCCGGATCGTCACCGCCGTTTTTCCTGATGGCCGCCATGTGCCCCGCGCCGGATTGCAGAAGCGGAAGTTCGCGCTCCCTGCCGTCGAGGAAGTGCACCCAGATGCTTTGGGGAGCCCCGCCTCGCGTGAGCCGTATCCACGCCGCCTTCGCTGCCGCCGCCGCGCACGCGCCCGTGGAGTAGCCCCAACGCAAGTTTTTCCGATCCTTTTTCATCGTATCCGGCTCCTGTGGATTCATGAAGGGAATGGGGCCATGCCAAGGTTGCGTTGGCGTTTCCGTGTCAGGCCATTACCGGGAGTTGATCCGGGACAGAATGCGCGGAATGCTGCAAGGCTGCCTGAGCCTTTCCTGCGCAACGCCGGAAAACAAACGTTTCGGGACGGCGGAGGCCGAAAAACCTTCCTTAGCGGCGTTTTCCTGTCGTTTTCACTATCAGGCGCTCTCCATGACGGCGTGCAGCGTGGCGACCGCAAGGGCGCTCCCGCCGCGCCGCCCCTCAAGGGCAATCTGGGGGACGGCGCAGCGGGCAAGGAGGGCCTTGGACTCGACGACATTGACGAACCCCACGGGCATTCCGACGACGAGGGCAGGGCGCGCACTTTCTTCCAGCACGTAACGGGCGATGCGAGCCAGCGCGAGCGGGGCATTGCCGATGAGGACGATGGCCCCGTCGAGTAAAGGGCGGGCTTTTTCCGCGCTGCACAGGGCGCGTGTGCGGCCTTCCGCCTTTGCCCGTGCCAGAACGTCCGGGTCGTCAATATGGCAGTGCAGCCGTTCCGGGCCATAGCCAGGATTCAGCCTGCGCAACCGGGCAAGGGACAGGCCGGAACGGATCATTTTGGAATCGCAGAATATCGGCGCACCGGACCGCAATGCCTTCAGGCCAGAGGCGACGGCGTCGTGCCGGAACACCAGCGTGTCCGCGATGCGCGGATCCGCCGTCGTGTGGATGAGCCGCCGCACCACGCGCCATTCTGGTGCGGGAAGCTTTATGTGCAGATCGCATTCCGCCTCGATGGTCCGGAAGCTTTCGCGCTCGATTTCCTCTCCGCTCAGGTTCCAACGTACTTCCATGCTCTTTCCTTATATCCGGCTGCCCATGCGGGCCATGCCGTTCGATTGCGGGGCCGTTTCCCCTCTGCGCCGGGATGAAGTTTTAGGCTGTCCGTCATGGCGTATTGAGCATTATCCAAACGACTCCTGCTATGCCTGCAAGCGTGACGAGGAAGCGGGAAAGCTGCATGCCGAGGACGATGGAAAGGGCGATGGGCACGGGAAAGATCGCCAGGGCCGAGGGGAGGTTCCTCCTGAGTGCCCGAAAGGGATTGCCCAATGCGCTCCCGACCAGCATAGCAAGCAGAATCTGGCTATTGTCGATCAACCCTTCGGCCCGGAGATTCGCCGCAACCGCAGAAGACTGAACCAGGCCGCCGAACTGTGCCGCGACCGCCGAAAGGAGCTCCGTCGGGAAGAGTTCCGTCACAGCATGGGGGAGGGCCGTTTCCCAGAAGTCTAGCACGCCATTCTTGAGGAGCCATTCGATGCCGAGCATGAGGGGCACTGTCATGCAGGCCATGCGGAAGAGCAGGGAGAACGAGCGTATGGCAGCCTTCGATATGGCGTGCGGCCATGCCAGCGGCTGGGAGGTGGAGCCGGGTTCGGTCGCGCAAGGGGACTCGCCGTGCCGCGAGACGTACCAACGGTTCCAGAGCAGGATACACAGCAGAACCAGAAAACCGCCCGTGAACTGCATTCCGAAATAGAGTACTCCGGGCAGGCCGATGGCCCCGATCACCGGGAACATCACACGGATCGAGTGGGAAATGTAGGCCAGGTAACTGTTCATCATGCCCCCGGCGATAAGCGCCGAGGTCCGGATTTGCCCTTCAGCATGGCTGCTTACCAGAATGCTGTTGGCAGCGGCGTTGGAACAGAGCGCTGTAGGCATGGCAAGGCCCACGATTTCCGGGAGGCGCGCCATGCGGGTCAGGCGCCCCATCAGCAGCGCCAGCACCATATGCCACTGGCGGGCCTCCATTAGCCCTCCACAAAAGGCCGCAATGCCCACGATGGCGAACAGCCGTCCGAAGGTCTCCAGCTTCATGAAGATCCTTTCCGCGTCGGAAGGTTGTCCGCTCGCCTGTGTGGGGAGGACGCCGCCGGGGGTGCCCCTTGCCGGGGAAGCGTCCGCTGTCTGCGTGGCGGTTGTGGGTGCGTCCCTCATCCGGCGCGAGTCCACGGGCATATGCAGGATGAACCAGCATGAGCAGACGGCAGCGAGGACGAACCAGAGAACCCAGCCCGGACGCTTCCACGGCGGGATGGAACTGCGGGCTTTCATTGTTTCTTGACCATGATCAGGGAGAGATACTTTTCCGGGCGGGCGCGGATAGCGTCCGGATCGGTCAGAAGGGCCTGCTCTTTCATGGCGAGGTGTTCACCATAGAGGACCTGTACCTTCTCCTCGCGGGCCAGCCGGTCGAGAAGGGCACCGCGACTACGGTAGCTTTTGAGGAGGATAGTCGTCGAACCCTTGGGAAAATCAAGTGCTTCAGCCATTTCTGCGCGGAACGACGGAATAATCCTGAGCTGTTCGCCGTTCTCGACGAGCACGGTTCCCGCCTTGGCGGTGAGCGTGGCGAATGAGGTGATGCCGGGGATGACTTCCAGATCCAGATTGGGAATGGCTTTGCGGATGATTTCCAGTACATAGCCGAACGTACTGTAAGTCATGGCGTCGCCGAGTGTAGCGAAGGCGCAGTCGTGTCCGGCGCGCAGCTCGGCGATAATGGCCTCGGCATTGGCGCGCACTTGCTCCTCGCGGATGGTTTTGTCGCGGGACATGCTGAATACCTGAAGCCTGACTTCCCCGCGCGGCTGGAGATAGTCCACCACGGATTGCGAGACGCTGTTCGAGGCATTTGGAGAAATCACGGTGAAGACGACATCCACGGAGCGGAGCACATCCGCCGCCCGGAGCGTCAGATACTGAGGGTCGCCGGGGCCTATGCCCACACCGTATAACTTGCCTGTTTTCATGGGAATTCCGTCCTGATGGAGATGAATGTTCAGGTCTCTTGACGTTTTTCCGGCCTGAGCCGGGCGCTCCGGTCATCCGGTCCGGAACCATCCAGCATTGCTGATGTTGAACTGATCCTAGTCGCTATAATAGTTTTAGAATTGAATATGGTATGTTCTTTTATATTAATATGTTAAGATGTCATCCATTCACTGATGTACATTATGGTAATGTATTAAATAGGTATTTTTCACAAAATACATATCTATATAACGTTAAAAAAGTCACATTATGGGCGCATAATCCAATTATGTGTGCTTTTACAGTGCAATTTGGAACCATTTTGATTTCTATTAATCAGTATATGGGATATGGAACAGCCCAAACAGGAACCCGATGCAAACACTAAACGTTTCACCGGAAACTTGTTCTTTTTATTGCAAATAATTTGCCATTGTTTTTTGTCGCTATAATACGTTGAAATAAAAGTTTTTTTATAATTATGTGAAAAAGCGGAGAAGAATTGTCCCGGAATTGTGGGCGCTATATATCGAGAAAAGTTCTTTTCGGCACGTTTTCCGGGACAATTTGTGTCAATATCGGTACAAAGAGCCGTTCGGTACAATTTTGTGCGTGTACCGGGGCGCACTCTGCCTGCTTTACAAGTAAAAATAACAGGAACTATTATTGA
>UMHQ01074900.1_pt1 | contig 12972 bp, 5 predicted proteins | sample 1965531 | NCBI WGS metagenome assembly UMHQ01 (sample SAMEA4836098, study PRJEB28245) | human gut metagenome | biome: gut microbiome; material: fecal sample | place: Denmark | collected 2008
CCGGCCATAACCGCTTTTCATGAAAAACCGCAGGCGTTCTACCTGCAATTTTGTTTTCGCGTTTTTTGGCATGGTTGAGGGTAGCGGCCTAAACGTAGTAGATGGGCCCGTTTCGTGGCACCCCCGGCGCACAAAAGCGCCGCCACGGAGGAGGGAGATACCTCCGTGGCGGCTGGGGTGGGGGTGGGGGCTGTGTTCTGGCTCCCCGCCAGCCGCCCGGGGCCTTTTGGCCCCGGGCGCTACCAGCGTGCCTAGCGCTTACGGATACCCCAGACCAGAGCTCCGACGCCGGCCATGGCGATGACGAATGCCATGAGCAGTGCGGCGGCCTGCTGGTCACCCGTGGTGGGCAGGAAACCCTTGACCGTCTTGACGATGTTCGTCACGGTCTTGGGCGTGCCGGGATCGGGCGTCGGCACGGGCGTCTCGGGCTTCTTGTACGTGTTGTTGAACACGATACCCTCGACGCTCTTGTCGCCCTTGGTAAAGGCGACATTCGCCTTGAGGTTGCCCTCGCCGTCATCGGCCACGTTGACGGTCGCGGTAAAGACGGACTTGTCGTAGGTCATACCGGCCTCGTCGCCCTTGACCTCGCTGATGGTGTAGACGTACGTACCGGGCTCGTCGTACTCGAACTTGTCGAAGTTGATCTTGCCGTCGGCATCGTTGGTGACAGTGGACTCGATGTCCTCGCCAACGAGCTTAAAGCTAAACTCGTCCTTCTTGAGCTCGCGTCCCTCGAGCACCTTGATGGCACCGATGGAGACCTGCGTGGGCATGGCATGATACTTGTTGGTAAAGCCAGCCGACTCGGTGGTTCCCTCGAGCTTGTGCGTCGCGGCCAGCGTACCGTCACCGTTGTCGGAGACGGTGGTCACGACGGTGTAGGTCGTGCCGTCATAGGCGACACCCTTGTACAGGCCGAGCGCGTTGGGGCAAGCCTCGCGCAGCGTGTACGTGTGCGCACCGGGCGCCTCGTAGCGGATCGAGCTCAGCGTAACGTTGCCGTTGGCGTCATTGGTGCCGCTAGCGACAACCACGCCGTCCTCGAGCAGCTCAAACGTGAACTCGTCGGCTGCAAGGTCACGTCCGGTCAGACGCTTGACCGTCTTGACCTGATCGGTCACGGAAGAGTCGGTGGGCGTCACGCCATAGGTGTTGGTGAACGTGAAGTCCGCACCGTCGTCGCCTTCGCGCTTGACGCTCAGATGCCCGGCACCGTCGTCAGTCACGGTATAGGAAACCTTGCGTGTAGCGTTGGCGTCGTTGGTCACGCCAAGGGCGCTACCGGACTCGGCCACCGTGTAGGTAAAGGCGTGCGAGCGCGGAGCAGTGGGGGCTGCGGGATCGGACACGTCGTTGGACTCATCGGTCTCGGCAGCGTCGGCGTCAACCTCGGCCTCACCGGCGTTGGCTTCGGCGTCGCTCGATGCGTCATCAGAAGCATCGGTCGTCACGCCCAGAGCGCGGTTGAGGTCCTCGAGCGTAAAGTGGATCTTGCCAAAGTCCACGTTGCCGACCTCGTCGTTGGCTGCGGTCGCGCGCTCGGGCATCGGGGCGCCCGCTTCGTCGGCAGTCACGGTAAAGGTGAACTTGCCCGTGATGTCGGCCGGGGTCAGGCCCTCGGCAGCCTGGAGCTTCTTGGTGCCGGCGAGCGCAGCGTCAACGGCATCGGCGCCGTAGACGTTCTCGAACAAGGGCTCGACGCCACCGTAGTCGACCGTTGCCGTCAGGGTGCCGTCGCCGTTGTCGACGACGATGACCTTAAAGCCAAAGTACCACGTTGTAGCGGAAACGCCATTCGGCAGCCCGTTTATAGCTTCGTAGGCAATGTAGTTAATGGTCCAAACGAGCTTACCGTCCTTGTCAGTGCGATGGGCAAGCCCTGCCGCCTCAAGATTAGCAAGCATCTTGGTGTCGTAGTGCAGCGCATCAAAGCTCACATGCCCGCCGATATTGGGCTTGAGGTTTTCGTAACCCACAAGCTCACCCTGATAGGCAATGCCGAACCAGAACTCGCCGTCAACCATCGGGCGACCGGTCAGGGTCTTGGCGGCAACGACCTGAGCAGCGGTGCCACCAGGCGTGTTAGTCGTCGCACTATAGCTATTGACGAACGGGACCACGGCGCTCTCGACCGCAGCCGCGCCGGTCTTGTACTCGGTCACCAGCGTGCCCTCGGGACCGCCGGAGACGGTCGTCGTGGCGGTGAGCGTGCCGGCGCCGTCATCGGCAATGGCGATCGTCACGGTGCGCTCGGCGTCATCGTAGGTGTAACCGGGCTTGCCGTCGTTCTTCTCGGACACGGTGTACGCAAAGGTCTTGCCGGCGTCAGCCTGCGTGAACTTGACCTCATGGCCCGCCAGAATGTCAATCAGACCGACCGTTGCCTCTGCCGTCGCAGGGGACTTGAAGTTGTTGGCGCCGGGCAGCAGGCCGAGCGCCTTGGCCGAAGCCTCGTCGGCGGGCGTCACGGTAAAGGTGAACAGGCCCTCGGTCATGGGACGTCCGGAGAGGCTCTTGCTGAGCTTGAGGCCGCCGGCCGCGGCGTAGTCGAGCTCGGAGCGGTACGTGTTGGTGAAGCGGCCGTTTTCCTTCTTGGTGACGCTGGCGAGCAGCTTGCCCTCGCCGTCCTCAGTCACGATTACTTCAGCGGTCGCAACATGCCCGTCATACGTCATGCCGGCCGCGTTGCCCGCGTTCTCGCGGATCTCGTACTTGTAGGTTCCGGCAGCCGTGTAGCGAATCTTGCCGAACTTGATGGCGGCGATGCCGTCCTTCGCGTCCTTCTTGCTCACGGTCACGGTCGCGGGGTCGGGCAGCGGGGTGCCCTCGGCGGCGGTAATGGTAAAGCTGAACTCGTCGGAGTCCGTCCAAGCGCGACCATCGACAGCCTTGCTCAGGCCAAAGTCGAGCTCTGCATCGAGCGGGGTCACGCTATAGGTGTTCTTGAACTCGGCAGGCTCGTCGCCCTTCAGGACGTGCTTTGCTTCGAGAGTGCCGTCGCCGTTGTCGGTGATGGTGGTCTCGATGGTGAACTTGGCGTCGCTGTAAGTGACGCCCTTGCTGGTGGTTCCGCCCTTGACCTCGCGCAGCGTGTAGGTGTGCGCTCCGGCCTTGTCGTACTTCACGGGGCTCATCGTAATCGTGCCGTCGGCGGCGTTTTTGCCGGTGGCGACGACATCGTTACCCTCGACGAGCTCGAAGGAGAACTCGCCCTCCTTGAGGTCGCGGCCGTCCAGGACCTTGGTCGCGGTGATCTGGTCGGTGACGCTGGACTCGCCAGGATTCGGCTTGTAGCTGTTGCTGAACTTCGCCTCGTCGTCGCCCTTCAGCTCATGCTTTGCCACGAGCTCGCCCCTACCGTTGTCGGTGATGGTCGTCTCGATGGTGTAGGTCTTACCGTCGTAAGTGATGCCATTGCCGGCGTCGCTCGGGACCTCGCGCAGCGTGTAGGCGTGCTTGCCAGCAGCAGTGTACTCGATGGGGCTCATCGTGATCTTGCCTTCGGCATTGTTGGTGCCGGTGGCGACGACCTCGTCGCCCTCGACGAGCTCGAAGGAGAACTCGCCTTCCTTGAGGTCGCGGCCAGTCAGGGACTTGGTCGCCTTAATCTGATCAGTGACGCTGGAGCTCTTGGGGGTCACCGTGTAGGTGTTCTCGAAGATCGCCTCGTCGGCGTTCTGCAGCTTGTGCTCCATGCTGAGGGTGCCGTCGCCGTTGTCCTTGACGATGGTCACGATAGTGTACTCGGCGGTGCTGTAGGTAATGCCGTTTTCGGTGGTGCTGGCCTTGGTCTCGCGCAGCGTGTAGGTGTGCTCGCCAGCCGCGGTGTAGGTGACGGAATCCATCACGATCTTGCCGTCGGCATTGTTGGTGCCGGTGGAGACCACGCTATTGCCCTCGACGAGCTCGAAACGGAACTCGCCGGCCTTGAGGTCGCGCCCGTCCAGGGACTTGGCCGCGGTGATCTGGTCAGTGACGCTGGACTCCTTGGAGCCAGGCTTATAGGAGTTGCTGAACTTCGCCTCGTCGGCGTCCTTCAGGACATGCTTCGCCTCGAGCGTGCCGTCGCCCTTGTCGGTGATGGTGGTCTCGATGGTGTACTTGGCATCGCTGTAAGTGATACCGCCGGCGCTGCCCTTGACCTCGCGCAGCGTGTAGGTATGCTTGCCGGCCTTATCGTACTTCACGGAGTTCATCGTGATCGTGCCGTCGGCAGCGTTGGTGCCGGTGGCGACGACCTCGTCGCCCTCGACGAGCTCGAAGGAGAACTCGCCCTCCTTGAGGTCGCGGCCGTCCAGAACCTTGGTCGCGGTGATCTGGTCGGTGACGCTGGAGCTAGACGGCGTCAGGTTGTAGGAATTCTTAAACTCGGCGGTCTCGGCGCCCTGCAGCTTGTGCGCAGCGCCGAGCGTACCGTCACCGTTGTCGGTGATGGTGGTCACGATGGTATAGGTCTTGCCGTCGTAGGAGATGCCGTTGCTGGTGGTTCCGCCGTTGACCTCGCGCAGCGTATAGGTGTGCTCGCCAGCAGCGGTGTACTCGATGCCAGTCATCGTAATCTTGCCGCGAGCGTCGTTGGTGCCGGTAGCGACGACATCGTTACCCTCGACGAGCTCGAAGGAGAACTCGCCGGCCTTGAGGTCGCGCCCGTCCAGGGACTTGGTCGCGGTGATCTGGTCGGTGACGCTGAAGCTCTCGGGGGTCAGATTGTAAGCGTTCTTGAACTCGATGCTCTTAACGCCCTCGGCGCCCTTCAGCTCATGCGTAGCCACAAGCTCGCCCTTGCCGTTGTCGGCAATGGTCGTCACGATGGTGTAGACCGCGTTGTCATAGTCAATACCACCGGCGTCGCCTGCAACCTCATGCAGCGTGTAGGTGTGCTGACCGATCTCGGTGTACTTGATGGGCTTGAACGTAACGTTGCCCTCGGCGTCATTCTCAACGGTCTCGATAAGCTCAGAGTCCCCGCCCTTAACCTCGCGCAGCTCAAAGCTGAACTCGCCGGCTGTAAGGTCGCGCCCGGTCAGGACCTTGGCTACGGCAATCTGACTGGTAACACTGGACTCAACAGGATTCGTGGTGTAGGTGTTCTCGAACTTGGCCTTGCCCGAGGTCACCTCCACGGCAGCGCTGAGCTTACCCTTCTTGTTGGGCGTTACCGTCACGGTAATCTCCGCAACGTTTCCGCTGTAGGTGATGCCGTCGACCGTGGTCCCGGCGTTCTTTTCGCTGACTTTGTAGACATACGTGCCGGGCTCGGTGTAGGTGATCTCACCGAAGCCGATGGCCGTGTTGTCCTTGGTCACGGTCGCGGTCGCGGATGTGGGCATCGGGGCGTCATTCTCGGATGTCGCGGAGAGTTCAAACTTAAACTCGTCCGCATCCGTCCAGGCGCGGCCCTCGAGCACCTTGGTCAGACCAAAACTGGCCTTGGTATCCACCGTTGCCGGCGTCATGTTGTACTTATAGCTGATCTTGCCGTTGTTGCCCAGGTAGGAATTGACATGCGTCGCGGTCGCCTTGGATGACGTGTCATTCCACCTGGGATTGAGCACGTCGGACGCGGTGCCGGTCGCGTTGGGATTCTTGTCGGTATGAAGTTCGTCAATAAATGCCAGGCGTGCGGTTCCGGCGCTAAACGACAGGTTTCCGCTCTCGTCGGCAACCACGGCGTCCGCAAACTGTGCAGCATGCCTGCCGGCAAACTCGATGACGGTGATGCCGTGGTCGAGCTTGCGGCTGGCGTCCGCTATCTCAAACTCATCCTGGTAGTAATAAAGGCGGTCGCTCGCCAACTGCTCCTTCGCGGGCTGCGTGCAGGCGGGATCCGTGTAAATGGGCGTCTGCTTCTGGAAGAAGTAGTACCGGTTGGTGGCGGCGGGCTTAAAGTTGGCGATCGTGTCGCCCAGGTCCGGATCACCACTCCACTTGTTGGCATAGAAGGCAACAGACTTGGAGCCCTGCTCGTCGATCGCATTCTCGTCGATATACTTCTTCAGCGCTTCATCAGGGGTGAACAGGTTTTCGCGCGCGATAGCCTTGACGCTCGAAGCATACTTCACGCGGATGGGATCGACATCGTTGACCGTAAGCGTGCCCTTGGTCTCGTCAACGTCAAAGTTGCGCAGCGGGATCAACGACGCGGGGATCTTGACCTCTACAATATCGCCCTGCTGGGGGCCGCCCGCCGCGGCGCGCTGGACGGTAATGACCAGGTTCGCGGCTTCGCCGGCAAAGGCGTAGGCATCGACATTGCCCGTGGTGGACTTTACCGGATCGACAAACGTCGTGCCGTTGTATTCGACTTCGGTAAAGTTGTCGACCTGCATATAGTCGCCCAGCTCGTCGGTAAACGTGATGTAGCCGGACTTATTGGCGTAGCCGTCATGGGTTTCGGTCGGGTAGCCAACAACCTCGGTGATGCTCTCGGAGATATCCTTGAAGATATCCTCGAGCTCCTTGGCGTTCTTCGCCGACTTGTAGTAATTGGCATTTTCTGCACGCGCACCGAAGTTGATGGTCCATTCGCCCCAGTAAGAAATACTGGACGAGGCCGCAGGATAGTTGCTCGACACGGCGTGCATGAACTTATTCTCGTTAATCGTACTGGAGGCCGTGGGGTCGGCGCTGGGATTCGCGCCGCTAAAAATGCCAATGGTGTAAATGACGGTGCCGTCTTTCTTCATGCTATTCGCCTTGTTGATGGCGCCATTGGCAACCGAGGGCTCAAAGCTGCTGTAGCTCGTGGGCGAACCATCGGTAAAGAACAGGACAACCTTCTTGGCGTCCGCTCGGCCAGAAATGTCCTTGGCAAGATCCATGCCATAGTCGGCACGTGTGGCGCCGGCAGGTGAAATGGAGCTGACCGTACTCTTGAGGCTGTTTACGCCATCGCCCAAGCAAGGCGTCGGGCTCTTCATGATCTGCGAATAGTTGTAAGTGTGGCCGCCTTCACGATAAGTGCCGTTGCCGACCTCATCAGTCTTATAGCCCGAGAACTTTACAATTGCGACCCGATGCTGCTTGGACTCATCCGAGATCTTTGCATTTTCTTCGGCGATCTTTTCGATAAAGCTATTGGCCGCGGTCTTCAGCGCATCAATGCGCTTGGTGCGGTCGCTTGAGCTCATAGGATCGTTCATTGAGCCAGAAGCATCCAGCACCAGTACAATGTCGAGCGGCTTGGGGACCGTCGTCGTCGTGTTGGACGTCGAGGATATCGCCGAAAGTGTGGTGAGGAAGTCTGACCCCTCGCCGGCCTCGACTGTCTTGTCGGTCCAGATTCGGCCGACGTTTTGTGTCGTGATTTTGCCGCTGTCGTCAGAGCCGGCGGCCCAATACGTCCAGTTGTCGCTTGTATGGGGGTCGACGATCTTTCCGCTTACTGTCGGTCCGTCCATTCCGGTGCTGGACCTGGCGTTGGCCTCGGGCAGCATGGCAAATGCTGCAGCCGGCAACACAAGCACTACGGCAAGTATCACCGCCAAGAGACCCCTCGTGTACTTACTCATCGCGTCTCCCTTCTCGCGGTCTCAGACCTTGCATCAGCCTAAAGTTACGGAATGAAACACAATTAGGGCAGGTGACACACGTTCCAGATTTGATTTTGGGCGTGAGACAAATGTCTCACCAAAGTTGAGACACGAGGGTTTTCGCAGGAAAACGGGTGCGGCTCGGAGCCGACAGGCCAAAATGATCCGTTTTCCTCCGTCTCCGGGGGATCAATTGGTGGTGCTCGCTACGAAATCGGCCCATCTACTACGTTTGAATCGATACCCCCGACCATAGCCGCTTTTCATGAAAAATCGCAGGCGTTCTACCTGCAGTTTTGTTTTTGCGTTTTCGCCATGGTTGAGGGTAGCGGCTTAAACGTAGTAGATGGGCCCATTTCGTGGCAGACGGGTCACGCGGCAGCCCTCGCAAGGCCAAAATGGTCCGTTTCCCTCTGTCCACGGGAGTTCAGGGGCTGGTACTGATATGGTGTCATTTCAAAACTATGCCGGATTACGGGGCTAAAGTCGGGGACCTCATCCATACCTTCATTTTTTGAAAAACGGCAGGCTATCTACCTGCGGTTTTGTTTTTGCAATTTTCTGTATGGTCGGAGGTTCGCTATCCAGCCCCGTAATCCGGCATGGTTTTGTTCGTGGCGGTACAACCGCGCGTTTAAGCGCGGGGCCGGCGGGGCATTTTTGCCTCGCCGGCCCCCATTCCAGCGCTATACCAGCCCCATTCCAGAGCTATTCCGGCTTGGTTTCTACCGTGGGAGTCTTGTTCGCCGCAACTGGAGTACGAGCGGTGTCCATAGTCAGGCAGTGTTTGGGGCAGCTCTCGATGCACTCGCCGCACACCACACAGGCGTACGGGTCGATCGACCACGTCCCACCCTTGCGATCGACCGCGAGCGCGCCCGCCGGGCAGCGACGTGCGCACATGCCGCAGCAGATGCACACATCCATGTCATTGACGATATGCCCGCGCAAGCGCTCGGGCGCCGTCAGCTTCTCCTGCGGATAGCACACCGTGACCGGCTGCTTGACCATAGAACCCAAGGCCGTCTTGGCAAATGTCAGTAAACTCATGCCGCGCCTACCTTTCCGTGCAGCTAATGCAGGGGTCGATGGTCAGGATAATCATGGGCACGTTGGCAAGGAGCACGCCCTGCAGCGCATGCGTCAGACCTGCCAGGTTCTGCGACGTCGGCGTGCGCACGCGAAAACGGTCCAGGTTCTTGGTGCCGTTGCCGCGCACATAGTAATACGCCTCGCCGCGCGGCTGCTCAATCACAACCTCGCCGCGCGCGCCGTCGGCCGGCGTGAGCTTGGTGCGCCCACCGATACCGTCGTGCGGGATCTTGCCCACAAGCTCCTTGATGATGTCCATGGCCTGCGTGACCTCGGCACAACGCACCTGGCAGCGGGCATAGCAGTCGCCATCGCTAGCAACGATAGGCTCAAACGCGGCCAGATCCGCATAGGCACCGTCGCCAAACATGCGCACGTCGTAGTCCACGCCCGAGGCGCGGCCGAACGGGCCGACCATCGAAAGCTCCAGCGCATCCTTCTTGCTGATCACGCCCACGCCATGCAGGCGCTCGCCGCAGCTATTGTCGTCCAAAAACGTATGCACCAGGGCCTCGTAGTCGGGACGCATGGCATCGAGCGTCTGGACAATACCCGCCAGCTCGGAGTCCTCGATGTCGTGCTTAAGGCCGCCGATCTCGTTGATCGAAAGGATCACGCGGCCGCCGCAGGTGCTCTCGAAGATCTTGAGAATCTGCTCGCGCAGGGTCCACGAACGATAGAACAGCGCCTCGAAGCCAAAGGCATCGGCGAGCAGGCCCAGCCACAGCAGGTGCGAGTGAATGCGCGAAAGCTCATGCAAAATGGTGCGGATATACTGCACGCGGCCGGGCACCTCGATGTCGAGCATGCGCTCGCAGGCGCTGGCATAGCCGCAGCTGTGGCCCACGGCGCAGATGCCGCAGATGCGCTCGGCGATGTAACCAAACTGGTGCATGTCACGCTTTTCGGTGAGCTTCTCGAGTCCGCGGTGCACAAAGCCGATCTGCGGAATTGCCTCGATGACGCGGTCGTCCTCGATCACCAGGTCCAGATGAAGCGGCTCGGGCAGCACCGGGTGTTGCGGGCCAAACGGAATAACGGAGCGATGTGCCATGGACCTTACGCCTCCTTTTTCTGCTTGTCGCGGGCGGCCTTGGCGGCAAGCGCCGCGCGGACCTTGGCCGCTTTCTCGGGATCCATGGCGGCGAGCTTTGCTTCCAGCTCGGCAGCCTTGAGCGCGGCCTTGGCGGCAGCCTCGTCATGCTGGGCATCGGAGCCGGCAGCCGCAGCAGGCTGAGCGGCGGCGCCTGCGGCATCGCCGGCGCTCGCAGCGCCCTCCCCTGCAGCAGCCGCGGCGGCCTTCTCGGCCGCAGCCTTGCGCGCCTTGGCCTCGGCAGCCGCGCGGACCTTCATGGCCTTCTCGCGCGCAGCCTTCACCTCGGGCGTGATAACGCTCATGGGCTCGGCAGTCGAGACCTGGTAGAAAAAGCCCTTAAAGTCAATCTGCATGTCGGTGATGGCAAGCCCGAACAGGTCGTGCGCCTCATTTTCAAACGGAAATACCGCCGGATAGTACGAGCTAATGGACGGAATCTCCTGGTACTGGTCGATACCCTCGACCACCAGATTCTCGATCGCATAGCTACCGTCCTGCGCAATATGCTCCTGAGCAGCACGAACGTCGATAAACGTATAGACCAGCCGATACGTGCCGTCGTCCACGTTGCGCTCGGCATGCATCTGCACAAAGCGCGCGCCGACGCCCTTGAGCGCCTGGACATGCGACAGGAGTTCGTCGATCCCGACGGTGGTATAGATTGCCTTTTGCATTACTCGGCCTCCTTTGCAGCGGCTGGCGTCCCAGCGGGTGCGTCGCCAGCGGCGGGTGCGGCGGGCGTCCCGGCAGGGGCGTCGCCGACCCCCGCTGCCACAAACCCGTCCTCGCCCAGCTCAACGCCACCGTCCCAGGTTGCGGCGCCGCCCACGGTAAGCGGGTCACCGCCAGCACGCATCACGGCCTCCTTCTGGTCCAGGATGCCGCACGCCTCCACGATGGCATCGATCACGGTCTCGGGGCGAATGGCGCACCCGGGCGCGTACACGTCCACGGGAATCGCGCGGTCCACGCCGCCGATCACGTTATAGGCATCGCGGAACACGCCGCCCGAACACGCGCAAATGCCGCACGCCACCACGCATTTGGGCTCGAGCATCTGGTTGTAAATCTGGCGCACGACGGGCAGGTTCTGGGCATTGACCGACCCCGTCACCAAAAAGATATCCGCATGCTTGGGGTTGCCGGTGTTGACCACGCCAAAACGCTCCGCATCGAACAGTGGCGTGAGCGAGGCCAGCACCTCGATATCGCATCCGTTGCAGCTCGAGCCGTCGTAATGAATAACCCACGGCGAGCGCGACATTTTATGATCCATGGATGCCGCCTCCTAAATAAATACGTCGACGAGGATGGGCATAAGGTTGAGCAGGCCAAACACCAGCGCCACGCCCCATCCGAGCCTAAAGCAGCTGCGCCAGGTGCTGCGTGCGAAGGTGTTGTCGATCAACACCTCGACAAAATACGTCGCAGCCATCACGACCAGGGCTACGACCCAGCTCACCGGGTTGTCCCAAACAAAGAACATGCCCACCCACATCAAAAACAGCACGGTCTCGCACCAGTGCATAAGGGTCATCTTGGCCAGCGTGCCGCCGCTCATCTCGGTGGCGACGCCCTGGACGATCTCCTGATGCGCGTGATGCGAGTACGAAAGATCGAACGGAGACTTGCGCAGCTTGATGGTAAGCACCGCGAGCAGCGCGAGGAAAATGGGCGCGCTGTACACGATGATGGGGGCCGACTGCCCCGTCACGGCGATGGAATCGAAGCTATCGGTAGCAAGGTACAGGCCCACGCTCATCAGCAAAACGGCGGGCTCGTAACTCATAACCTGCAGCAGCTCGCGGTCGGCGCCGACCTGGGCAAACGGGCTTTGCGTCGAGGCGGACGCCAGCACCACAAAGATTGCAGCGAGGGTAACCATAAAAGCGCACAGCAGCGTGTTGGAGCCCGACACAAAGATGCCGCCGCCCACCACGGTAAAGATGAGCGCGCACGCCATATAGGTATCGTCCATGGTGTTTACGCTGGCGGGGGCCTTGCGCAGCAGCTTGGCAACGTCGTAGAAGGGCTGCAGCAGGCGCGGGCCCACGCGGCCCTGCATGCGAGCGGACAGCTTGCGGTCAAGACCGTCGATCAGGCCGCCCAAAAGCGGCGCCAGCAGGGCAAACACCACGGTACCAATAAAGATGCCCACGACGCCCGAACCTTCGAAATACTTGCCGCGCAGCACCGAGGGCGCACTCATGGCAAGCCGCTCGGGCCCAATCCACGCGCAACACAGCAGCGCAAACAAGATAATGCTGCAGCACACGACGCTACCCGCGGGGCTAATACGCTTCTCGCCAAGGGCGTCCTCCGAGTACCAATTGCGCTTTTCGGCCTTCACCTCGTGTCCCATCGAGCCGCGGAAATGGCGATATTTGTCGGTTCCCACGCCCGAAAGGTACACGTTGACGTGCGGCTTATTGCTCACGCGGAATGAAGTCAGCAGCACCACGGCGATAAACGCCACGATAACCACCATCAGATACATGGCGTCCTTGCCAATAACGTACGGCACGCGGCCAAACACCATGGCCAAGTAAGGCGACACCAGACCGCTCGAGATAACCGGGAACGCCACGCAGCACAGAATCAGCAGCGCGGCGATGGTGTTGAGCGCCATCCATTCGGTCTTATGGACATTGACCTCAACGTTTTGAGCCGTGGGGTCGACGCCCGAAAGCTTGGCAAGCCACTTGCCCCAGAAGTAAAACGTCGCGGCCGAGCCAAAGGCCAGCACCATGATCATGAGCACGTTGCCGGTCTGCGCGAACGCCACCAGGGCGCCCCACTTGGACACGAGCATGCCAAACGGCGCGACGAACATACCCATGATGCCCAGCATCATCAGGCGCGTCAGGTGCGGCATGCGGCTGAACATACCGTCCATGTCCTCGATATTGCGGCTGCCGATATGATGCTCGGCCGTGCCCACGCACAGGAACAGCAGCGACTTTGCCACCGTGTGGAACAGGATCAGGAAGATGGCGGCCCACACGGCCTCGGGCGCGCCGACACCCAGGCAGGCACTGATGAGGCCCAAGTTGGAAATGGTGGAGTACGCGAGCACGCGTTTGGCGTTGCTCTGCGAGATGGCCATGAGGGCAGCGAGCAAAAACGTGATGGCACCCACACTCGTGACCATAAAGCCAGTCACGGGATAGATGGCATAGAGCGGGCTCAGCTTGACCATCAGGAACACGCCGGCTTTGACCATGGTTGACGAGTGCAGCAGGGCGC
>UMHQ01039245.1_pt1 | contig 12950 bp, 8 predicted proteins | sample 1965531 | NCBI WGS metagenome assembly UMHQ01 (sample SAMEA4836098, study PRJEB28245) | human gut metagenome | biome: gut microbiome; material: fecal sample | place: Denmark | collected 2008
GGGTCTGATACTCTTATAGACGCTCTTAACGCCGCCGGAAACGGCGAGATTACATTGTCCGACATTGGATTTGACAGTATATTTGAAGGAACTGTAATTCTGGGAGATTCTGTCACAGAAGGTATATCCGGCTACGGATACCTCAGCGAAGATAAAGTGTTCTGCCGCGTTGGAGGATCTGTCCTGAACAGCAGTGATGAGATACCAAAGGCCGCCGCGACAAATCCCGAAATCGCCTTTTTCTCCTTTGGCACTAATGAGATGGGTATGTTCAGCGGTGACGCTGATTACTTTACGCAAAAATACGAAGAATTTATAAGAAGCTTTATGGAGCTTTCTCCTGACACAAAGATATATGTAAACTCCGTTCCGAAGCCGTCTGACAGCCGAATAAACGGCGGGGGATATTTTTACCTGTGGGAGGATTTTAACGCCGCCATACTTCAAATGTGCGGGAGACTCGGCGCGGAATATATCGACAACACTTCAATACTGACAGAGCATCCTGAGCTTTACGCCGGCGACGGGATCCACGTCAATCCTGATTACTATATATACTGGCTCACCGATATGATGAATGAAGCTGATCTGATAGGACGATAAAGACCGTCTCCTCTTTTCATTCGCTTATCTTATCGTAAGCTTTGTCAAGGATACCGTTTATTTTTTTCCGGAAAACTATACACAGAACAAACGCCGCGGCCGCGACTATTCCAAGGACAATCATGCCGAAGTATTCTCCGTTGTGCCACATGCTTCCGATCATTATGCTCCCCATCATTCCCGGGAGGCGTCCTATAAGAGAAAGAAGAATGAACGGCTTAAACTTCATTTCCGACACGCCCGCCGCGTAACTTACCACATCCTTAGGCAGACCCGGTATGAGGTAGAGTATAAATACTACCATATATGCTTTTTTTGAATTAAGTTTTTTGACGTACTCCTGGGTCTTCTCTCTGCCGAAAAAGAGATGGACGAAATCATGCCCCAGAATCTTCGCAAGATAAAATGATATGGTAGTTCCCAGCAGAGCTCCGCATATGGAAAACAGCAGCGCCGGGAAAAAGGAATACAAATATCCTGCGGCAAACTGAAATACCTGCCCCGGTATGACGCTTATCACTATCTGTATGACCTGAAGACCTATATAGATTATGACAGACTGCCACTTGTATCTCTGCAGGTATGAAACCACATCTTCAAAACTCTCAAACTGCCTGAGCCAGTCGCCGTGACAGAAATAAATATACACGGGTATGCCCACAACTATGACGGCAAGAAGAAAAATCTTCAGAATTGAGATTATAACTTTTCTTTTATTGTCTTTTTTCAGGTTTTCTACGCCCATTGTAATTCCCCTGTCTTTAAAAGAGCGTCAACTGATCGGATTACTCCGAACTTTGAGTGTTCATAAGTCAGTCCGCCCTGAAAATATACATTATAAGGTTCTCTCATCGGCGCGTCGGCGCTGAGCTCTATTGAAGAGCCCTGTATAAACGCGCCTGCCGCCATGATCACCTGAGAATCATAGCCGGGCATGTCCCATGGAACCGGAGCTACGTGGGCGTCAACCGGCGCGGCGGCCTGTACGGCGCGGCAGAATGTTTCGAGAGCCTGAGGCGTTCTCAGCCTTACGGCCTGAATTATGTCGCTTCTCCTGTCAAAGGGATCAGGACATACTTCATATCCGAGAGCCTTATATACCTGCCCGCATAAAATTGCGCCTTTTACAGCGCCGTTTACCACCTTCGGCGCCTGGAACAGCCCCTGAAGCATCGTTCTTGTCTGGCCGAATGTCAGCCCGCACTCCCCTCCTATTCCCGGACATGTCATTCTGTACTGTATCTTGTCTATGAGATCGGCTCTTCCGGCCACATATCCTCCCGTAAGAGCAAGACCTCCGCCGGGATTTTTAATAAGCGAGCCGGCGATCACGTCAGCGCCGACGTCAGTAGGCTCTGATGTGTCGAGAAATTCTCCGTAGCAGTTATCCGCCATCTTGATAATGCCGGGGTTTATCTTATTTACAAAATCGGCCCATTCTCCTATCTGTTCAACAGTAATCGCTCTGCGCCACCCGTAGCCTGTAGCTCTCTGAACACATACCATGCGGGTCTTTTCTGATATCGCCCGGGCTACGCCTTCAAGGTCTATGGAACCGTCGGGAAGAAGCTCCACCTGTTTATAAGTTATGCCGTAATCTTTCAGAGAGCCGTTTCCCTCTCCCCTTATTCCGATAACTTCCTCGAGAGTATCATAAGGTCTGCCTGTGCAGTATATAAGCTCATCTCCGGGTCTCAGCACTCCCATCAGCGTTATGGCAAGAGCGTGGGTGCCGTTTACGATAGTAGGACGAACCAGCGCTTTATCAGTATGAAAAATGTCAGCATATATCTTTTCTATGGCCTCACGCCCGGGGTCGTCATAGCCGTAACCGGTGTTCCATCCGAAATGCATGTCGCTGAGTTTGTTTTCCTGCAAAGCAGAAAGGACTTTGTACTGGTTGTAAGTCATTATATCGTCCAGCTCGTCAAATAGCCCCGAAACCTTCTCTTCGGCTTCTGCCACCAGCGCCAGCACTCTTTTGTCAATGTTAAATTTATCTGTCAGAAGTTTTTCCGTTCTGTTCATTTATTGTCTTTCCTCTCTTCTTCCCATTCCATATCTCTTACAAGATCGCGTTTTATACCGGCTTTCTGCCGCGCGTAAAGCTGTGTCGTAGTCACCTGTTCGTGATCGAGCAGAGCGGCGACGTCGAATATGGAATTGCCTCTGCCGATCAGGCTGGTAGCGGCCGTAGCTCTCAGTTTATGAGGGCTATAACCTGCCCTCCTGGATGTGTGCAGGGCGATGGAAGTGTATTTTTTTACGAGTTCCCTTATCTGTCTTTCTGTCATCCGTCTGCCCTGGAGGGAAAGAAAAAGAGCGTCCTTATGGTCTTCGGATATCTTGTCTTCTGCCGGCCTTTCATTTTCCAGATAATCAGAAACGACTTCCGTCGCGGATTTATTTAGAGGCATTATTGATTCTTTTCCCCGTTTTCTGTATATCTTAAACTCGCCTCTGCTGAAATTAAAAGAAGAAACATTGAGCTGCTGCAGTTCTGAAAGCCTTAGTCCGTATGTCAGGAACAGAATCAGGATCGCTTTGTCTCTCAGCTTTGTCTTTTCCCAGTATGATTTCTCGTGAGGCGTAAGACCCGCGCCGCTTGAAACAGCGTCAAGCATTATCATCACTTCATCATCCTGCAGAGCCTTGATTTCTTTTTCTCCCGGTTTAGGCACGCGGATAGGGTCAAAACCGTCTGTTATGTTTTTTTCTACAAGCCCGTCTCTGTAAAGGTACTTAAAAAGGACTGAAATCGAAGACTTTTTGCGGGCAAGAGTTTTATTCGCGTTTTCAAATACATATACGGTGTTTTCGGTTTCAACTTTATATTTGCGGCAGTAATCAATAAACATATTCACATCCGAGGCTCGAACTCCGTTGAGTTCCTCTGCCGTTATCTCATAGAGTTCTGAAGCCTTTGTGAGGTCCGTTTCGTCCGTCAGATACCTGAAAAAGAACTTAATGTCATGCAGATAAGCAAGTCTTGTCATAGGCAGGACATTGCTTTTGAGGTAAGCAAAATAGCCCCTGAGAAATTTCGGAAGCTCTTTTTCTATTGCCTCGCACTGCATGTATATGTCATTTTCTTTCTGCACCACATTGTCAGGCCTGTCGCTCTTGTTGTGAGTTTTTATTTCCTTTGCAGCCATTGCATCATTACCTCAAACGCCGTGTCTTCATCTTTGTATTCGCTTATATCAAGCCATCGCGCCTGATCATATCGTCTGAACCATGTAAGCTGTCGTTTGGCGAAATGACGTGTATTTTTCTTTATCAGGTCTACGGCGTCGTCTTTGCCGATATTTCCCCGGAAAAAAGATATAATCTCCTTGTATCCTATACCCTTCATTGAAATATCATCTTCCGTAAGACCCATGTCAAGAAGAGAGCGGACTTCCTCAAACAGCCCTTTTTCAACAAGAAGATCAACTCTTTTATTTATTCTATCATATAACTGAGCGCGGTTTCGTGTCAATATGATTAAATTTATGTCGTAATCCTTACATTTTGATGTGCATTTACTGAAGTCGCCTATGGGAAGTCCCTTTTCGGCTGATTCAATGGCCCTTATTACCCTTTTCACATTATTGGGGTGTATTCTTTCGGCCGCGTGGGGATCAAGAGCTCTCAGCATTTCATAGAGACAGGCGGATCCTTTTTCGGCGGCTTCACGTTCAAGCTCGATCCTGCGGCTGTCATCTCGTTCGGCGCTGCCGAAATCCATATCATAAATCAGAGCATTCAGATAAAGTCCCGTGCCGCCGGATACGATGGGAAGGCGTCCTCTCTTAAAAACGTCTTCAACGGCGTCTTTTGCAAGACTGCTGTACATGGCGGCAGAAAACGGAGTCGCCGGATCGATCATACCGACAAGATGATGTCTTACTCTGGCAAGTTCATCGGGCGAGGGCTTGGCGCTTCCTATATCCATATATTTGTAAAGCTGCATGGAATCGCATGAAATAATTTCTCCGTCCAGTATTTCAGCAGCTCTCAAAGCATATTCGGTTTTGCCGACGGCAGTCGGGCCGGCGATAATCGGTAAAGTTCTTTTCATGAATATTTTCAGATTCCTTTTAAAAAAATCAGACACGCTTAAAAAGTTTCTCAATCTCATATTTTGAAAGTTTAATAAATGTCGGTCTGCCGTGGGGGCAGCTGAAAGGGTTGACGCATGATTTGAGATCTTTTATCAAAGCCGCGGCCTCCGCCTCAGATATCCTGTCTCCTCCTTTTATAGCGGCTTTACAGGACCGGGTTATCAGTTTGCTGATAACGACGCTGTTTCTGTCTGCGACTTTCTCCGAAGCCCCGTCAATAAAATCCCTGAGAAAATCTTCGGCTTCTCCGATCGACATAAAAGCAGGTATTTCCCTTACCCTGTAACTGGTCCGGCCAAAATTCTCCACAGAAAATCCCATGGAATCGAGAACAGGCTTCCACACATCTTCTTTCTCCGCGCAGCTTATATCGACATCAATGAGGATCGGCATAAGCATGGGCTGACGAACCTTTTCATCGTTTTCATACTGAGAAACAAGACGTTCGTAAAAAATCCTTTCCTGAGCGGCATGTTGATCGATAAGATAGAAATCATCTTCATCCACTGCCATTATATATGTGTCAAAGATGATTCCCTTTAGCATGAGAGAATCAAAATCAAAAGGCCTGTTTGGCGGGGGTTCTATGTTCAGATGCTGTCTTTGAGGCGGCGTCTGAACCCCATGAGGCTCACCGGCGTTAATTACATGAGCCTCCCGGTTAATCGACATAATATTTTTATAGTCAACTTGTTCTTCTTTAAATTCCGCAGGTATGTCAGACGCAGGTTCACGAAAGATATTTGCCGCTCTTACAACGGCCTGTCTTGTCCCAAGCGCGTCTTTTATTGCCCCGGCAATAAAATCTTCTGTTTCCTTTTCCCGGTGAAAGCGTATTTCCCTTTTATTAGGATGGATGTTTACATCAATATCGGCGGGGTCTGAAGTAAGGAACAGAAAAGCTATGGGATGCCTGCCTTCAAAGAGCCGTTCTCTGTATCCCTCTTTAATGCCCCTGTCGATCACTTTGCTGTTTATGACACGGCCGTTTACAAAAAATATCTGACCGCTTTTCCCCGTTCTGCTCACAGCCGGAGTTGAAATATAACCCTCCAGGGTCATGGCGTCCCCTTGCGCGGATACGGGAGTCAGGTTGTTAATATCCACCGCGGGAAATACCCGCGATATGACATTGAGCTTGTTGCCGTCTCCGGCAGTTGCAAAGAGCGTATTTCCGTTGTTGATCAGCCGGAACGCGATATGATCATAAGCAAGAGCCATCTGGCTCATAAGATCAATTATCATCGTACTCTCCGCGCCATCGCTTTTCATAAACTTCTGACGCGCGGGGGTATTGTAGAACAGATCTGTAATTATAAGAGTAGTTCCGTCGGGACAGCCTGTCCGCTGGCTTGATATAACCTCTCCGCCATGAATGATGAGACGCGTCCCTGTTTTTTCCTCCGGTGTCTTTGTAAGGAGCTCGGTTCTGCTTACAGCGCATACAGAAGCGAGGGCCTCTCCGCGAAATCCAAGAGTACCTATGGCTTCAAGATCCTTTGCCTTTGTGATCTTGCTGGTGGCGTGACGCAGAAAAGCCTTTTGAGTATCTTCTCCCGGTATCCCTGTCCCGTTGTCGGTTACACGGATATATGATTTTCCTCCGTTTTTTATCTCAACAACGACAGATGTCGCTTTTGCATCAATGGAGTTTTCTACCAGCTCCTTGACGATCGAAACCGGTCTTTCGACGACTTCCCCGGCAGCGATCTTATCCGCCGTCTGTTTGTCAAGTATCCTTATCATTCTATTATATCCTTTAATTCTTCCAGTATCCTGATAGCCTGAGACGGTGTTGTTTCCATGAGATTTACCGATCTGATCTTTTCTCTTAACGGATCATAAGAATTGTCGGTGAAAAGAGATATCTGAGTATTTTCCCCGGAATCTTTCCTCTCATCACGGGACGGCGTCTCTCCCCTTTCAAGCTCCGAAAGCTTTTCTTCTGCCCTTTCAAGGAGAGAAGACGGTATTCCGGCAAGTTTTGCCACATGGATTCCGTAACTTCTGCTTGCTGATCCTTCGATTATTTTATGAAGGAAAATTATATTTCCGTCTTCTTCAGCCACGTCTACGTTGAGATTTCTCAGTCCTCTGAGCTTGTCTTCAAGGACGGTAAGCTCATGGTAATGAGTAGCAAAGAGAGTCCTTATATGAGTTTTTTCATTGCACAGATATTCACATACGGCCCACGCAATGGAGAGGCCGTCGTAAGTGCTCGTACCGCGTCCTATCTCATCAAGTATAATGAGACTGCGCGGACCTGCCGAATTGAGGATATATGAAAGTTCGCTCATTTCCACATAAAAGGTCGACTGACCCTGGGCCAGATTGTCTGAGGCGCCTATCCTCGTGAATATCCTGTCGACTACGCCTATTTCCGCTTTTTCACATGGTATGAAACATCCGGCCTGAGCCATGAGCACAAGAAGAGCGGTCTGCCGCATATAGGTCGATTTTCCGGCCATGTTAGGTCCTGTTATGAGCAGCATACTCGAATCTCTGTCATCAAGATACACGTCATTTGAGATGAAAAGACCGTTTTCGGAGGTCTGCTCAATTACCGGATGTCTTCCCTTGACGATGGATATTTCCATGGATTCATTTACTGCCGGGCGTGTATATCCGTTGCGCTCGCTTACAAGAGCGAAAGAACACAGAACATCCAGCCTTGCTATGGCGTCAGAAGTTTTCTGAATCGCTCCGGTAAACTTTTCTGTAAATTCCCTGAGAGCAGTAAAAATCTCATATTCTTTTTGATTTATCTTTGCCTCTGCATTGAGCACGAGGTTTTCCATGTCTTTCAGCTCAGGTGTGATGAAGCGCTCGGCGTTTGCCAGAGTCTGTTTTCTGATATACTCGTCAGGAACCTGATCAAGGAAAGATTTGGTGATTTCAATATAGTATCCGAATACACGGTTATACCCGACTTTTAAAGTTCTTATGCCGGTTCGTTCTCTTTCGGCAGCTTCAAGACCCGAGATCCAGGCCTTGCCGTCTTTTATGGAATCTTTCAGTTCATCGAGTTCATCTGAAAAGCCGTCTCTTATCATGCCTCCTTCTCTGACAGAAAAAGGCGGGTCTTCGCAGATCGCTCTGTTTATATTGTCATAAACCTCATTGAGAGGATCTATTTCTTCGTTTATCGTTTTAAGTATGCCGCAGCCGGCGTAGCTCAGAGCTTCTTTTATATCAGGAAGCAGAGCGACAGAGTTGCGCAAAGCAATCATATCCTTGCCGTTGGCGTTGCCGGAGGCGATCCGTCCCGCGAGTCTTTCAAAGTCATATATGCCTTTGAGCGCTTCTCTGATATTGTTTCTGATGATGATCCTGCTGTACAGTTCTTCAACACCGTCCAGCCTCTCGTTAATAAGGGCCGCGTCGTTAAGCGGTTCTTTTATCCACTTTTTCATAAGGCGGCTTCCCATTGCTGTCTGAGTCTTGTCGAGGACGCCGAGCAAAGATCCTTCCGTCTTCTTGTCATAAAGGGTCTCTGTCAGCTCGAGATTTCTGAGAGTAGCTTTGTCCAAAGCCATTCTCGATCCGCTTTCAAAAGTGTTGAGCCTCGTTATCTGTTTCAGACTGTGTTTCTGAGTTTCAAGGAGATAGCTTAAAAGCGCCCCGAGGGCCGGGACACAGAGGCTGTCATCTTCTATGCCCAAAGAGTTGAGAGAAAGGCAGCCAAACTGAGCTTTAATCGCTTCAGCCGCCGCTTTATGTGAGAAAAAATCATCTGATACTTTATTTATGTACGCTCCGGTGATCTGACGAATCTCTTCTGTTGAAAACGCTTCCGCAAAACTCTCGCATACGATTATTTCTCTGGCGTTTATGCGCACAAGCTCATTTAACAGGGAATCGTATATCTCACGGTCTTCTTTGTATTCCAGGGATGTGAGCTCGCCTGTTGATATATCGCTGTATGCTATGGCAAATCCCCCGTTGCCGCCGTCTGTCCACACAGCCGCGAGATAATTGTTTTCCGCGTCGGCGAGCATGGACTGAGCCGTCACCGTACCGGGAGTAACAATCTGGATTACTTCTCTTTTTACTATTCCTTTTGCGGACGCGGGGTCTTCCATCTGCTCGCAGATGGCGACCTTATACCCTCTGTCCACCAGACGCGCTATATAGCTTTCCGCTGAATGGAAAGGGACTCCACACATGGGAGCCCTTTCCTCCTGGCCGCAGTTCTTGCCGGTCAGCGTTAATTCTAATTCTTTTGACGCGAGAATGGCGTCATCGAAAAACATCTCATAGAAATCGCCCAGCCGGAAAAAGAGTATACAGTCTTTGTAATTCTCTTTTATTTTCAGGTATTGTTCCATCATGGGAGATAATCTCATAATATGTCTTCCTTTATCTTATCCTTAATAAAATGTATTTCAAACGCAAAACTATCTGTTGTTATAGGCCTTTATACCTTCTTTGATGATATTGATGCCGGCTTTCATATCCTCAGCGTTGAGAACGTATGCGATACGCATATCTGACTGACCTACTCCCGGAGTTCCGAAGAATCCGCCAGCAGGAGCAAACATACATGTCTCGCCGTTTACATCAAATTCTGTCAGCAGGAACATCAGGAAATCCTCCGCATTGTCCACAGGGAGCTGAGCCGTTATGTAGAATGCTCCTTCAGGTACTCCGTACTTGATGCCTTCTATCTCGTTAAGGGCTTCAACAGAGACATTTCTTCTGTGTTCGTATTCTTTCTTGATGTCGTCGAAATATGACGGATCGAGATTATAAAGAGCGGCAGCGCCTACCTGATCAAGGGTCGGGCAGCAGAGTCTGGCCTGAGCCAGCTTCATCAGATTGCTCATCAGTTCTTCATTTTTTGAGGCGATGGAGCCGATTCTGGCGCCGCAGGCGGAAAATCTCTTTGAAACCGAGTCAACGATGATTACGTTCTGCTGCGCTTCTTTAAATGAGCCGAAAGTAGTCATCTCTTTTCCGTCATAAACGAATTCTCTGTAAACTTCATCGGCAATGATGAACAGGTCGTGCTCAAGAGCGATATCAACTATAAGCTGCATTTCTTCTTTTGTCAGCACTTTTCCGGTCGGATTGCCCGGGTTGATGATGCACATCGCCTTAGTCTTAGGAGAAATAACTTTTTCGATCTTTTCTCTTACGGCATACTGATAGCCGTCTTCAGCAGTGGTAGGAATAGCCACTACTTTTCCGCCGGCCTGTCCCACGAAAGTCTTGTAATTCGTGTAGAAAGGCTCTGCCATTATAACTTCGTCGCCGTCGTCAAGGATAGCGGTCATCAGCATGTTGATCGCTTCAGAACCTCCGTTTGTAACGAGAAGGTCTTTGGTTTCAAAGTCAAGACCTATTCTCTTGTAATACCCTACAAGAGCGTCAAGGAGTTCTGCTACTCCGTGGGAGTTGGCGTAAGCCAGTACTTCCTCATCAAAGTTCTTTACAGCGTCAAAGAATGCCTGCGGAGTCTTGATGTCAGGCTGGCCGATGTTGAGGCCGTAAACTTTTTTGCCGGCCGCTCTGGCGGCGTCCGCGTATGGAACAAATTTTCTGATTGGTGAAAGTTCCATAGCCATGATTTTTTTTGATAGTTTCATGTCTGTCTCCTTTTACTAATACTGCTTTATTCTAACTCCTCGTGGGAGGCGTTGACAGTGTCGCTTATGAGAGTCTGCGGAATACATTGCTCCTCCGAAAAAGAAGCTCGGCACAGATATATAAGGAATTCAATGTTCCCCTTTGCTCCCTTAACAGGACTGTACGTGAGCCCTGATGGAACAAATCCGCTCTCAAGTGAATATTTTATCACATTTTCAATCACTTGTACATGAACTTTTCTGTCTCTTATTATACCTTTCTTCCCTACCTGTTCACGGCCGGCTTCAAACTGAGGCTTGATCAGGCATACCATCCTTCCGTCATCTTTTATCATTCTGGCCGCGACGGGAAAAATATGTCTCAGTGAGATGAAAGAAACGTCTACGCTTATGAAATCAAGGGGATCTATTGTCTCTGTATCTATATATCGGATATTCTGCTTTTCCATGTTGACGACACGGCTGTCGTTTCTGAGCCTGTAATCAAGCTGTCCGTATCCAACATCCACAGCGTACACCTTTGACGCGCCATTTTGGAGCATACAGTCGGTAAACCCCCCTGTGGAAGCTCCAATATCCATGCATACAGAGCCGTTTAGATTAAATCCCCAGGTCTCCATGGCCTTTTCGAGCTTCAAACCGCCCCGGCTGACATAAGGACAGTGATTGTCTCTGACGGTGATATCAGCGTCCAGGCTGATCATTGCTCCGGCCTTATCGCTCAGCTGGCCGTCAACATATATGAGACCTGCCATTATTGAAGCCTTTGCCTTTTCCCGCGAAGGAAAAAGACCCTTTTCAACTAAAAGCACATCTAATCTATCTTTCAAGGTGTTCACATATCCTTTCAGCTATTTTTGACGGCGTCAGACCGTATCTGTCCGCAAGCTCGTCAAATGTCCCCTGAGGTACAAAAGTGTCAGGCCAGCCGAAATTCAGTATTTCGGCGCTGACGTCATTATGTATCCCGGCTGCCATCCGGCTGCCGAAGCCGCATGACAGGGAATTGTCTTCAATGGTGGCGATCAGCTTCGCCGGTTTATTCAGATCTCCGAGAGGGTTCAGATCCAGAGGTTTGACCTGCGATACGCTGACGAGACCGGCGTTGACGCCCCGTTCTTTTAGAATATCACAGACTTTTTCTCCCCATGAGACCATTTTGCCGCAGGCCCAGATATCAACTGTCTGATTTTCGGATTTTATAAGGCGATAATTGCCGCCCTGATAAGTTGACGTAATATTTTTATCGTAATACGACGCGCCCCGTGGATAGCGGATTGCTACCGGTCCTTTCAGGTTAAGCGCGTAATCAAACATACCTTCGAGTTCGTTGCCGTCCTTAGGAGCCAGCACAGTTATATCGGGTATGGTGGAAAGGTACGACAGATCAAACATGCCGTGGTGAGTCTCTCCGTCCGCTCCGACGCATCCTGCCCTGTCAATGGCAAATATCACAGGGAGTTTCTGCATACATACATCTTCCATGATCTGATCATACGCCCTCTGGAGAAATGATGAATATATGCATACGACAGGTCTGAGTCCTCCCTTCGCCAGTCCGGCCGCAAAAGAAACGGCGTGTTCCTCAGCTATTCCTACGTCGAAAAATCTGTCAGGATACGCTTTTGAAAAGCTCTCCAGGCCTGTCCCCTCGCACATGGCTGCGGTTATAGCTACGATGTCTTTGTTTCCGGACGCCTTTTCACAAAGGAGCCGGCCAAACAGAGCCGAAAAGGTCTCGCCTGTTTTTTTGCCGCGGACAGCTCCCGTCGTCGGATCAAAAGGTCCTATCCCGTGGAATTTACCGGGGTCTTTTTCGGCGTTTTTATACCCTTTTCCCTTTTGAGTAATCACATGGATCAGGACGGGCTCGTTGAGAGACCGGGCTTTAGTGAAAGCTTCTGTAAGCTCTCTTATATTGTGTCCGTCTACAGGTCCGAAATATGTGAATCCCAGTTCCTCAAACATTACTCCGCCGTCGCTGAGTATGGAATACTTTATATCGTTTTTAAAATCCGCAAGCCTGTTTGCCAGAGCCTTTCCTATGTTCGGTATTGTGCTTATCTTGTCCTTGACAAAGCGCTTGGCTCCGAGATATCCCTTGGATGTTCTCAGATTGCCGAGATGTCTTGATATTCCTCCCGTATTTGGGGAAATGGACATGCCGTTATCATTGAGGATCACTATAACTTTGCTTTTCTTGTCGCCTATGTTGTTCAATCCCTCATAGGCCATGCCGCCGGTCAGAGAACCGTCGCCGATAACAGCGATGACGTCATAGTCTTCCCCTTTTATGTCCCGGGCGGCAGCAAGCCCGAAAGCAGCCGAAATTGATACGCTGCTGTGTCCTGTGTCATAGATATCGTGAACGCTCTCTTTTGACTTAGGAAAACCCGAAAGTCCCTCAAACTGCCGCAGTGTGTCGAATCTGCCGGCCCTGCCGGTCAGAATCTTATGCACATAGGCCTGATGACCCACATCCCAGATTATCTTGTCTTTAGGGCTGTCAAACACTTTATGGAGAGCGACAGTGAGTTCAACCACTCCGAGATTAGAAGCAAGATGACCGCCTGTGGCAGAAACCTTCTCAATAAGAAAATCCCTTATTTCCACGGACAGAAGATCAAGCTCCCGGTCTGACATCTTTTTCAGG
>UMHQ01004778.1_pt1 | contig 12936 bp, 20 predicted proteins | sample 1965531 | NCBI WGS metagenome assembly UMHQ01 (sample SAMEA4836098, study PRJEB28245) | human gut metagenome | biome: gut microbiome; material: fecal sample | place: Denmark | collected 2008
GTAAATACGGCAGTCACGGGCTGATGAAGCTGTTCGCGGCCCGGAGACATCCCCGGAGAATCCTATCACGAAAACGTGTCACACGTCTGATCAACAAACAACAATCGTAAATTATGAGAAGTATATTAAAAGCATCCACACTGGAAAGCAAGTTTCCCATCATGGTGGTGGAACACGGCTGCATCGTCAGCAAGGACGCCGACATCACGGTCGCTTTCCGGGTCACACTGCCGGAAGTGTTTTCGGTATCATCCGCAGAATATGAGGCGATGCACGCCACATGAGCGAAGGCAATCAAGGTGTTGCCGAACTATTCAATCCTGCACAAACAGGATATTTTCATCACGGAGAAATACGAGCCGGACATCCGCCGGGACGAACTCAGCTTTCTCTCCCGCAGTTTTGAACGCCACTTCAACGAACGTCCCTACCTGCACCACGCCTGCTACCTGTTCCTTACCAAGACCACCAAAGAGCGCTCCCGGCAACAAAGCAACTGGAACACGCTCTGCCGTGGCTTTCTGGTACCGAAGGAAATCAGGGACAAGGAAACGGTGGAGCGTTTCATGGAAGCGGTGGGACAGTTTGAAAGTATCGTTAACGACAGCGAACTTATCAGGCTGGAACGGCTGACCACGGAAGAGATTACGGGAACGGAAAACGAACCGGGCATTATCGAACGGTACCTCACGCTCTCGGCAGACGGCAGTACCATGTTGCAGGACATGCAACTGAATCCGGACGGGATGCGTATCGGTGACAAGCGGCTCTGCCTGCATACACTTTCCGACCTTGACGATCTTCCGGGTAAAGTCAAGACAGACGGGCGGTACGAACGCCTCTCGACAGACCGCTCGGACTGCCGTTTGAGCTATGCCGCCCCCGTGGGCGTGATGCTGTCCTGCGACCATATCTACAACCAGTGGATATTCATAGATGACAGCAACGAAAACCTTTCCCGTTTCGAGAAGATGGCGAAGAACATGCAGTCGCTTTCCCGGTACAGCCGCAGCAACCAGATCAACAAGGAGTGGCTGGACGAATACCTGAATGAGGCGCATAGCAATGGACTGCAATCCGTACGCTGCCATTGTAACATCATCGCATGGGCGGAAAACGGGGACGAACTCCGGCGGGTGAAGAATGACGTGGGAAGCGCACTGGCATTGATGGAATGTACACCGCATCACAACACGACTGACCTTCCGGCTCTCTATTGGGCGGGCATACCGGGTAACGAGGCTGACTTCCCTGCGGAAGAGACGTTCTACACATTCACCGGGCAGGCACTCTGCTTTTTCACAGCGGAGACCTGTTACCGGAACTCGCTTTCCCCTTTCGGCATCCGCATGGTGGACAGACTGACGGGAAAGCCCGTCTTCCTCGACATATCGGACTTGCCCATGAAAAAAGGGGTGGTAACTAACAGAAACAAGTTCATACTCGGTCCCAGCGGCAGCGGGAAAAGTTTCTTTACCAACCATCTCGTGAGGCAGTACTGGGAACAAGGAGTGCGACGAGAAGTTGCATAAGTAATTGTTTAACAGCAAGATTAAACCTATTGTTTCGTCAATAGTAGCCTAAGGATACGTGCATTATGAGTAATTGTTTTGTGCGAAGCTATCCTGAGAAAGTAACCCATCCGAAAGGAGGAGTCGGAACCGTGAGAGGAAGACAACGAGCGTAAGCATTATATGCTCTGGGAGCGAGGCTGAATGGTATGGCTAACAAATGTGAACTGTCAATAAACATCGTTACGTAGAGAACAAGCTAAAGAATGCTGATAAGCTTGAACCAAAAGGTACGCAGCCAAGATAATCCTCTTCCTTGTGGGATTACACGAATGTAAGAGCTGCCGGTGGATAGACAGAGCCTAACCCGTTCGCGTTACTTATGCAGAACTCGGAAAACCCGTATTTCTCCTATTTAGGAAAGTGAACCGCAAGGCAAACCGATAGGAATGCGGGTATGGGATAGTAGAAAAAGCGAATGCCGCTTTGTAATGAAGCGGATAGAGGTTTAAACGTTACCTCACACGAAAGTGGGCAGACTTCTACATAAGGTAATTCTTTACAAGAAACTTTTAGAACTTTTTAAAGTAGAAAAGCAAATGAACGAAATTAAAACATCGTGTGCATCAACTGACCGAACAAAATCAATCACATGGGAAACCATTGAATGGAATAAGTGTGAACGTGAGGTTAAGAAGCTACAAGCACGTATTGTAAAGGCTCAAAAGGAAAGTAAACACAATAAGGTGAAAGCCTTGCAGTGGATGCTTACTCACTCTTTTTATGCTAAAGCATTGGCTGTAAAAAGGGTGTCTTCTAACAAAGGAAAAGCTACGGCTGGGGTAGATGGTAAAACATGGAATACCCCAATAGCTAAGGCAAATGCGATTACTGAATTAAAAAGACGGGGATATTCTCCACAACCATTGAGAAGAGTACATATTAAAAAGAGTAATGGGAAACTACGTCCGTTAGGGATTCCAACAATGAAAGATAGAGCAATGCAAGCATTATATCTCATGGCATTAGACCCTGTAGCCGAAACAACAGCCGACAACCATTCATATGGTTTCCGCAAAGAAAGAAGCACACAGGATGCCATGAAACAATGTTTCATTGATTTGGCAAAAGACTATTGTCCTAAATGGATATTGGAAGGAGACATAAAAGGTTGTTTTGACCATATCAGTCACGAATGGCTTCTGGAAAATATCCCAATGGATAAGGTGATGCTGAAGAAATGGCTAAAAGCAGGCTTTGTCTTTAATAAAACATTGTTCCCGACAGACGAAGGAACACCGCAAGGTGGTATCATCTCTCCAACTCTGGCTAATATGACTTTAGATGGGCTGCAAGAATTACTTGCCCAGAAGTACAAACCAAGAAGAGTTAAGGGTACGAGAAAAATATATTACCCGAAAGTCAATTTGGTTCGTTATGCTGATGACTTCATTATTACAAGTGAAGATAGGGATGTATTGGAATCCGAAATTATGCCATTGTTAAAAGAGTTTCTTTCAGTTCGGGGGCTTACCCTATCAGAAGGAAAAACGAAGATAACTCATATTGACGATGGGTTCGATTTTCTCGGTTTTAATTTCCGAAAGTATAATGGGAAAATGCTTGTAAAACCATCAAAGGAAAAGGTAAAAGTCTTTTTGGATAAGGTTCGACACATTATTGAAACGAATAAAATGGCGAAGCAAGAAACAATAATTAGACTACTGAATCCAATACTCATAGGCTGGGCGAACTACTATAAATATAGTATAGCATCCGAAATATTCAGTAGAGCTGATTTTGAGATTTTCAGAAAGCTGTGGAGATGGTCGAGAAGACGACACAATGCTAAAGGGAAGTATTGGGTAGCCAATAAATACTTTCATAGGATAAATGGTAGAAGCTGGACTTTTTCAGTAGTAGATAGTCGCAAAAAAAGCAATGAGTATTTCTCATTGAAACGACTAACCAATACTAAAACAGAATCCTATGTGAAGATTAAAGCAGAGGCTAATCCATATGACTCAGAGTGGACAGAGTATTTTGATAAAAGAGAAACTTATCAGATGCTTAACACTCTTAAAGGCAGGAAATCTCTACTATATATCTGGAAAAAGCAAAATCGCATTTGTCCAATCTGTGAAAACTTAATTGACAGAGAGAAAGAATGGAGTGTTACGGAACAGACCGTAAATAACCATATTAAAAGAACTCTGGTACATGATAGTTGCCGCAGAAGTGAATTACTTAAAAACAGAAGAAATGAGCCGGTTTTATAACAAAAACTTTGAATTGCTTGAGCCGTATGAGGGGAAACTCTCACGTACGGTTCTTAGGGGGGAAAGGGGCAGCAATGCCTCCGACCTACCCGACACGCATATCCTGCTGGTGGACACCGGAAATTCTTACAAGGGACTCTGTGACCTGATACATCAGAAGACCGGAGGGGACGACGGGATTTATTTTACATACAAGGAAAATGATCCGATTTCTTTCAATCCGTTTTTCACGGAGGATTACCGGTATGACATTGAGAAACGGGACAGTATCAAGACGCTGATACTCACCCTGTGGAAAAGGGAGGACGAACCGCCCCGACGCTCGGAAGAAGTGGCGCTATCGAACGCAGTCAGCCTGTATATCGAGAAGATAAAGAAGAACCGGAAGATAAAGCCGAATTTCAACTCGTTCTATGACTTTGTAAGGAAGGACTACCGCAAAGTACTGGCAGACAAGAATGTGCGGGAGAAGGACTTTGATGTGGACGGTTTTCTGAACGTGCTGGAACCTTATTATAAAAACGGTGAATACGGGTATCTGCTGAACTCGGACAAGGAACTGGATTTGCTGAACAAGCGGTTTATCGTATTCGAGCTGGATGTGGTGAAGGATAATCCCATCCTTTTTCCGGTCGTCACGATTATCATCATGGAGACGTTTATAAATAAAATGAGACGTTTGCAGGGTATCCGCAAGATGATATTGATTGAGGAAGCATGAAAGGCAATCGCCAAGGAAGGTATGGCAAACTATATCCGTTATCTTTTTAAAACAGTCAGAAAGTTTTACGGAGAGGCGGTTGTAGTGACACAGGAAGTGGATGATATTATCTCTTCCCCCGTTGTGAAAGAGACGATTATCAACAACAGTGACTGCAAAATACTGCTCGACCAGCGGAAGTACCAAAACAAGTTCGACCAAATACAGAACCTGCTCGGCCTGACGGACAAGGAACGCAGCCAGATACTTTCTATCAATCTTGCCAATGCAGCGAACCGCCTTTATAAAGAGGTCTGGATAGGGCTTGGCGGTACGCAAAGTGCGGTATATGCGACAGAAGTTTCGGCTGAAGAGTACCTTTGCTACACCACCGAAGAGACTGAGAAACTGGAACTTACCCGCCTTACGGAAAAGCTGGGCGGAAACATCGAACTGGCTATCAAACAACTTGCCGAAAGCAAACGGCAGGAAAACAAGTAACCATATTAATCCATAGATAACAATGAGTAAGAAAGATTTATTAAGCCAATGCAGGGAAGCACTCGGAGATGCGACCCTGACCAATCTGGATCTGCTGAACCTGATCGGGGAAATGAAAAAGGAACTGGAACACGACCGCATCTGCGGTCACTGAATGAACAAGGAAGGCGGCTCCACGCTGACAATCCGTAAATCCAACCATGTGACGGACGGATTCAAGGGATACAAGGCTACGCTGTTCGCCGGAGAAATGAGTTATACCGAAATCAATATCCCGCTTCGGAAAGGGGACGACCTTTTCCTGCACGGGAACAAGGATGCCGGATGTATCGGGTATTTCAGCGGAAGCGAGGTATTGCTGTTCGGCTGTTACGGACTGTTTGCCCGTGATGACGACAGCCGGTATTTACTTACCAAAGAAAGGAGATAGACGCATGAAAAAGAGAATGATAATTTTATTCATGGCACTACTGTCCCTTTCGGTGACAAGCAAAGCACAATGGGCAGTGATAGACCCTACGAACCTTGCTCAAAGCATTGTAAACTCGGCCAATGAAATTGTACAGACTTCCACAACGGCACAGAACATGTGAAGTAACTTTCAGGAGACTGTAAAGATTTACCAGCAGGGAAAGGCCTACTACGACGCTTTGAAATCCGTACACGATCTCGTAAAAGGGGCACGCAAGGTACAACAGACTATCCTTCTGGTAGGTGACATCAGCGATATTTACGTGACCAATTTCAATACGATGATGGGCGACCCGAATTTTACCGTGGAAGAACTCTCGGCCATTGCTTTCGGGTATAACCGACTACTTGAAGAAAGCAGTAACCTGCTGCTGGACTTGAAGGAAGTGACTACGGCTACCGGACTCTCGATGACCGACAAGGAACGGCTGGACATCATCAACCGGATATACGGCGAAGTGCTGGAATACAAGAACCTGACATGGTACTATACCCGAAAGAACATCGGCATATCGTACCTGCGAAGCAAGAAAAAGGGGGATTCCCAGCGGGTGCTTGCCCTGTACGGGACACACGACCAGCGTTACTGGTAATCATTCATCCTTAAAAAACAGATAGACTATGTTATTACTATCAATAGACTGGACGAACCTGCATGAGTTGTTGCGTTCGCTTTACGATGAAATGATGCCGCTGTGCGAGGATATGGCCAGTGTGGCGAAGGGAGTGGCCGGTATCGGTGCCCTGTTCTACGTGGCCTACCGAGTGTGGCAGTCCCTTTCAAGGGCGGAAGAGATAGACGTGTTCCCACTCTTCAGACCATTTGTGCTGGGCCTTTGCATCATGTTCTTTCCTACTATGGTGCTGGGGACAATCAACGGGATTCTTTCCCCCGTATGCAGTGCCACTTCCTCACTGGTGGAACAGCAGACTTTCGACATGAAGAAGTATCAGGAAGAGAAGGACGAACTGGAACGGGAAGCGATGCTCCGTGACCCGGCAAAGGCTTTCCTTGTGAGTGATGAGGAATTTGACAAGAAGATAGACGAGCTTGGCTGGTCGCTGGGGGACATGGACACGATGATAAACATGTACGGGCAGAAGGCGGTGTATGACATGGGGGAAAAGGTGAGGCAATGGTTCCGGGAACTGCTGGAACTCTTCTTTCAGGCAGCCTCGCTGCTGATAGACACGCTGAGGACTTTCTTCCTGATTGTCCTGTCCATACTGGGGCCTATCTCTTTTGCACTGGCCGTCTATGACGGGTTCCAGAGTACACTCACCACATGGTTGTCACGCTATATCTGTATTTACTTATGGCTGCCCGTGGGCGACCTGTTCGGCGCTATCCTCTCACGCATACAGGTTCTGATGTTGCAGCAGGATATCAAACAGATGCAGGACCCGACGTTCATACCGGACGCATCGGGCAGTGTGTATTGTATATTCATGATTATAGGTATCATCGGTTATTTCTGCGTTCCCACGGTGTCCTCGTGGATTATCCAGGCAGGCGGTGCGGGAGCTTACGGGCAGAAGGCCAACGGTGCCGGGAAAATGGCCGGAAACGGTGCGGCGGCAGTCGGTGGAGCAGTCGGCGGATCGGTAGCCGGACGCATCAAGAAAATGTTCTAAACGTATCACTTTAAAAAACAGAAAAAAGACATGGAGTTCAAATCATTAAAAAACATCGAGACATCATTCCGGCAGCTACGGCTGTTCGGGATGGTATTCCTGGGAGTATGCGCACTGGTAACGGTCTTCGCTACCTGAAAGGCATACGAGTTCGCCGAAGCGCAGCGGCAGAAAATCTATGTACTGGACAGCGGAAAGTCGCTGATGCTGGCCCTCTCACAGGATGTGCAGCAGAACCGCCCTGTGGAAGCGAGGGAACATATCAGACGTTTCCACGAACTGTTCTTCACCTTGTCACCGGACAAGAGTGCCATTGAAAGCAATGTGCAGCGTGCCCTTTACCTTTCGGATGAAAGTGCCATCGGTTACTACCGGAACTTGCAGGAGAAAGGTTACTTCAACCGGATGATAGCGGGAAACATCTCGCAGACGCTGACGGTGGACAGCATACAGGGGAACTTTGACAGTTACCCGTATGAGATGAAGACCTATAGCCGCCAGCACATCATCCGTTCGAGCAGCGTTACCGAAAGGTCGCTTGTCACCACCTGCCGTCTGAGGAATGTAACCCGGAGCGACAACAATCCGCAGGGCTTTCTGATAGAGAGTTTTACCATCATCGAAAACAGGGACATCGGACAGTATGAAAGATAACGGTATAAAAAAGGTCTTCCACTCGTTCAGAACGGAGAAAGACCAATATATAATAAAACTCCGCAGGCGATGGCAACGGCTAAGCTACCGGCAGCAAAGGATTATCATCCTTTGTCTGCTCGGACTCTTCGCCGCCATCGACCTTGCCTACATCGTGGGCGGTTTCTGCGGGACAGACAAATTTCCGATTGAGGTGCAGCATCTCCAAAGGATTGCGCTTCCCCAAACGGACAGTATTCAACCATTCAAAAACAATGTATCCAATGACACAATCCGATAAGAAAGAAGAGAAAGAGAAGGATAAGGGAGTGCAGAAGACGGAACCTTCATCCGAAAAGGAGAAGAAGTTAAGCGGCAAGGACGCTGAAAAACTGAAATTCTATGGCGTGGTGGCAGTCCTCTCCCTGCTTTGTGCCGGGTTCATCTGGTTTATCTTCAAACCGGACGCATCCGAAACGGTGGAAGGAATGGCGGGGATCAATACTACGATACCCGACGCTATCGCACCCGAAACGATGGCTGACAAACAGAAGGCTTACGAACTGGAAGAAATGAAGAAGCGCAGGCAGGAGAAGGTAAGAACCTTGCAGGATGTGGCCGGGGGGTACTTAATACCGGACACAACGGACGGGCTGAAAGCGGAAAAAGATGCACCCAAAGCGGATGCTATCCGGGAGTCCAGAGAAAAGCAACGGCAGATTTCAAGGCAGATTACCTCGTTCTATCAGGAACCGAAGGAGAGTCCGAGGGTGGACGAACTGGAACGGCAGGTGAAGGAGCTTAACGAAAAGCTGGAACGTGAACGGAAAGGACAAGACCCGCTGGAACTGATGGAGAAATCGTATGAGATGGCGGCACGCTACTTCCCCGGACAGACGGGCGGACAGGTGAAAAACATACAGCCTGCGGGTGGTACAGGCAGCTCATCCGGCAATCCTGCCGCCATAGCCGCCGGACGTGCCACGGAGAATGTGGTTTCGTCATTAGCCGCGCCTCCGCTGCCGGATTCCATACCCCGCAATTACGGTTTTGCCACTGCCGTAGGCGGCGGACAGCTGGCCGGAGCCAATACGATACGTGCCTGCGTGGCCGAAGACCAGACAGTGACCACCGGAGCATGACTGAAGTTCCGGTTGCTGGAACCGCTGCAAGTAGGTGGTGTGCTTGTACCTGCCAATACTCCGCTATTTGGTACGGTGCGTATCGAAGGGCAGCGGATGGCAGTCACAGTAAACTCCATAGAGAGTGGCGGCAATATCCTGCCGGTGGAACTAACGGCTTACGATATGGACGGGCAGGCCGGACTTTTCGTTCCGAATACCGCAGAACGTACCGCCATGAAAGAAGCCGCCGCCAATATCGGGGGCAGTTTCGGAACAAGCATCTCGTTCGCACGCAGTGCCTCGCAACAACTCGTCATGGACGTGACAAGGGGCGTGCTTGGCGGCGGATCACAATATCTGGCCACAAAGATGCGTGAGGTGAAGGTGGCTGTAAAGGCAAATTATCAACTTTTATTAATATCCAAAAAGCAGTAATCAGATGAAGACAAGAATTATTTTATCATTAGTCATACTTTTAACCGTATTGACGGTAAAGGCGCAGGAACCGGTGGAAACAAAGATTTTTCCCACCAACCAGATTATCTCACCGCATAAGATTGAGGTGACTTTTCAGAAAACCGTACATATCCTTTTCCCTTCCGAAGTGAAATATGTGGATTTGGGCTCGTTCGACATCATAGCGGACAAGGCCACGGGAGCGGAAAATGTAGTACGCATCAAGGCGGCAGTGAAAGGTTTTGAAGGGGAAACGAACTTCTCCGTTATCACTGCCGACGGTTGTTTCTATTCTTTTAATGTGGTTTATAAGGACGAACCGGCGCAGCTTTCCATCGAGATGGAAGACTGGCTACGGGACAATCCCGAAGGCGGGATTGCGGGCGACCGCATGTTCGTGAAGCTGAAAGAACTCGGCGGGGAGACACCGCTGGTGGTGAACCGTATCATGTACACACTGTATAAGAAGAACAAAAGGGACATCAGGCATATCGGTTGCAAGAAGTACGGCATACAGACACTGCTCAAAGGGCTTTATATCAACAATGACCTACTGTACCTGCATACTTCCCTGCGCAACACCTCGGACATATCGTTCGACATTGACTATATCCGTTTCAAAGTGGTGGATAAGAAAGTAGCCAAGCGCACGGCCATGCAGGAGAACTTCATAGAACCTGTAAGGACATACAACCGCCTGATAACGGTGGACGGGAAAGCCACGGTGCGGGGTATATTCGTGCTGCCCAAGCTCACCCTGCCGGATGACAAACTGCTCGTGGTGGAGGTTTACGAAAAGGGCGGTGCCCGTCACCAGTCGTTCCGCATAGAGAACACAGACCTTGTGGCGGCAAAACCAATCAGTGAACTGCATCTGAAATAATAACCTATATATAATATAATGTATATGCAAAGAATACTATTCATACTGACAGTTGCCGTGTTGTCGCTCTTTGCGGGCGAAGCATACGCACAGCGTGACCTGCCGGGACAGACAGGCATACAGTTCACATCGGGCGGGGTGAATCATTTCCTTTCATGGAAGAGTGGCGGCGAACGCCACTACTTCACCTCGCTGGCCTTTACACATACCAACCGTAACCGTACCTACTGGCTGTATGGCCTGGATTATCAGATGAAGGAGTACACCTACGAAAATAAGGCGATACCCAAAGCGCAGTTCACGGGGGAACTCGGCTACTTTATTCCCGTGTTGTCGGACAAGGGGCGGAACGTATGCTTCCGTATCGGACTTTCCGCTTTGGGCGGCTTCGAGACTGTCAATTGGGGAAACTCACTGCTTCCTGACGGGGCAGCGGTGACAAACGGGGACAGTTTCATCTATGGCGGGGGACTAACGGTAGCTTTCGATGTCTGGCTGACAGACCGGATCATCCTGCTGATGCAGGTGAAGGAAAGGGCATTGTTCGGAACGGATGCGGGGAACTTCCATACACAGATAGGATTGGGCGTTCGCCTTATTATTAACTAATAAAAAGAGAAAGGAGAAACAGAAAAATGAAGAACGTATTATATATATGTATAGGCGCACTGTTTGCGGTGCTGGCCTTCAGTTCTTGTAACGACGGGATAGACATCCGGCAGGGTTATGATTTCAAGCTCTCTTCCTGGTATCTGCAAAAACAGATCGCAACGGGAGAAACGGTGGAGATACGTTTTTATCTTGACCGTGAAGGGGACTATGAAAAGGCGGAGTATGAAATAGGTTACATTCAGATGGAAGGCAAGGGAGAGGTGTCAGACAGTGAAGGCGTAAAACTTGTGAACCGGGAAGTGAGGCCGTTGGCAGAGGTACCGGGACTGGATACGGAAAATCCGGTAAAGCAGGTATTCACGCTCTTTTACCGTTCGGCAAGTGCCAAACGCTCGGAACTGAAATTCTTTGTCCGTGATAATTTCGGGCAGGAAAGGGAAATGACAGTGACGTTTGACACGGAGAACGGTATGACAGAAAAATAACTGTCATTATTACTCCTTGTCAGTAAGGACGGTGGGTATCCCACCGTTTTTCATTTCATAAATTTGGCAGGACGGCAATAATTTGAATGATTTTCCTGTCTTTTGATTAAAAATAACTTTTTATATTTACAGACTGTTTAAAAACTATAAGCATATGACAACAACACTCCGTATTTTCCGCATTCTGTTCAAACTGCTCCTGCTCTCTTATGTGACAGTGGTAAACATTATTCTAATATCCGCTTTTTATGTTTTGCTTTTGCTTATTGTAGAATGGGTGGCCCCTTCATTCCTGCCGGGACTGTTTGCCGAATACTCCTTCGCGCATCATCTGATCTATTCGATGCCTTTCTATCTTGTACTGCTTTACATCCTGTACAGCCTTTCACCGTTGAACGTATGGGTGATGCGGATGAAAGAGGGCTATAAAACACCGGATGCCGATGAACGTGCACGGGTGGAACGCCTGCTCTCGGAAATGGGGATGGAGAGGAAACTGAATATCTACCGCAACAGGGACGCACGCACGAACGCCGTGACTTTCGGCTTCCATACAATCGGGCTGACGGGCGGCATTCTTCAGACGGCATCGGACGAGGAACTCAAAGGGGTAATCAGCCATGAGGTGGGACATATCTCGCATTATGATTTCGTCTATCAGGTGCTTCTGTTCTCGATGCAGTCGTTGGGCTACCGTTGTCTGTACGGGCTGTTCCTGATACCTGCACTGGCGTTTGGAATAATCGGGAACTTTGTGATTGCGGTGGCTCCGGCTGTCCGGTTCGCCGTAGCGGGGACAGCCAAACTCTGGTGGAGTCTTTATAAACTGTTGCACCATACCATTTACGACATCAGCCGGATGGCCGACGTGAATATCAACAAATATGCCGAATACCGCTGCGATGCGTATGCGGTGCGCTACGGTTGCGGGGAAGGCCTGCTCTCGTTCCTGCGTCGGCTGGCGGTGGCGGAAACGGGCAGCGGGCGGCCCTCGTTCACCGAGTATATCATGAGTACGCATCCGTCCACCGAAAAACGGATTGCACGGCTGGAAAAGTTGCTGTAATATGCGGCAAAGGATATATGCCTATATCATTTTACGGATATTGGTATAGGGAATGCCGGATGCACGTACCTGCCCGATTCCCTCGGAAAAGTCGTCATAATAACAGACGATATGGCCTGCGGCAAGCGCATTGCTGAAACTCTCTTTTTTCGGAAGCGTTCCTTTATTGTCCGCCTGTTTTATCAGGTCATCGTATAAGGCCTGATACACCTTGTCGGTATCTGCCGGAAAATCAGTCTTCGGTATGGCTACTGAAAGGATTATCTCCGGGCATTTGCCCGCTTCACGCAGCATGACTATCGTATCCGCACCTAATAATCCGATATAGGAGTATAGATTGCAGGTGAATGTGCGGCAGCCCTCATTGTAAAATGCAAGGATGATCCGGTAGAGTTCCATGCGGATCTTATCTTCCTTGAATTGGTCGTACTTCGTTGTCTTTTCAATGGTACTGCCGGTAATGGCAACGCTCTTGTTGTACATCTTGCTATGTTTTTTTGGTGGATACCTTGTCCGTAGCTTCCTGCTATGTACCCCAAAAAGCACGGAACTTAACAGGTTCTACTCTCCGGTACGACCA
>UMHQ01023116.1_pt1 | contig 12928 bp, 12 predicted proteins | sample 1965531 | NCBI WGS metagenome assembly UMHQ01 (sample SAMEA4836098, study PRJEB28245) | human gut metagenome | biome: gut microbiome; material: fecal sample | place: Denmark | collected 2008
AGATCGTCGCGCCGGAAGGTGTCGATGTCACGATGTGCGCGCCGAAAGGTCCGGGTCACACCGTGCGCAGCCAGTATCTGGAAGGCAAAGGCGTTCCTTCTCTGATCGCTATCCATCAGGACGCTACCGGCAAGGCGCGTGAGTATGCGCTGGCTTACGCGAGCGGCATCGGCGCCGGCCGCGCAGGCATCATCGAGACGACCTTCAAGGAAGAGACCGAGACTGACTTGTTCGGTGAGCAGGCCGTGCTGTGCGGCGGTGTCTGCGAACTGATGCAAGCTGGCTTCGATACGCTGGTCGAAGCCGGATACGCGCCGGAAATGGCATATTTCGAATGCATCCATGAGATGAAGCTGATCGTCGATCTGATCAACAGCGGCGGCTTCGCGATGATGCGTTACTCTATCTCTGATACGGCTGAATACGGGGATTACATCACCGGCAAGCGCCTGATCACCGAAGAGACCCGCAAGGAGATGAAGAACGTGCTGCGCGAGATCCAGGATGGTACGTTTGCCGGCAACTGGATCACGGAGAACAAGGCGGCCGGACGTGCGCACTTCCTGGCTATGCGCCGTGTGCATGCGGCTCATCCTTCTGAAGAAGTCGGAAAGAAGCTGCGCAACATGATGAGCTGGCTGAAGAAATAAACGAGCGGAAATCAGGTGAATACAATGAGCAGACCAAGTGACAGAGTATTAAAAGGAGATGCCTGCGCGCCGCAGCGTTCGCTGTTTTACGCGCTGGGCCTGACGCAGGAGGAACTGGAGCGTCCGCTGATCGCGGTGGTGAGCGCCCACAGTGAGATCGTGCCGGGACATCTGCATCTGGATAAGATCACCGACGCGGTGAAGGCGGGCATCCGCATGGCAGGGGGCACCCCGATCATGGTGCCGGCCATCGGCGTATGCGATGGCATCGCGATGGGCCATATCGGCATGAAGTATTCGCTCGCTTCCCGTGAGCTGATCGCGGACAGCGTGGAGACGATGCTCAATGCCCATGGCTTTGACGGCGCGGTGCTCGTGCCCAACTGCGACAAGATCGTGCCGGGGATGCTGATGGGGGCGCTGCGCGTCAACATTCCATCGGTCATCATGAGCGGCGGCGCGATGCTGCCGGGCAATGACCGCGGCAAGGACATGAGCCTTTCCACGATGTTTGAGGCCGTCGGCGCCAAAAAAGCAGGATTGATCGATCAGGATGAGCTGACCTATATCGAGCAGAACGCCTGTCCGGGCTGCGGTTCTTGCTCCGGCATGTTCACGGCCAATTCCATGAACTGCCTGTGTGAGGTGCTGGGCATCGCTCTTCCGGGAAACGGCACGATTCCGGCCGTGTATTCCGGACGCATGCAGCTGGCCAAGAAAGCCGGCATGGCCGTGATGAAGATGGTGGAGAACGATATCCGTCCGCGCGACATCGTCAACGAAAAGGCACTGCGCAACGGCCTGGCATGCGATATGGCGCTTGGCTGCTCATCCAATACCGTGCTGCATCTGCTTGCCATCGCGAAGGAAGCGCAGGTCGAGCTCGATCTCAATGTCATCAACGAGATCTCGCAGTCCACACCAAATCTGTGCAAGCTGGCCCCTGCCGGACCGGATCACATCGTTGATCTGTATCGTGCCGGCGGTGTCCAGGCAGTGATGAAGGAACTGCAGAAGAAAGGCCTCATCGATGATACGCTCTTGACCGTCACCGGCAAGACGATCCGGGAGAACCTGGAACAGGCAAAGAATCTCGATCATCACATCATCAAGGATATCGAGAGCCCGAATTCGCCGACCGGCGGCATCGCCGTCCTCTTTGGAAACATCGCACCGAAGGGCTGCGTCGTCAAGCGCAGTGCCGTGGATCCCGCCATGCTCAAGCACAGCGGCCCGGCCCGTGTCTTTGACAGCGAGGAAGAAGCCATCGAGGCGATCTACGAGGGTAAGATCGTCAAAGGGGATGTCGTGGTCATCCGCTATGAAGGGCCGAAAGGCGGCCCGGGCATGCGAGAGATGCTCAACCCGACCAGCGCATTGGCCGGCATGAAGCTCGACAAGGATGTCGCGCTGATCACAGACGGCCGTTTCTCCGGCGCCACCAGAGGCGCTGCGATCGGCCATGTCTCTCCGGAAGCCGCATCACGCGGCCCGATCGCCGTCATCCGTGAAGGCGAGATGATCGATATCGACATCAATGCCGGCACGATCGATCTGCGCATCAGCGAGGAAGAGCTGCAGCAGCGCCTGGATGCGTGGACGGCACCGGAACCGAAGATCAAAGGCGGCTGGCTGGAACGCTATGCCCGTCTGGTTTCCTCTGCCGATGAAGGCGCGGTACTGAAATAGACGCGAAAGGACAGTCGTTTTCGGCTGTCTTTTTTTCATCAAAAGTTCAGAATGCGCAGTTTACAAAACAGGCACCACGCTTTAAGATAAAGATATTTGAAAGGCGGAAAAAAGATGAGATGTAAGGGATTTCTTATCCTGGCGCTGGGCATGGCGCTGTGCGGCTGCAGCGAGACCCAGGAACAGCCGGCAGCGACGGCAGATTATGAGAGTTATGCGGCCGTGATCGCCCAGCTGGATGAAGTGCAGAGCTATCGCGTGAGCACAGTGGCCAGAGAAGAAGACGATGGTGAAGATTACGACTATGAGGAGCGCAGCGAGACTCAGGTCAATGTGGGCGCAGAGGGAGACAGCGCGAGCGAGACGACGATGTCCTATCATGTGTATGAAGATGGGACGAGCAAGGATGTGACGTGCAGTTCCTCAGAGCTGGAAGGCAGCGATCAGGAGGGCAGCTGCGCGCTGGTGCATACGTATGAGAATGGCGTGCGCACCTACAGCGACGGCTATGAAGATGAGACGGCACAGCGCATGTCGCAGCAGTACTTCATGATGATGGAAAATCTGGAAGATGCGCAGTTCACCCTGGAAGGGGATACGTGGACGATCAGCGGGGAAAGCGATGCGGGCAATGCATATACCGCGACGCTGCGCGTCGACGCGGATGGCATGCCGAAGACCTTTACGTATGCCTATGACAGCCTGGGCTTGTCCATGGAGCGCACCGTGTCTGACATCGTCCGCTAGATATTAACACGATCTTTACAGAAACTTAACAGAGGAAAGATGTTTTCCAGACAAAGATACGGTATCATCAATGCAGATCCCTGGAGATGATATGATGAGACATTTGGCTTTGATCTGGTGCAGCGAAGCAGTGCGCTATCTCTTTTTCGGCGCCTGCACGACGCTGGTGAACATCCTCTGTTTTTCTTTGCTTACCCACTGCGGCCTGCATTATCAGCCTGCCAATGTGCTGTCATGGGTCGCGGCGGTCAGCTTTACTTTCATCACCAATAAGTATCTGGTGTTTCACAGCCGCCGCGAAGCGTCATGGCGCGGGGAGCTGGTGCGCTTTTTTGCCGCGCGCATCGCCACGCTGCTCATGGAGCTGGCATTGATGCAGCTGTTCGTGGAGATGCTTTGCTGGGAGATGACGTTGTCCAAGCTTTTGGTCCAGGTGCTGGTCATCGCCGCCAACTATCTCCTCAGCCGCTTCCTCATCTTCGTGAGAAAAGATTGACAGCGAAGACCTCGCTCATTATAATTAGTTTGAATTCAAACAAAAAAGGAGGGACGAGATGCTGGAAGAAGAATTGCATTTTCAATTGCTGAGGAGCTTTCATTTCAGCAACCGCGCCATCGTGACGCAGACCTCCCGGCTGCAGCTGATGCCGGGACAGCCGAAGATCCTGCTGTATCTGCTTGAGCATGATGGCGCGATGGCCAGGGAGATCACCGAGGGATGTGTGCTGGACAAATCGACGGTGACCTCGCTGCTGGCCAGGATGGCGCAGCAGGCACTGATCGTCCGCCGTCCGCATGCGCGCGACCGGCGCGCTGCCATGATCTGTCTTACGGAAAAAGGGCGTGCGCTCGCCGAAGAGGTCCATGTCATCTGTCAGCGCAGCGATGAGCGGGCGCTGCGCGGCATCACCGTACAGGAGCAGCAGACGCTGATGCGTTTGCTCAGACAGGTCAGCGCTAATCTGGAGGAGCCGGCATGAGCCGCCAGATCGAAAGGCTGTTCTGGTTTTCGGCCGGGATCCTCATCAATTCCTTTGGCATCGTGCTGATCACCAAAGGAGCCTTAGGCACTTCGCAGATCTCCAGCATCCCGTATGTGCTCAGCCTGCAGGTGCCTTCCATCAGCTTTGGCATGTTCTCGTTCATCATGAACATGGTGTATATCGTCTTGCAGGCGTTGCTGCTCAGAAAGCAGTTCAAGCTGTTCCAGCTGCTGCAGATCGTGGTGAATGTCGTGTTCAGCGCCAGCATCGATGTCTTCATGGCGATGCTTTCGTTCTATGCGCCGCAGCAGCTCTTCACCCGGGTGCTCAGCGCCATCACCGGCTGCATCGTGCTCGCTTTCGGCATCAGCGTCGAAGTGGCGCCGGATCTGATCATGGTGCCTGGTGAAGGCATCGTCGCTGCCATCAGCAAAGTCAGCGGATGGCGCTTCGGCAGTGTCAAGGTCGCGTTCGATGTGACGCTCATCCTCATCGCGGCGTTGCTGTCATGGCTGTTTTTCGGCAATATCGTCGGCGTGGGCGTCGGGACGCTGCTCTCTGCCGTCAGCGTCGGCCAGTTCGTCAATCTCATCAACCGCCATGTGCCGCTGCTTCAGCATATCCGGGCACTGGCCGAAGAATAGAAAGGGTGTCATTTATGAAGATCAGAAGAGCGCAGATCAAGGATATGGAACGCATCGATGAGCTGCTCATGCAAGTGGCGATGGTCCATCACCGCGGCCGTCCGGATCTGTTCAAGTATGGAACAAGAAAATATACCGATGAGCAGCTGAAAGCGATCATCAGTGATGATGAGCGGCCGATCCTGGCTGCGGTGGATGAAGAAGACCGACTGCTGGGCTATGCGTTCTGCATCTTCCAGCAGCACATTGGTGACAATATCCTGACCGACATCAAGACATTATACATCGATGATCTGTGCGTAGATGAAAAACTGCGCGGCCAGCACATCGGTTCAGCGCTGTACGAGGCAGCCAAGCAGTATGCCAGAACACATGGCTGTTACAACCTCACGCTCAATGTGTGGAGCTGCAACGAAGCAGCGATGAAGTTCTACGAATCCTGCGGCCTGAAACCGCAGAAGGTCGGCATGGAGACCATATTATAAAGAATGAGCCGCAGGAATCTGATCCGGTCCCTGTCAAGTGGACACATTAAATAAGTGAAATGAATTACCCAATTGGCATCATGCTGATTGGGTTTTATTGTTTAAACATTCCGCATGGCGCAAGCCGCAGATATGATGGAAAAACATAGGAATGTATGTAATTACATGCTTAATATAGCTGAATTTAAAAGTTTATAATATTAGTATCGAAGTATTCGCTGGGGATGAAGCAAAAACTGAGATTGATCCAGGCAATCATGGAAAAGCCCAGATACATCATCCTGGATGAACCGTTTGATGCGCTGGACAATCAGATGAAAGACATTGTGAAAGGTCTGCTGGATGAAGCGGTGCGGGAAGGTGCGACGCTGATCTTCACCAGTCATGAGCCAGACGCAAGGACATATGCGGATGTTGCTTTGCAGATCGAAAACCGGCAGCTGGAACTGCTATGATCATTCGCTGCAAGGCTTTTAATCATGTGCTCTCGGTTTGGGATCATTGAGGATCTCCCGGATCAAATAACGGGGACGGCGTTTGACCTCAGTATATATCTTTCCAATGTATTCGCCGATGATCCCCATGCCCAGCAAGGTGATTCCTCCCAGCAGCCAGATGGAGCAGGACAGAAATGTCCATCCATCTACGGTCATCCCCATGCATTTGCGGATAACGCTGTAGGATATGGTCGCGATGCTGATGAGAAAGACGATGGTACCGATCAGACTGACCAGACGGATCGGCCGGACGCTGAATGAAGTGATGCCATCCCAGGCAAAGGCCAGCATTTTTTTAATGGGTATTTGGAGGTGCCGGCGCTGCGGCGCTGACGCGTATATTCCACGATATCGCTCTGATATCCGATCAGAGGGATCATGCCGCGAAGATAGAGATTGATCTCCGGGAAATGAGCCAGGTCCTGAAGGGCTTTGCGGGAAAGCAGCCGGCAGTCCGCATGGTTGTATACTGCTTCCACGCCCATGCTGTGCTGCAGGCGGTAAAACAGCTGAGCAGACGTGCGCTTGAACCAGGAATCTTGTTCACGTGAGCTTCTGACCCCGTAGACGATATCATGACCTTGCGCATAGCTGTCCAGGAACAGATCGATCACAGCAATGTCATCTTGAAGGTCCGCATCCATGGAAACGGTAATATCCGCATAAGGCATGGCGCTCATCAGCCCGGCCAGCAGCGCGTTCTGGTGTCCGCGGTTGCGCGTCAGGTCTAAGCCGGCACAAAGGCTTTCCTGCTCATGGGCCTCTTTGATCAGCTGCCATGTCTTGTCTTTGGAGCCATCGTTGACAAACAATATCCGGCTGTTTTCCGCTATGCGCTGCCGGGCGATCAGCTGCTTCATCTTTACGCTCAGCGTCTGTATCGTGAGCGGAAGTACTTCTTCCTCATTGTAACAAGGGATGACAAGGTATAAGATCGGTGCTGACATATCGTTTTCCTCCTGTCGTTTCACTGCATTCAGTATAATCGATGCGGCATTCCGCAGTGTTTCATTATTGATAAGAAATGGTTAAGATTCTGTTAATTTCAGTAAAGGGGGATGAAGGATTGCGCCATTTCTGCTAAGGTGTACATGATGCGGAGGAGAGAATATGAAACAAAAGATATTTATGGTACTGAGCAGGATCTTTTTGATCCTCATGCTGCTCAGCATGGGATTTATTCTGATCGTTTCCGTGCAATGTTTTTTTGATGTCATCAGGACAAACGGGGTTTCCCTTGGTCTTGGGATATTGGCGCTGATCGGCTTGCTGGCGCTTGCCGCGCTTGAATTATATGCGCTTTATCGGCTGAGCAGGCGGGGAAAGGAAAAGCACATGATCTGGCTGTTGTTTCTGGGATCGTTGTTTCTTCATCTGCTGGTCATCTTGTTTGCGGATACCCCGGTCGTTTCTGATTTTAAGATCCAGTGGCGTGCCGCTCAGCAGATATTGGCCCAGGACCACAGCTATCTCTCGCTGGCGTATTTCGTCAATTGGAAGAATCAGCTTGGCTTCAGCATTTATGAGACCATGCTCGCTTCCTTATGGAACAGTCCATATTGCATTCAGATCGTCAACGCGCTGTGGAGCAGTCTCAGCGTCTTGTTCGTATTTCTGATCGGCAAAAGCCTGTATTCGATGAGAAATGCGTTCTGGGCCGCCTCGGTCTATGCGGTATCTTTGTTTCCATGCACATATGTCAGTGTGCTGATCAATCATATTCCGGCACTTGCGCTCATCTTGCTGGCAGTCTGGCTGTTGCTGTGCGCCCCTTTTCGTCATCAGGCGGTCAATGTGATCTTTGCCGGCGCGGCGCTGGCGTGCAGTGAGCTTCTGCGCCCGGAAACCATCCTGATCCTGGTGCCGTTCATCGTATGGCAGGGCTTTGTGTTTCTGAAAAGCAAAGGGAAAGGCATGATCATGGTCCTGGGCTCAGTGATCCTGCTGCTTGGCTCTTACGCCGGTGTGCTCCAGCTTGGAGATGCCGCGGCGCGCGTGAGCGGGATCGCACCGCAAGGAGTAAAAAGCGAAGACCTGTATTATAAGTTTCTGGTCGGATTGAATCCTCATACGATGGGGCGGTTTTCAGCCTCGCTCATCCAGGAGCTCGAAGAGCTGCAGGAAACAGGCATGAGCCGTGAAGAAGCCGAATTGACGCTGCTGCAGGAAAAAATGCCGCAAGGGCCCGATCAGTGGCTGCGGCTGTTATCCAGGAAGAGCGCGGTCTTCTGGTGGGAACGCGATCTGAGCTGGTCGTTGCAAGGCCTGCATGAGCGCTATCCGATCTCACAGGCCGACAGTCAGACACTGACGCTGCTGCTTGGCTGTCTGGATTCCTGTCAGTTTTTCTGGGTCTTCCTGACGCTGTTTGCCAGCTGGCGCAGCTTGTGGAGATCAGGATGCGCACAGCACAGGAAGCTGTTCATCCCCTGCATCTTCTTTACGATATTCTTTGTGTATCTGTGGATCGAAGTGCAGGCGCGCTATGTGTACGTTGCCCTGCCTTTCGTCTATATCATGATGGCAGGAAGCATTCCGATGCCAAACAAAAACCCTTCTGCGTGACTTGCAGAAGGGTTTTTATCATCCCGCAAAGTTGATGATGGCGCGGGAGAGCAGCGGTACGATCTGATTCTTGCGGGAGAGGATATCTTCCTGGAAGCTGTGCGCGCCATGCCGGTTGGGGAAGGCTTCGATCACGACTTCGCTGAGCGGGCCGGACGCATAGAAGACAGAGCCATTCTCCAGGATGCTGGTAAAGGCGACGACGAACAAGTCGAGCTCTTTGTCGATGGCAAAGCTGTTCATCTCCTGCTGCAGCTCATCTTCGATGCTGTGCACTTCGTCGACGGCCGAGATGATGACCTGGGCGATCATGACCTTGTGCGAATCGATCTGGAATGTCTTGACATCCTGGGTGATGAGCTCCTGCACGCTCTTCTGGGAGATGTTGGAGCTGACGCGGAACATCTCCGCGGCAAAGGCATCGATGTCCAGACCGGCGATATGTGCCAGTGTCTTGGCCAGGCCGATGTCCTTGGGCGTCGTGGTCGGCGAGCGGAATTTCAGCGTATCCGAAAGGATCGCGCCCAGCAGCAGGCCCGCCACATTCTTGGGGATATCCATCTGGTTTTCCATATAGATAGAGGTGATGATCGAGGCCGTGGAGCCGATGATCTCATTGCGGAAAGAGATCGGCCGGCTGGTGGCGATGTCACAGATGCGGTGATGGTCGATGATCTCCAGCAGGTCCGCCTTTTCCACGCCTTTTACCGATTGCGCATATTCATTGTGATCGACCAGGATCACTTGCTTGTTGCGATAATCGAGGATGTGATAACGCGAGAGATAGCCGCACAGATGATTGTTGTTGTCGATGACCGGATAGCTGCGGTAACGGCTCTTCAGCATCTTCTTGCCGACATCCTCCACAAATTCGTCCATATTGAAGCTGACCAGCGATTTTAACATGATCAGCCGCACCGGCGGCGCGAAATACAGATAACGGGAAGTATTCATCGTGCCATGTCCAGAGATGATGATCGGACAGTGATGCGCCTTGGCCAGTTCGATGACTTCCGGGGCGATCTGCTTGGTCCACACGACGACCAGGATGCCGGCGCCTTTGCGGATCGCGGCCTTCTGCGCCTCGGTGTCATTGCCCAGCATGACGAGACGGTCGCGGATCTCGTAGTCAGCCAGCCCGGTCTCGGTCATGGCGATGATGCTCACTTTGCCATTGAAATGATATTCTTCATCGCGGTAAGCGAAAAAACCGCGGATCGTCTTGGCGATATAATCCAGCGGGGTATCCTTGAGCAGCTGGATGGCGGCGGCGGTGTCACCCAGCCCGACGCGGGAGAGGTCGCTGCGGGTCACCATGCCCAGCAGCTGTCCCTTCTGATTGACGACGCCGTATGACTGCTTGTTGTTCTGCTTCATCAGCTGCAGCGTCTCGTAGATGGTCGTCTCCGGCGTGATGGTCAGCGGTGGATCCATGTCGATCTCTTTTATCGTGGCCCGGGCGTCCTCAAACAGCATCGGTTCCTCAAAGCCGAAACGCTCCAGCAGCCAGCGCGTCTCCGTGTTGATGGGCCCCAGCCGGCAGGGAACGGCATTGATGCCCTTGCGCCGCTGCAGCAGCGCGTAGGCGATGGCCGAAGCGATCGAGTCCGTGTCGGGATGACGGTGCCCGGTAATGTACACAGTTTTTTGACGTTCCATGTTTCCTCCTCGATGCCATGAAGATGGCACCCCTTACATTGATTTCATTTTAACCCTATCAGCGCTGTATTTCAAGGCATACGTCCTGGCATAACTCAGGCAAGGTCAGCCATACTACAAGATGAATGATGCGGGAGGGATCGCGGTGAAGCGGATATTGATCGTGGCAAATGTGAGCAGCTTCCTTTATAAGTTCGAGCGCGGCGATGTGCGCATCCTGCAATCGCTCGGCCATGAGGTGCATTACGCGGCCAACATGCGCGAGCAGCACCATGAGGCAGAAACACATGTGATGGAACAGATGGGCGTCATCATGCATCATATCGACATCGCCCGCTCGCCTTATCTGTATCATGACAACCGCACCGCGCTGGCGCAGCTGCTGAGGCTGATCGAGCGGCTGGATATCCGGGTGCTGCATTGCCATACGCCGGTGGGCGGGGTGCTGGGACGGCTGGCCGGCAAGCTGGCCAGCCACCCGCTTTATGTGCTCTACACCGCCCATGGCTTTCATTTTTACCGCGGCGCGCCGCTGCTCAACAATACGCTGTACTATCTGGCCGAGCGCGCCCTCGCCGCTTACACCGATGTGCTCATCACCATCAATGAGGAAGACTATGCCCGGGCCCGAAAACTGAAGCCGAGAGGCAGCGTATGGCTGATCCCCGGCGTCGGCCTGGACATGTCTCATTTCACCGTGATGCCGGCCATGGAACGGCAGCGCTGCCGCCAAGATCTGCAGATCAGCGAAGGATGTCTTCTGGCCGTTTCGGTCGGCGAGCTCAATGGCAACAAGAACCATGAGGCGGTCTTGCGCACGCTGCGTCTGTTAAAGGAACAAGGCTGGGACATGCGCCGGCTGCGCTACCTCATCTGCGGCGAAGGCGTCTTTCATCACCGGCTGCGCGCCATGGTATGCGCATATGGACTGGAAGACTGCGTGCGCCTGCTTGGTCATGTCAGCGACATCCGCCCCATCGTCGGCTGTGCTGATGTCTTTCTGTTTCCCTCACGCCGCGAGGGGCTGGGCATGGCCGCGCTTGAAGCATTGTCCATGGGCATCCCGGTGATCGCGGCCGATAACCGGGGCACGCGCGAATACATGAGCGATGCGGTCAATGGCTGGCTGTGCGCGCCGCAGCGGCTGAGCGAAGAGATGGCCCGGGCACTGAGCAAGCTTGCCGCGATGAGCGAGGCCGAGCGCCGTGAGCTGCGCCGGCGCTGCGTGATCTCCGTATGGCAATATGAGAAACGCCATGCCCGCCGGATCATGCGGGAAATCTATGAGAGGATGGATCAGGAAGTATGGAAGTGAAGATCAGCGTGATCATGGGCGTCTATCAGCCCGTCAGCCGTCAAGTGCTGTTTCAGGCAGTGCTGTCCATCGTCTCCCAGACCTTTCAGGAATGGGAGCTGATCATGGTCGATGATGGGACAAGCGGAAAAGGGCGGCGCTGGATCGAACAGGCAGCCCTGCTCGATCCGCGCATTCGTCTCATCCGTCTGTCTGTGCATCAGGGGCTGCCAGCCGCGCTCAACGCGGCCATTGCACACAGCCGCGGCGCGTATCTTGCGCGCATGGACGCCGATGATGACTGCGATCCGCGCCGGCTGCAGCGCCAGCATGACTTTCTGCAGCACCATCCCGGCTATGCATGGGTCGGGTGCTGCTGCAAGCTGATCGACGCTTCCGGCGCATGGGGCCATGTGCGGGTGCCCTTTGCTCCCTGTGCGCATGATTTTCTCGCTCACTCGCCCTATATCCATCCTTCGGTGATGTTTCGGGCCGCTGTGCTTGAGGAAGGATATCGCGATAAGCGAGAAGTGGGGCGCAGCGAAGATTATGAGCTCTTCATGCGCCTGCACGCGCAAGGGCTGCAAGGCGCCAATCTGCAGGAATACCTCTATGGGTATCGCGAAGACCAAGACAGCTATCAGCGGCGCGCTTTTCCCTTTGCGTGCCAGGAAGCGCGGGTCCGTCATCGGGGCTTTCGCGCGCTGGGCTTTTCGGGACCAGGCACATTGCCTTATGTGCTCAAGCCGCTGGCCGTGGCATTGACGCCGGCGGTCTTGCACTGGCGCATCAAGCGGCGGCGCTATGAAGATGATGTCATGCGCTATCGCCGCATCTGCGCCGCTGTGCCCCAGCTTGATCTTCGTCCGGATAAACAAGACCGGCTCACGCGATATACATATGCCGTGTTTGCGCCGGTGCTGTGCGGCTTTGTCCTCTGGGTGATGCAAGAAGCGCGCCGCCGCGGCATCCGCACGCTGTATTTTCTTTCCCGGGATGGCTGGATGATGCATGCGGCAGCCCAGCATCTGGCGCCGGCAGGGGTGAAATGCCGCTATATGTATTGTTCGCGGCTCACGCTGTATCATGCCTTGGCGCATATCGATATGGAAACGGCACTGCGCCTGCTTTGCCGGCCTTCGCTGCGGATGAGCGCGCGCACATTGCTCGCGCGCTTGCTGCGAAGCGAAACGGCACAACATGCGTGTCTGAAACAGCTGGCTCTGCCCTTTGCGGCCGATGCGCTGATGACGGCAGACATGGCCGCGCAGATGCCGGCGCTGCTGCAGGCTTGCCCGTTTTTCATGGCGCAGATGCGGCAGACGGCCGCTGCGGCCTATGCCGCCTTGCAAGGCTATCTGCGTCAGGAGGGCCTGGGACGCTTCGCTTATGCCATCGTGGACAGCGGCTGGATCGGTTCGACCCAGCTGGCGCTGGACAAGCTGTGTCAGGCGATGGGTTTGTATCCGCCCCAGGGCTTTTACTTCGGGCTCAGCCGCCTTTCGCCCGGTGCTGATCCAACTGCGTATCATGCGTACTTCTTTACGCCCGCGACGCAGCTGCGGCGCCGTTCATGGTTCGTGCCGGCGTTGTTTGAAACGATCTGCAGCGCGCCGCATGGCATGTGTGTAGGCTATCGCAAGGAAGCGGGGCGCTGGGTGCCGCAGTGTCAGAAGCAAGATGTGCGCGCGGTCAGCTGGGCCAGGGCGCTGAGC
>UMHQ01015490.1_pt1 | contig 12830 bp, 13 predicted proteins | sample 1965531 | NCBI WGS metagenome assembly UMHQ01 (sample SAMEA4836098, study PRJEB28245) | human gut metagenome | biome: gut microbiome; material: fecal sample | place: Denmark | collected 2008
GAACCAAAAGCTATTGAATATACCATCAAGGTTTGCTTTGAATAAGGCATCGTGCAGGGATTGCAAACGGCGGCACATAGGTTGCCATGCAGATTGTAAAGAGTACAAAGAATATAAAAAGAAACTGGAGCGTGAAAAAGAAAGCAGGAAGGCTGACATGGAGTACTACAGTCACAAAAATGATGTGTTTAAAAGGTCAGGGGGTCAGAGATGATAGAAACTAAAATCTGTAAGTGGTGCGGCAAGGAATTTGAGAAAGTAGGCAAGCAGCAGTTTTGCAGTGATGAGTGCAAATCTGAATCCAAGCAAACGACTTGCATAAGGCGTAACGAAAAGGGAGCGATAAAGAAAAAATATAAATTTGATGATACAAAACTAAACGAAAAGATTGCTGAAGCAAACCGCAGAGGAATAAGTTATGGCGAGCTTCAGGCGGAAAAATACAAAGCAGAGTCTAGGATAGTTTTGGAGGAGTTAGTGGATCAAGTGAAGAAAGTTATATACATAAGCGGCAAAGTCACAGGCGATAAGAATTACAAGAAGAAATTTAAGGAAGCAGAAGAAAAGATAAAGAAGAGATACCCCGCTGCAACGATAGTAAACCCAGTCGCGGCAGGCTTCCCGGATACATACGACTGGGCGGATTGCATGAGAGAGTGTATGCACATGCTTAAGAAGTGTAACGCCATATACTTTTTAGAGGACTGGCAGGAGAGCGCCGGGGCGTGCATCGAAAGGGCTACGGCTTTAAGGCTAGAGCTTGATAGGATAGAAGGTCTAGGGGGCAGCAAATAAAAATTACTATATATAGTATTTATTAAAGAAAAATACTAGACATTTATACATCATATGGTATAATGTAAATAAGTGGAAAACTCTTTTGTGTGACTCTTTTTGATAAGGTATGGGGCATGCCTAAGGGTAGCCCGCTAGGATGCTTTTCTCTTCAGAGGTTTTAAATGCATCTTGTCATTAATTTTTGGAGCGCTGCGGATTTTCCTCCATTGGTCTGTGGTGCTCCCCTTCCAATTGAAGCAGGGGTAGCGGGAGGTGCGATGTTACTAAAGACATGCCCACGATGTGGCAAACCTATAGAGGTAGGCAGGCGGCACTGCAGGGCGTGCGCTAAGCAGGTAGCAGACCGCAGTGCTACTAGAGATAAGAAGCGAGAGAAATATTATAACAACTACAAAAGAGATCCCAAGACGCAGAAGTTCTATAAGTCCTCTGCTTGGAAGAGACTAAGCAGAACCTACCTTCAAGACATAGACTACAAGTGCGAAGAATGTGGTGCTTTAGCAACTGAAGTACACCATAAGAAGCCAATTCAGACTCCAGAAGGTTGGATTGAGCGATTTGAATGGGAAAATCTACAAGGACTTTGCACGAAGTGCCATAACAAGAAGAGAAATGGTAGGGGTAGGTAAAATTTTACAGAAATTCCCACCGGGGAACGGCGGGGGGTCTACTCCGTAGTAAAAAGTCGGAAAATGGGAGTTTCTGGAAATTGAGAGCAAAAAGGTGGTAGTATGGCAGGCAGACCTAAGAAACCGATTCAAGTGCACATGGCAACTGGCAACAAAAGCCGCCTTACAAAGGCTGAGATTGAAAGACGAGAGAAAACAGAGCTCCAGGTAGACCTTAAGGACATACAATGTCCGCCATATATAACTGGGATCCTCAAGGAAGAGTTTTGGGAGATAGCCAACAAGCTTCTGCACATAGGAATTATGACAGAACTTGACCAAGATCTTCTTGGCAGGTACTTAATAGCAAAAGAGCTGTGGCTAAACTATACATCAAGAATCACTAAGGCTTTAAAAGAGGGTGACACTGAGGAGGCAGGCAAACTAATGACTCAGCAAGATAGAGCCTTCAAGCAGTGCAGGGCATGCGGCAACGATTTAGGGCTTTCGATATCCTCAAGATGCAGGCTCGTGCTTCCTGAGGCAGAAGAGCCAAAGGTCAATAAATTCTTGGAGAAGTTTGGGGGTGGTTAATCTTGATTGACCGAGTAACCCAGCACGCAAAAGACGTGGTCAACGGTAAATGCCCATCGGGAGAGCTCCACAGGCTTGCTTGCGAAAGACATTTAAACGACCTAAAGAAGCAAGGCACAAAGGACTTCCCATATAAGTGGAATAAAGCAAAAGCGAAGCGAGTTATAGATTTTGCTGAAACGCTTACACTTATTGAGGGGCATGAACCGAAGCAGTTAAAACTCATACCGGAGCAAGCATTTGACATAGGCTCAAGGTTCGGGTGGGTAAATAAAAAAGGCTATAGACGTTTTAGAAGATCATATAAGTGCATGGCGAGACAGAATGGTAGACAAATTGCCTAGTTGTGCCGCAAGGTACAACCGTAATCGGGGGAAATCGGTAGAAATCTAAAACAGTTAGACGATACCGAGAGACTTGCAGGAATTAAAAGGCTTGCAAACTTGTAGAGCATAGATGGTGAAACTGCACAGCAGAATATAATCCATCCACGAGATCCCGACAACCCACAGGGTTGGAAATATATGCCGAACTTGTTGGCGACAGCAAGAAGCAGAGGATAAAAAGCCTTTGCGATAACAAAATTGAAAACGCTTGAGAATGGAATCATCGCAACTTATATATCAGCTTTCTCAGGATATAACCACGGCAGACTCTTCACAGTAGCAACTAAGAAAAAGCAAGCAAGGCTTGCATGGGAAGAGGCAGCAAAATTTATAAAGGCAGACCCAGAGCTTGGCGAACTCTTTGAAATTAAAGATTATATATCAACGATAACTTGCAAAGTAACAGGGTGTAAACTGGAGGCGCTTTCTAAGGAAGGCGGGCTGGACGAGGGCTTCAGATCGGTGTTCTCCTCGGTCGATGAACTGCACCAGCACAAAGACAACCAGATATACAAAAACATGTATAACGGTACAAGGGCGCTTCCAGAAACACTCGTATCAATGATCACAACAAGAGGAAGCAGGCTGAACTCATTTTGCAAGGAGATGGACGAGTATGCCATCAAGGTTTTGATGGGGCTTGCTACAGCAGACGACTTCTTTGTGGATATATACACTCTAGACAAGGGCGATGATCCCTGGAACGAGGATAACTGGTTTAAAGCAAACCCATATCTTGCGACTAACCCTGAAGCAATGAAAACTCTAAGGGCAGACGCACAGACAGCCAAAGACATGGGAGGCTTCGATCAAAGGGACTTTCTAATTAAGTCCATGAATATGTGGGATCTAAACGGTGAGGACACCTTTACCAATCTTGAATCATGGCACGAATGCGCAAGCGATAAAACGCTTGAGGACTGCAAGGGATATGAAGCGTGGGTAGGGCTCGACTTATCATCAGGAGGCGACCTAACCACCTTGCACCTTGAACTCATAGATCCAAGCGGCGAGAGCAAGGCTTATCAGTATAGCCACAGCTTTATGCCAAAAGGTCGACTGCTTGAGCATATAGAAACAGACGTCGCGCCTTATGATTTATGGGAGGCAAACGAGCTTTTAACAGTAACCGGAGGAGAAGGATCCTATAAGAACGATTATAAATTTATCATATCTTACCTAAGAAATATATTGGATAGATATAAATTAACTCCTAGAGCCATAGGAGTTGACCCGCACAATGCAGATGCACTTTTGTCTGACCTAGAAAGTTTTGGTGTTCCGGTCATGCTAGTAACGCAGTCAGCGAGGGCACTTAACGACGCAACTGTAGACGTGCAGCTTTCAATCAAAAGCAAAGAGATTGAATACCATAAGAGCCAAGAGCTCTTATCATGGAGCGTGAGCAACGCTTCGCTTGTCCACAACTCTTTTGGAGAGGTAAAGGTGGATAAGCAATCAGCAGGAGGACGCAATAAGCGTATCGACCCTGTTGACGCCTTTATCGACGCCCGCTTTGTAAGGCTTAAGCTTTCGGAAAAGAAAAGCGTAGACCTTGATGGAGCGGCAGAGGACTACCTCGCGGCGATGGGCTGGGGATAAGGTTTTGAGATGAACTTAAGACAAAGAATAGGACTAAAAATTGCGGGAGTTGAGCCAGCTAGCACCGAGAACCACGGGGCGAGCTGGGACTCCCTATTTAATTTTCTAGGGATAAGTGGGAAGCAAGAGGATTTATCTGAAGCAACATACTATGCGTGTATCAAAGTTTTATCCGAGGCAGTCGGTAAACTACCGCTTAAGCTTCAGAGCTACACCGAGACGCAAGGGGTAAGACCTCTGCTTGAGCACCCACTATATAACATAGTGAGAATGAGACCAAACCCTTATATGACATCGTCAATCTTCTGGAGCACAACGGAGTTTCACAGAAATCACTTCGGGAACGCTTATATCTATATCAAGGGTAGCGGCAAGGAGATGACGCTCTGGCTACTTGATCCCAGGAAAGTAAAGGTTGTGTATGACGACGCAAGGAAACTTGATACTCAGCGCGACGTTTACTACAGGCTAGACACGCAAGACAGCAAAATGAGAGTTTATGGAAGCGAGGAGATTATCCATCTAAAGACATTTAATACTTTAGACGGGCTCGTAGGAAAGTCGGTGAGAGAGCAACTGGCGGAGACTGTGGCGGCAGGTGGCAAATCTCAAAAGGTAATTAACGACCTTTACGATAGCGGCATGACGGCTAAGGCGGTGCTTCAGTATACCGGAGATTTAAGCGCTGATAAAGTAGACAAACTGGCAAGAGGAATCAACGCCTATATGAGAGGCAGTAAAAGTGTAGACGGAATTGAAAATGTTATACCAATGCCACTTGGCATGACGCTCACACCACTTAATATGAAGCTTGCAGACAGCCAATTTTTAGAAACAAAGCAGTTTACAGCGATGCAAATAGCGAGTGCCTTTGGAGTCAAGCCTTACCAGGTAGGAGACTACACAAAGTCGAGTTATGCAAGCGCTGAAGCGCAGCAGCTAAGTTTTTATGTTGATACGCTCTTATATATCTTAAAGCAGTACGAGGAAGAACTGACATATAAGCTCCTAGATAAAGACGATATGCTGAAAGGCTGCCACTTTAAATTTAATGTTGCAAGCATCCTAAGGGCAGACATGGAAACTCAGATAAGGACACTATCAACAGCTGTAAACAGCTTTTTATATACACCAAATGAAGCACGGCACTTCCTAGACCTTGAGGACAAGGAGGGCGGCGACCAGCTTCTTGGTAACGGCGCGGCTATACCGATAGAGCTGATAGGTAGCCAGTACCAGAAAGGAAACGAAGATGGCAGAGATTAACAAGGCGGCAAGCCTTAAAGGCTTAGAAATCAAAGATGATGACATACAAAAAATTAACAACTACACGCTTGAGGAAGTAACTGCGGAGCAGGTGTTTTGCTTTAAAATAGCAATCTGCGACAACCAGATAGACCGGACTTTTGAAAGATTTTCAGATGATGCACTTGAGAAAATGCTTGAACTTTTTAAGGGCAAGACAATCATCAAGGACCATAACCGCGTATCTGACAATCAAGTGGCACGAATCTATGACACGTACCTTGAAACGGTGGGCGGTGTAACATCGCTGATTGCAAAATGCTACATGATCAAAACTTCAAGCACAGAAAGCCTGATAGAGGAAATTAAGGCAGGCATAAAAAAAGAGGTAAGCGTTTGTCTTTCTCTTAAGAGTGCAGTTTGCAGTATATGCGGGACTGATAATGCCGAGAAACTATGCAGGCACTTCCCAGGGCGCAAGTATGAGAAAAAAGGCAAAGAGGAAGTTTGCCACTTTGTGCTTGATAGTCCGGAAGATGCTTACGAGGTTAGTTTTGTAGCAGTACCAGCACAAAGAGAAGCAGGAGTAAGAAAAGACTATGGCGGAGCTGAAGTCTCCGAGGACATAGATGACGAGGTGGCAAAGGAAAAAGCCGCTGAGCAAAACGCACTCGACGCTATAGCAGTCGAGGCGGAAGCCCTAATCTTAAGGGCAGAGGGAGAAAAATAAATGAATAAAAAATTGAGAGAGCTGCTCGAGGCGATTAAAGCGAAGAGTGCAGAGCTTGAGGCAGCAAAGTCAGACGAGGCAAGAGTTGACGAAGTAAAATCAATCGCAGTTGAACTTGAAGGACTCATGGAGAACTACAAGATAGAGAAAACAGCTTTTGAAGCTGAAAAACTAGCATCATCTGCAATTGAAGAGCCTGAAGCAGTATCTAAGGACTTAGAAGATACTAAAAAGGCAGCAGATGGCTTTGTAGCAATATCAAAGCTACTGAAAAAGCAACCGCTAGACGAAACCGAGAAAGCACTACTTGCTATCGGTGGAACATCAGGCGAGGGCAATCTACTTCCTGAGGATGTAAGACTTGAAATTCAGAAAGAAAGAAAGACTTACAACGAGGCAAAGCGAATAGTAGAAGTAATGCCAACAACAGCACTCACGGGGTCTTTCAACTATGAGGACACATCAGCAGGACTTGAAGGACTCGCTGACATTGTAGATGGAAATGAGATTGCAAAAGCTACTGGACCAAAATTCAGGCAAGTATCTTATGTTATTAAATTTAAGGGCAAGATCATCCCTATTTCAAACATTTTGATAGGCGCAGAAAAAGCTGGACTGATGGCTTATATCAAGCTATGGTTTATCAGGAATGCAGTATTTAGCGAGAATAAGGACATTTTCGATGAACTTAAGAACAAAAAAACTGCTATAAAGCTTACTGGCTGGGCAGCACTTAAGGCACATATTGCAAAGATGGATCCTGCTACTAAGATTGACGGAAGAATTGTAACAAACTCTACAGGCTTCGGCATCCTTGACGGTGAAACAGACAAGGTTGGCAGACCAATGCTTGAGCCAAACCCACAGGGCACAACAAAATATATGTTCCAGGATCTACCTATCGAGGTTTTCTCGGATAGTGAACTTCCTAACATTTCAAAAGACCATGCGCCTATGTTTGTAGGAGCAACGCACGCAGGTGTAAGATTTATGGAATATGAGAAAATGGATTTTGCTACATCAAGCGACTATCTGTTTAACTACAACCAGACTGCGCTTAGAGTTATAGAAGGATACGATGTAGTCGGCACAGATAAAGGCGCTTACGAATACGTGGACTTTGCAGCAACACCAGTAGCAACATCGTAATAGTGAGGTAGTAAAGTGGTCACTTTAGAAGAGTTACGGGAATATCTTGGCATAGACTTTCCGGACGAAGCGACTGACAAAAGGCTTAAGGGCATACTTGAAGTAGCCAAAGATTTTGTCAGAAACGCGGTAGGAGATATACCTGATGACAATCCAATAAAAAGAGAAGTAATGCTGTCGGTATCCCGTGACCTTTATGACCACAGGATACTAACAGTAAAAGAAGAAGGAAGTTATACAAGGCTTTTGCAGTCCATGATGCTGCAGCTAAGACTGGAGGCATGCGATGATATACAAAAAACCAGTGCAGATCCAAAAAATTAATCTAGACACTGACACTTGGGAAGATAAGTATACGGTGCATGCCAACGTCAATACTAGCAAGCGGCAACTGCGTGGTGAGTTTCAGCAGGCAGGAAGCGTTAATGCGAGAAGATCCTTAAGTTTCTGGATGCGGTATTCTAAGCAGCTTGAAGATATAAACTTAAACACTCAGATATATAGGATTTTATACAGAGGTAACGCTTATAACATCACTGAGTATGACGACTACCTGGAAATGCATAAAGAGATAAGACTGACAGCAGAGGCGGTGGAATAATGAGTAGGACTGTGAGCGTAGATGAGCTTGACAAGGCAATCGAGGAAGAACTAAAAATCTACTCCGATAAGGTTTTGAAAAAGCTAGACGAATCAGCAAAAAAGCATATCGAAGATATGAGAGATGACACAAAGCGGCAAGAATTTAGAAGAGATCGTGGCAAATTTAGAAGAGCCATAAGCTCTAGAAAATCACCGAATTATCATAAGGACAATCCGTCATATACATGGTATGTAAAAAAGCCTGAGTACAGGCTAGCTCACTTGCTTGAAAAAGGACACCGAATCAAAGGTGCTGTAAGAAGAAAGGGCAAGACAGTTGCTTATCGCTTTATACAAAGAGCTGAGGCAAGGGCTGTAAAAGACTTTGAGAAAGACGTAGAAAGGATACTAAAAGATGGATAGTCGCACTGCAGGGGTTTTAAATGGGATTAGAAGTCTTGGATATCCTATGCACGCTGGAGACTTTAGGAAAGCGCCGCGAGGAGCTTATATCGTCTATAGAGACGAGCAAGAGCGAGGCGGCGCTGACCTTAAAAATACTGTTACATTGCACAGGCTAACAATTGAGTTTTACAGCGAGGAAGTTAAAAAAGACGTAGAAAAAAGAATAGAAGAATTGCTTGATAACACAGCAATCGAGTACATCAAGCTGCCAGTTGAGTGGCTTGAAGATGTACAAAGATACCAGGTCTTGTATGACCTTAAGTATCTAGATAAGGAGTAAAAAATGGCTAAAAGAAGCAAAGAAACAATAACGCTCGGATCCGGAAAGATTTATCTAGCTGAGTTTACAGGTGAAGTCCCTGAGACTGCACAGTTAGAGACTGACGCAAATCTTTTCGCATATATCCAGGGCGGTGCTGAGCTTTCATATGAGGCAGAATATCACGAAGCAAGTGATGACCTCGGCTTTGTGAAAAAGACAAAGATCACAAAAGAGTCCGCAACTCTTAAACTTGGACTTTTGACATGGTCAGGAAATACCATAGAAAAACTAGCACCAACTGCTAGAGTAACCGAGGATAAGGCTAAAGGAACTAGAATCACAAAAGTCGGTGGTGCTGGAAATGACAACGGCAAGAAATACATCGCAAGATTCCTCCATGAGGATAAGCAGGATGGCAACGTAAGAATCACAATTGTAGGTCAGAATAAGGCAGGCTTCACACTTAAGTTTGACAAAGACAACGAAACTGTTGTTGACATGGAGTTTGGTGCTCAGCCAGGACTTGACAAAGAAGGAACTCTTATCATTTTGGAAGAGGAAATCGACAAACAGTAAGGAGTAAAAAATGGGAAGAGGCTATAGTTTTAAAAAACTAAAAATCACGCCCTTTGAAGTAGAACTTTTTGACGGGAGCATAGTTAAAGTGCTCCCGCCTAAGATTGATGTTCTCGATATGCTAGTGGCAGCAGCTGACGATCTGGATGAAAACGGCGATGTATACGAGTACCAGAGAGATTATATCTGCGATCTTATATCACAGATAATATCTAGGAACGTTCAGAAGGTAGAAATTAGCAAGGAGTATGTTTCTGAGAACTTCGATGTTCTCGACATACTGGGATTTTGCACAGCATTTTTCGAGTGGGTGTCAGAGGTGCAGTCAAACCCAAACTCACACCGCCCTACTACCCGGGGGGCAGGAAAAGGCAAGACGACGAAGAAAGTATAGCACCAAAACACGGGTATAACATTGAGACTCTCGACCTTAAACTTGTAAGTGACTACATGCGGCAGTCCATCATAGAAACTAAAAGGCTAGACATCGTGGAATTTAAGCTCATGTATAAAGACGCTTACATATACAACCTATCTCAGACGTCTGAGGGGGTGGAGTATCTCAATAATGCGTGGAGGCTCACGCTTACAGAGCCAGACCGGGCGGCATTAAGAGCGCGCTTTGGTAAGAAAAAAGGGAAATAAAAGTGGCTGGTAACATTAAAGGAATCACAGTCGAGATAGGCGGCAAGACCACAGGTCTTAAAGAGGCTATCAGGGGAGCAAATAAAGAAAGCAAATCTCTGCAAAATGAGCTTAGAAGCGTCAATAAACTACTTAAGGGCGATCCTAAAAATATTGTGCTTTTAAGGCAGAAACAAGCGCTACTCGGAGAAGAAGTAAAAAAGACACGCGACAAACTTGAAATGCTCAGAAGTAAGCAGGACGAGGTGCAAAAAGCGTTCGAGAATGGCGAGATTGGTGCTGACAGGTACAGAGATTTTCAACGTGAGATTATAGTAACTGAAAAGAAGTTAAAAGGTCTAGAAAGAGAGCAGAAAAAATTCAATTCTGTTGCTCTTCAGCTTTCAGCTGCAAAAATAAAATCTTTTGGACAAGGGCTACAGAAAGCGGGCAGAGCAATCATGCCGCTTTCTCTTGCAGTTGGCGCGGCTACGCTTGCAGCGGCTAAGATGGGCGCTGAGTTTGACAAGGCGATGGCTAAGGTTAACACCATCGCTGACACAACCCAAGTACCACTTGGCACGCTGAGAAAAGAGATATTAAAACTATCAAACGACACGGGGATCGCCTCTACTGAGATCGCAGATAATGTATACAACGCAATCTCTGCCGGGCAGAAAACTGGCGACGCTGTGAACTTTGTGCGCAACTCAACGATGCTAGCAAAAGCGGGCTTTGCTGAGGCAGGCGACTCACTTGACCTACTAACTTCTATACTAAACGCTTACGGACTTAAAGCAAGCGAAGTAACAAGGGTCAGCGACATACTCATAACCACTCAGAATCTAGGTAAAACTACAGTAGGAGAACTTGCCAAGACAATGGGTAAGGTTATCCCTACTGCAAAGGCATCTGGAGTAGCAATTGAGCAGCTCGCGGCAGGGTATGCAATCATGACTGCTGAAGGTGTAAGGACTAAAGAAACCACCACTTATATGAACTCCATGCTCAATGAGCTTTCAAAGAGCGGCACAAAGGTAAGCGATGTTATAAAGGCAAAAACTGGTAAAAGTTTCCAAGACCTCATGAAAGAGGGCAAGACTTTAGGTGATGTGCTTCAGATAGTTAAGAAAGCGGCAGACGAGCAGGGGCTTTCTTTCATGGACATGTTCGGATCATCTGAAGCGGCAAAAGCAGGACTTATACTACTAGGCGACAGCTCGAGTAAGTTTAACAGCATGCTTGGCAAAATGAAAGCCTCAACTGGTGCTACTAGCGAAGCAATGAAGAAACTAGAAACACCGGCAGTCATCCTTAAAAAAGCACTTAATCAGCTTAAGAACATCGGGATCGAACTAGGCTCAAGTCTACTTCAGGCGCTCCTTCCTGCAATAAAAACAATCGCGGGTGGCATGAAAGACCTTGCTAAAGGTATAAGCCAGATGAGTCCGGCAGGTAAAAAATTTATCGGGGTTATAGCACTTATAATTGCCGCTGCAGGACCGCTTCTCATGGGGGTAGGCAAAATGCTTGTATTAATATCCCAGCTTATGACAGCACTACCAATGCTCGCGACAGCGTTTGCAGCATTATCTGGACCACTAGGCTTAGTGGCGCTTGCAGTCGGCGGTTTGACCGCTGCATTTATCGCCATAGCAGGAGACAGCATGCGAGGTGCAACCGGGGCAGAGTTAGCAGTCAATAAGCTTGTCGCAGCACATGAGAGCGCAGTCAAGTCTTACGAGGACAGGAAAAAGGCTGCAGAAGAGGCGGCAGCTGGCGAGCTGTTGCAGTTAAATCAGATAAGTGCTCTAAAAAGCGAACTATCAACCCTTGTAGACTCTAATGGCAGGGTCAAGGCAGGCTATGAGGATAGGGCAAAATTCATAGTTGGTGAACTTTCTAAGGCTACAGGCATCCAGATAGATCTTGTCAATGGCGAGATACAAGGTTACAAAGGGCTTGAGGCTGAGATTGACAAATATATAGAAAAGAAAAAAGCTGAAGCGGTCATCAAGGCAAACCAGGAAGCGTATCAAGCAGCATTGAAACTCCATAACGACGAAATGAAAATTTACATTGAGTCGCAAGCGGAAATAGATAGGCTTACAAAGAAACTAGAAGATAGTCATAGCCGTGGACGTGGTGAGTGGAGAAAAACGCAGCAGGCAATTGAAAAAGCAACGCAAACTAGAGATGAAGCAGCTAAAAAAGTTTCAAGCAGCAACGCTGAGATGATGGGTTATGAGTCAAACTTTGCAGCGTTTGAACAGGGTCACTATGATCAAATATCTGCTTTTGCGATACAGCATGGAAGCGTCATGGCAGCGGTTCAGTCCGGGAAGCGCTCTGACCTTGAAAAAACAAGGGCAAAACTTGAGCAAGAGCTTAAGGCTATGCAGGCACTGTATAAGCAGACTGGCGAAGAATCTATAAAGATACAGATTGACCAGGCACAGAAAGAACTTGATTTAGTAAATAACAAGATGACTTCGCTCGATAATGCTACGAAGGCAGGGGGCGCAAAGGTCACTGGAAGCACTAGGGACTACTCAAAAACGGCTCTTGATGCACTTGCTGAAAATAATGAATTTTATATGAGTCTTGGAAAGAAGAAGGCGGGTAACCACGCAAGCGGTATCGCAAGCGGCAAAGGCAATGCAAGGACGGCAGGAAACAGCCTTGCTAGTGCAGCGGTGCAAGGCACAAACTCAAGAACTGGTGAGCACCACTCTATAGGGCAATCGATAGCAAGTGGCATGGCTCGAGGAATTTCGAGTGGTATAGGCTGGGTAATAAACGCTGCAAGGAATCTCGCTTCAAGGGCAATTAGTGCTGCAAAGAGGAAACTTCACATCAACTCGCCATCAAGAGTCTTTAGAGACGTAGTCGGTGCGGCAATCCCAGAGGGTATGGCAGCCGGTATTATTCAAAATGCCAAGATGGTAACAAGCAGCGTAACAAAGATGGCAAAAGACGCAGTTGACGTGGCAAAGAAAAAAACTAGCAATATAGGCTCTGCTTTTAGTTTTGATGTAAGCGGCGCAAGGCAGAAACTCGATAGTGCAGTCATGGGGCTAAGCGGCACAGTAGTGCCTGACATAAACATGGCAATTGGGAGAGCTCCTATAAGAGTTGACCAGAGGGCAAAGCTTGAGATGGAAGCGGCACAGGGCAAAGTCCTTGAAAGGCTAGATCAGATGGCGAGC
>UMHQ01071079.1_pt1 | contig 12741 bp, 12 predicted proteins | sample 1965531 | NCBI WGS metagenome assembly UMHQ01 (sample SAMEA4836098, study PRJEB28245) | human gut metagenome | biome: gut microbiome; material: fecal sample | place: Denmark | collected 2008
GGGCCGGTCCCAGACCGGCCCGCGGGAGGGGCAAGCCCCTCCCCTACGGGTTTCAAGAAAGTCTTCCGGAATTGGGTAGGGGAGCCCCTTGGGGCTCCCGCCGTGGATGATTCGGGCCAAAAGGTCACCCTCATCCGCCCCCTTCGAGGGCACCTTCTCCCTAGAAGGGAGAAGGCTCGGGCGGCTGATATAGAAACTGTCTCTTCTTTCGTAGGGGCCGGACACTGGCCGGCCCGCAGATGTACGCGGCGCGTCCAGGAGGCCGCGCCCTACAGCCCAGCACCAGCATCATCTGCTCAGCAAAGCCAGGCGCAGCTGTGAGACCGCACCGGTTTCAATTTTCTGCCACACCAGGCCCCAGTGGGCCGGATTGAATGAGAAAAGTCACTCAGATTTTGCGCGCCGGAAATTTTGCAAAATCCGGTAGGTACGCGTCCCCCGTAATGGGGGTCCTAGGGGACGGGCGACATGGAGGCAGGGACGGCGCAGCCGTTTCTGCCGATTGCGCCCGCCCCCTGGCGGCTCTTTGGTGACTTTCTGGCCGTCCAGAAAGTCACTCGCCGCCGCAGCGGCGAAACTCCCCTGCAAAAAGGAAACAAAACTCAAACGCGCACGATATGAAACCCCGCCGCCTTATTGAGACGGTTGGCGATGGCCAGCCCCAGCCCGGAGGGGTCCGGGCACTGGGCCCAGATGGCCTTCACGGGGGTGTGGTCGAAGGCCCGCAGGGCGTCAAAGATGTGCCGGGCCTGCTCTCCCTTGTCGGCGGCGGGCCCCAGCTTCTCCACATAGTGTGCCCCAAAGAGGGGCGCAAACTCGTCAAAGCAGATGATCCCGTCCTCCGGTTGGGCGTGGGCCTGGATGTACGCGGCGCTCTGGGCCGGCTCCCCGGCTACCACCGTCACCGGGGCCTTGGGGGCGTAGTGGCGGTACTTCATGCCGGGGGCCTTGGGCTTCTCCCCCGCCCCCATGAGCCGGGTCACCGCCGGGTCCACCTCCACCGTCCCCAGGACGGCCTGGAGCTGCTCCAGGGTGATCCCCCCCGGCCGCAGGAGCCGGGGCGGCGTACAGGTCAGGTCGATGATGGTGGACTCCACCCCCACGGTGCAGGGGCCGCCGTCTACGATAGCGTCGATCTTCCCGTCCATGTCCTCCCACATGTGGGCGGCGGTGGTGGGGCTGGGCCGTCCGGAGGTGTTCCCGGAGGGGGCCGCCACCGGCACGTCCGCCGCCTCTAAAATGGCGTGGCACACGGGATGGGAGGGACAGCGCATGCCCACCGTGTCCAGCCCCGCCGTCACCACGTCGGGGACGATGGGCTTCCGCCGCAAAATCATGGTGAGGGGTCCCGGCCAGCAGGCCTCCGCCAGGGCGTAGGCGCTGTCCGGAATTTCCTGGCAATACCGCTCCAGGTGGTCCGCCGAGGGGATGTGCAGGATCAGCGGGTTGTCCTGGGGGCGGCCCTTGGCCTCAAAGATACGCTCCACCGCGTCCGGGTCCAAACCGTTGGCCCCCAGGCCGTACACCGTCTCGGTGGGGATGCCCACCAGACCGCCCTCCCGGAGGATTTGGGCCGCCTGATCCGCCTCTCCGGCGGTCAGGTCCCGGGTCTCCAGTCTGGGCCGCTCTTCCCGGCGGACAGAGAACACGATGTGGGGCATGTCCATCCCGTAGTAGTGCTTCACAAAGGAGCCCCGCTCTTTCATCCCATTGCGCCGTGCCACCTTCTGGGAGGCCAGGTTGTTGTCCCGGATGATGGAGTACACCTCCCCGAAGCCCAGACGGTCCATGGCATAGTCCCGGCAGGCCCGGGTCGCCTCGGCGGCGTAGCCCTTGTGCCAGGCGGTCTTTTCCAGCAGGTAGCCCACCTCGGGCACCCGCGTTCCGTCTCCCAGCTCCTGCCAGGTGATGCCGCACTGACCCACCATCTCCCCGGAGTTCTTCTCCACCACCGCCCAAAGGCCGAAGCCGTCGGTCCGGTAGCGCTCCTGCTGGCGGCGGAGCCAGTCCCAGGCCTCCTGGTCTGAGAAGGCGTGCTCATAGGCGTACATGACCTCCCCGTCCTGGAGCATCCGGCACAGGGCGGGAAAATCCCCGTCGGTCATCTCCCGCAGCACCAGGCGGTCAGTCTCTAAGATGTTCTCAGACATCCCCCAGCACCACCTTTATCAGCTCCGCCGGGGTCCCGGCCAGATAGTCGGCCCCCTCGGCCTCCAGCTCCTGCCGGGAGCGGAAGCCCCACAGCACGCCGCAGCTGGTCAGATTTCCGTTCTTGGCCGTGCGGATGTCCACGTTGCTGTCCCCCACAAAGAGGGTCTGCTCCGGCTTGGCCCCCATCCGCTCCATCAGCTTATAGAGGAGGGTGGGGTCCGGCTTGGTGGGGACGCCGGAGAGAGCCCCCTGCACCAGGGGAAACACCCCGGGGTAGTAGTGTTCCACCACCGGCCCGGCCATCTCGTCGGCCTTGTTGGACAGCACCGCGATGGACACCCCCGCCTCCTTCAGCCGCAGGGCGGCCTCGTTCATGCCGGGGTATGGGGCGGTCTTGTCCTCCTTGTGGACGCCGTACCAGGCCATGAACTCCTTAAAGGCCTGGTCCAGGGTGGGCTGGTCCGTCCCCGCCGGGGCGAACCGCTCCACCAGCTTGGGGATACCGTTGCCCACCATGTGCTTATACTCCTCCACGGAGTGGGCGGGCCAGCCGTGGAGGGAACACACGTGGTTCCCCGTGTCCGCCAGGTCGTCGATGGTGTTCAGCAAGGTGCCGTCCAGATCAAAAATCACATAGGAATACATGGGAGAAAACCTCACTCGTAAATGCCGATCTCCATGCCGCCGATCTCGATGGCGGTCTCCTTAGAAAAGCCCGAGCGCTGGAGGTAGCTCTTCACCGCGATCTGGGCGTACTTGGGGTTGATGCGCTCGTCCTCCAGGTCCAGGTCGATGCGCCCGGCGGTGCCGCCGCACACGGCCCCGTGCTCGTCCAGCACCTCGTTGAGCTCACCCACGATGTCGGCCAGCTCCTTGCCCTGGGGCAGTTCTGTATAGTGAATGTAAAGGTCCATAATTTCGCTCCAATCCTTTCAATTGACAATTGACAATGGACAATTGACAGTTTTTCTGTGTCGATAGTCTGACAATTGCTTATAAACTGGTCCAAATCAGACCGGAACAATGCAGACTTACTGGGTTTGTTCCGACTTGAGGCGTTCCGCCTGGTCAGCCGTCACCAATGCATCGATGACCTCGTCCAGGCCGCCGTCCATGATACTCTCAATTTTGTACAGCGTCAAGCCGATGCGGTGGTCCGTCACCCGGCCCTGAGGGAAGTTATAGGTGCGGATGCGCTCGTTGCGCATGCCGGTGCCCACCTGGCTGCGCCGCTCGGCGGTGAACTCTCCGGCGATTTTCTCCTGCTCCGCTTCGTACAGCCGGGAGGCCAGAATGCGCATGGCTTTGTCCCGGTTCTGGAACTGGCTGCGCTCCTGCTGACACTCCACCACCATGCCGGTGGGCTTGTGGATGAGCCGCACCGCCGACGAGGTCTTATTCACGTGCTGGCCTCCGGCTCCCGAGGCCCGGAATACCTGCATCTCCACGTCCGCCGGGTTGAGCTGCACGTCCACCTCCTCCATCTCGGGGAGCACCGCCACGGTGGCGGTGGAGGTATGGACCCGGCCGCCGGATTCGGTCTCGGGCACCCGCTGGACCCGGTGGACCCCGCTCTCAAACTTCAGGCGGGAGTAGACCCCGTCCCCCTCAATAGTAAAGGAAATTTCCTTCACGCCGCCCAGCTCCGTCTCGTTGACGCTGTTGATCTCAGTCTTCCACCGGCGGGCCTCGGCGTACATGGAGTACATGCGGTACAGGGAGTGGGCGAACAGGGCGGCCTCCTCGCCCCCCACCCCGGCCCTGATCTCCATGATGACGTTTTTCCCGTCGTTGGGGTCCTTGGGGAGAAGCAAAATTTGTAGCTCCTGTTCCAGCCGCTCCAGGTCGGCCTTGGCCTGGTGGAACTCCTCCTGGGCCAGCTCCTTCATCTCCGGGTCGGACAGGAGGGCCTCGGATTCCTCCTTCTGCGCCTGGGCCCGCAGGTACTGCCGGTAGGTCTCCACCACCGGGGCGAGCTCGTTCTGCTCCTTGTTCAGCTTGGCCACCTGGGCGGGGTCGTTGTAGGTCTCCGGAGCGGCCAGGCGGGCCTCGATTTGACTGTACTTGGCCTCAATGGCCGCCAGCTTGTCCAGCATAGGCTTGTTCCTTTCCTTTGATTCTTTGCGGGGGATTTCGCCGCCTGCGGGCGGAGGCGCGGGGTTTCGCCCTGCGGGGCGAGTTTCTTTCTGGATGCCCAGAAAGAAACCAAAGAGGCACCAGGGCGCGGCTCAGGATGAGCGCTTCGCGCTCATATTCGCCGCCCCTGGACCCCATTTACGGGGGTTACCCCTTGGGATGGGCAAAAATTTCCGGCGCGCAAAATTTGAGTGGCTTTTCGCAATTCCTTCCGGGCCACTGGGCCCTGGGTTTGCAAAAATTCCAGGTTTTGCAGCTCTATTTCCGCGCCTGGCTTTGCCGAACCAACGTTCCCGATGCGTATTGACGGCGGGCGCATGATATGCGCCCCTACTGGCTTCCGGTGGACTGTAGGAGCGGCTATCAGCCGCCCGAAAGCCTTCTCCCTTCATAGGAAGAAGGTGCCGAGCGTATGCGAGGCTGATGAGGGTGGGGCAGGAATGGCAAAAGCCCCTCAGCGGGCCGGCCAGTGTCCGGCCCCTACGAAAGGGCAGGAGACCTATGCATACGCCGTAGGGGCGGCACACTGGGCCGCCCGCCGTACCCCGCCGCACAGCTTGAGCTCCGCCACAACAAAGGCGCTTTCAAAAAGGGGAGTGCCAGGTTCTCGACCACTGCCCGGCCAGCGGCAGCGAAAGACGAGGGAAAAGCAGTCAGCTGAGCCACCCGCGCCTTTGCGTTAATCGAAAAGCTCGCCTAATTGGTGCCCCCGTAAAAATGGGGTCCGGGGTAAGCGGTCCTATGGGCACGAAGTGCCCGTCGGCCGCGTCCCCGGCGATCCTTTGGGTCCTTTCCCATCGCTGGGAAAGGACCTCGCCGCCGAAGCGGCGAAACATCCTCGCAACAGTCAAAGAAACTCTATCATCGCCCCCTCATCCGGCCCCTTCGGGGCCACCTTCCCCCCCAGGGGGAAGGCTTAGAAAAAGGGGGCCGCGAAACTCCCCTACAAACGAAAACCACTCACCGATCCAGGAAGAAGGACTTGACCAGCGCCAGCGGCTCCCGGATGTACATTTGAATCCTGGACGGGATGTGTGAGGTGGGGGCGGCCAGGGTGGAGACCTCCCCATATCCAAAGCGCTCCGCCAGCATCCGGGCCCGGGTGAGGTGGAAGCCGTTGGAGACCACCAGCACATCCGTCTCCCCCACGTCGATCCCCTCATCCGCCAGCAGCTCTTTGCTGTAAAGGAAATTCTCTTTCGTGTTGTGGGACTGGTCCTCCAGGAGAATCTGGTCCTCCGGCACGCCGCCCTCCATCAGATAGTCGGCCATGCACCGGGCCTCAGAGGTCGGCTCGTTGCTCCCCTGTCCCCCGGATGTGACGATGGTAATGTCCTGGTGTTCCTCCCAGTAATCCAGTGCGGTGTCCAGCCGGTCCTGAAGCAGAATGGAGGGGTGCCCCTCCGGCATCACCCGGCAGCCCAAAATGACCATCACCTGGGGGTCGTCCTGGATGTGGTCATAGGAGCCGTACATCACCGCGCCGAACAGCCCGGCAAACACCAAAATTCCGGCCAGCACCAGGGCGGCCAGGGCCTTCCCCCAGGTGATGCGGCGCTTGCCCCGATAGGCATAGGGACGTTTTCTCTGTAATTTCATCGGCTCATCCCTCCGCGGCCTGGGGCCTTGTTCAGCCCCGGGCCTCCTCCAGCTGGGCGGACAGGGTTTCCCAGGTGCCGTACAGCTTCAAAATTTCCTCCTCCAGGGCCTCCCGCTGCTCATACAGCTCCTGGAGTTTTAAATAGTCGGCGGCGGCCTCCTGGATCTGCTGCTCCAAGTCGTACATCTGCTCCTCCGCCTTGGCCACCGCCCGCTCGGCGGCTGTCACCTCTTTCTCCAGGTTCTTGGTGCCGCCGGGGCGCTTTGGCTTCTCCTTCTTCTCCTTGGGCTCCGGGGCCTTCTCCACGGAGACCTGCACGTCGGAGGCGGACTTGCCCGCCGCACCCCGGGCCCGGGCCGCCTGGTACTCCTGATAATTTCCCCGGAAATCGGTGATGTGCCCGTCCTCCAGCATCCAGATGCGGCTGGCAAAGCGGTCGATAAAATAGCGGTCGTGGGAGACAAAGAGCAGGTTGCCCTCGTACTCCTCCACGGCCTCCTCGATCCACTCCCGGCTCTGGATGTCCAGGTGGTTGGTGGGCTCGTCCAAAATCAGGAGGTTGATCTTCTCGTCCATGAGCATGCACAGCCGCAGGCGGCTCTGCTCCCCGCCGGACAGGGCGGACACGGGCTTGAACACGTCCTCCCCCCGGAACTTGAAGGCCGCCAACCGGTTCCGGGCGGTCTGGGCGGTGCAGTCCTGCTCGTAGATGAGGGTGTCCACCAGGTTCCGCTCCGGGTGGTCGAAGTGGACGTGCTGGGGCAGGTAACCCACCTTTACAGTCGGCCCCATGCGGACCTTTCCGGCGTCCGGCTCCTCCTCCCCCAGAAGAATTTTCAGCAGGGTGGTCTTGCCGCTGCCGTTGTCCCCCAGCAGGGCGATGCGCTCGCCCCCCGCCACTTCCAGACCCAGGTTGGAGAACAGCGTCCGGTCCCCGAAGGACTTGGTCAGCCCCTTGATGGTGAGCACCTCGTCCCCCCGGAACTCCCGCTCCCCAAAGCGGACCTCCATCTTCCGCTCCTTGGTGGGGCGGTCGGTGGTGCGCATACGCTCAATGCGCTTCTCCATGGACTTGACCCGCTTGAAGGTCTTGTCCATGCCGGAGTAGGCCCAGACGCGCATCTGCTCGGCGGCCTTCTCCAGCTGCTCAATTTTGGCCTGCTCCTTCTCGTACTGGCGGAGCTTCTCCTCATACCGGCGCTCCTTCTCCACCACGTAGAAGCTGTAGTTGCCGGAGTAGAACTCCGCCTTTCCGCCCTGGATCTCCACGATGCGGTTTACCACCTTGTCCAGAAAGTACCGGTCATGGGAGACGGTGAGCACCGTCCCCTTGAACTTGTCCAGGTACTCCTCCAGCCACTCGGTGGCCCGCAGGTCCAGGTGGTTGGTGGGCTCGTCCAGCAGGAGGATGTCCGTGTCCTCCAGAATGAGCCGGGCCAGGTTCACCCGGGTCTTCTCCCCGCCGGAGAGCTTGTCGAAGAGCTGCTCCCGCATGCTCTGGGGGATGGTCAGGCCGTTGCACACCTTGTTGGTCTTGGTGTCCGTCTCATAGCCCCCGGCGGCCTCAAAGGCGGCGGTGAGCTTATCGTACCGGGCCAGGAGGGTGGGGTCGGTCCCCTCCCCCATCTGCTCCGCCAGGGCGGCCATCTCCCGTTCCATCTCCCGCAGGGGTTCAAAGGCGGTGGCCAGCACATCCTCCACGGTGTACCCCGCCGGGTAGACGGGGATCTGGGAGATGAGGCCCATGCGCTTGCCCGGCGCAATGACCACATCCCCCTCGTCATAGTCCATGACCCCCGTGAGAATGCGGAGGAGGGTGGTCTTGCCGCAGCCGTTGGGGCCCAGCAGACCCACCCGCTCCCCAGTGTCCACCTGGAAGGTAAGTCCGTCTAAAATTTTATGTCCAACCTCAAACTCCTTCACCAGGTTGGAAACTGAAATGTCGATCATAGTGTCCTCGTCGCGTTATTTCTCAGCAATATCCATAGTATTCCGCCCAGTAGAAGGGACCGACCTCTGTCACGATCCAATTTTCCAGAGGCACCAGCGTCAAACGGCTCACCGGGACCGGGTCCTCAATGTGATAAATTGTGGTATTGGGCGGATTGTCGAACCACTTCAGAAAAGCGTCCTCCGGCACGGCCTCCCGCACCTGCATGGTGGCCGCAACGATGGGGTGTCCTCCCCACAGCACAGCCAGCCGCAACGCCCCCATGGGGGTGAGAAAGAAATAGCCCAGCAGCAGTATACCGCAGACCAGGGCGGTCAGTTTGGCCACTGTTTTCCATGTCCATGCTCTCATGCCCGGTCTCCTCCTTTGAACTGAAATGTCGAGATCATAGTGTCCTCGTCTGATTCAGTCTTGTCTTTCCGTTCAGCCGCTCATCGCAAGGGTCAACATTGATAAGCCTTCCCCCCGGTGGGGGGAAGGTGCCCCCGAAGGGGGCGGATGAGGGGGCGGCGGCTTCTCGAACGGCCTCACCCTCATTCGTCACGGCCTCCGGCCGTGCCACCTTCCCCCTAAAAGGGGGAAGGCATTGATTTACCCTTCAGGTGTCAGTTCCACCAGCCGGGCCACCAGCTCCTCCATCTTCATGCCCCGGGAGGCCTTGACCAGGATGGTACTGTCCGGCTTGACGATCTCAGGCAGGACGGCCTTGGCCTCCGCCTTGTCTCTGCAGTAGTAGACCTGGGGCACGCCGGTGGCCCTGGCCCCCTCGGCGATGTGCTTGGCCTCGTCCCCCACCGCCACCAGGCAGTGGATGTTCTGCTTGCCCAGGCACTCCCCCACCTCGGTGTGGAGGGCGGGCGAGTAGGGCCCCAGCTCGAACATATCCCCCAGCACGGCGGCCTTATAGCTGCTGTGGCTGTCGGAGAGCACCCGGATGGCCGCCCGCATGGACTGGGGGTTGGCGTTATAGGTGTCGTCCAGAATGGTGATGTTCTCCCCCCGCTGCACCAGGTTCATGCGCATGCGGGTGGGTACAAAGCGGGAAATCCCCTTCTCGATCTCGCAGGCGGTGAGGCCGAAGTGCTCCCCCACCGCCGCGGCGATAAGGGTGGGGTAGATCATGTGCTCCCCCAGAGCGGGGATCTTCACCTCCCGGTCCATGGCCGGGGTGGTGAGGTGGCAGTGTATGTGGCTCACCCCGTCCCCGCCGGTGACCTGGGCCCGGTACTCCGCCCCCTCCCTCTTGCCGCAGAAGACGGTTTTTACTGGGGTGTTCCCCCGGAGGGTGACCAGCATCTCGTCGTCGGCGTTGAGGATGAGCAGGCCGTTCTCCTTTCGAATGTGGGGCAGCAGCTCGCACTTGGCCTTGAAGATGTTCTCCCGGCTGCCCAGCTTCTCAATGTGGGCGTCGCCGATGTTGGTGATGACCCCCACCTCGGGCCGGACGATGTCCCCCAGGTAGTCGATCTCCCCGAACTTGTCCATCCCCATCTCCAACACCCCCATCTGGTAGGTGCGGTCCAGACGGAGCAGGGTCAGGGGCAGGCCGATGTTGTTGTTGAAGTTGCCCTCGGTCTTCAGGACCTTGTACTTCACCCCCAGCACGGCGGCGATCATGTCCTTGGCGGTGGTCTTGCCCACGCTGCCCGTCACCCCCACGAAGGGGATGGGGAAGCGGTCCTTGTACCAGGCGGCCAGGTCCCGAAGGGCCCGCTGGGTGTCCTTTACCTTAATATAAAAGCGGTCCTCCCGATAGCTCTCCCGCTCCCGCTGGGTGAGGCAGCCCGCCGCTCCCCCCTCCAGGGCGGAGTTGATGTAGGCGTGGCCGTCAAAGCGCTCCCCCACCAAGGGGATAAACAGGGAGCCCGGGTGGATGTTCCGGCTGTCGGTGTCCACATGGGAGACCGTCTGCTCCAGACCGGCCGCCGGGCCGATGAGGGTCCCCCCCACCGCCTCCAGCAACTCCCGCAGAGTAATGGCTTCCATGGGCCGTTACGCTCCTTCCTTCCGCACCCGGAGGGAGACCTCCACAATGGTCTCGCACAGCGCGGCGTAGTCGATGCCCACCGCCGCCGCCTCCTGGGGCACCAGGCTGGTGGGGGTCATGCCGGGCAGGGTGTTGATCTCCAAAAAGTAGGGGGTGCCGTCCTGGGTGACGATGAAGTCCGCCCGGGCGTACACCGACAGCCCGATGGCCTGGAAGACCGCCTGGGCCGCCTGGCCCACCTTCTCCTCCCACTCCTGGGGGATCTCGGAGGGGCACACCTCCTTGGCGGCGCCGGGCTGGTACTTGTTCTCATAGTCGTAAAAATCCGCCTGGGGGATGATCTCAATGGAGGGCAGGGCCTTGCCGTCCAGCACGGCCACCTGGATCTCCCGTCCCTTGATGTACTGCTCCAGGACGGTGCGGCCGCCCAGGGCCATGCTCTCCTCCAGGCCGCGGCGCAGGGCCGCCCGGTCGTGGGCGATGGTCACCCCGATGGAGGAGCCGCTGGCGATGGGCTTGATCACCGAGGGCAGAGGGGTCTGCTCCACCAGCTCCTCCAGGTTGTCCGCCGTGACGGTGACCGTCTCCCACCGGGGGGTGGTCACCAGGCCGGACACCAGGCGCTTGGTCATATCCTTATCCATGGCAATGGCGGAGGCCATGCAGCCCGCCCCGGTGTAGGGCACGCCCAGCAGGTCCAGGGCGGCCTGGATGCGGCCGTCCTCCCCGCAGGAGCCGTGGAGGGCCAGAAACACTACGTCGGCTCCGGCGCACAGCTCCAGCACCCCGGGGCCGATGGCGGAGGGGCTCTGGTCCTTCCGGCTCCGGCGCACCTCGTTCAGGTCGGGGGCCTGGGGGCTCACCTTTTTAAACTCCTGGGGAACGGGGGCCTCATAGGGGTCCACGGCGGGGTCGCGCCCCTCCATGCCGAAAAACAGATCCACCAGGGCCGTCTGGTGCCCCTTGGACCGCAGAGCCTCGCACACCATGGCGCCGGAGGACAGGGAGACGTTCCGCTCCGGGCTCAGGCCGCCGGCCAGTACGACAATTTTCATGGTATCAACCACCTTATACCTGATTTGGTTCTTGGGAGATTGGAATTTCTTCTTCTCACAGTCTACACGCTGACCATGTATTTTATCACATTCCTTTGAAATACTCAAGACAACAGGCGCATTTTGGACCGCCTGCTTTTGGAAGAAGATCGGGCGTCCTGCCCCCGGGCGCGCCCCTCCAAACGCAGAAACTACCAGCGGAGCAGAAGTCCGCCCCGCTGGTAGTTGTCCAAAGCAATTTACTTGGTGCCGAAGATCCGGTCGCCGGCGTCTCCCAGACCGGGGACGATGTAGCCGTGGTCGTTGAGCTTCTCGTCCACACCGGCCACGTAGATGTCCACGTCGGGGTGGGCCTCCCGCACGGCCTTGATGCCCTCAGGGGCGGCCAGGATGTTCATGAGCTTGATGTGTTTGCAGCCGTAGTTCTTCATAAAGTGGATGGCCGCCACGGCGGAGCCGCCGGTGGCCAGCATGGGGTCCAGGACGATCACGTCCCGCTCGGCGATGTCGTTGGGCATCTTGCAGTAGTACTCCACGGGAGCCAGGGTCTCAGGGTCCCGGTACAGGCCGATGTGGCCCACCTTGGCCGAGGGGATCAGGGTGAGGATGCCCTCCACCATGCCCAGGCCGGCCCGCAGGATGGGGACGATGGCCAGCTTCTTGCCCGCCAGCACCCGGAAAGTCCCGGTGGCCACGGGGGTCTTGATCTCCACCTCTTCCGTGGGCAGGTCCCGGGTGGCCTCATAGCACTCCAGGGTGGCGATCTCGGAGACGATCTCCCGGAACTCCTTCACGCCGGTGCGCTCGTCCCGGAGAATGCTCAGCTTGTGCTGCAGCAGCGGATGGTCTAACACATGTACTTTGCTGTCATTTTCATACATTGCAATCAAGCCCCTTCTTTGGTTCATTTTCTTGGGTCAGCGGCCCTGCCGCTCCCGTTCCAGCCGTTCCCGCTCCGCCTGAGACAGGCGGTGATACACCGGGACCAGGTCCTGTCCTTTGACCAGCTTTCCGGCCTGGGCCAGCTCCACCGCCGCCCGGGCCACCCCCCACGCGCTCTGCATGCGCAGGGGCTCGGGGGCCAGCTCCAGCTGGAGCCCGGCCTCTCGAAGGGTATTATAACACAGCTTGGCCCCGTCTCCAACGACAATTTTCCGTTTTTGGATTTTTTTCAGCTCCTCCCCCAGCTCCTCCAGGGAGATGGCCCGGTCGGGGGTCAGCCGCTCCAGCTTTTTCCCGTCGGTCTGGAACAGGGCGTTATATACCTGCTTGCGCCGGGCGTCCATGGCGCACACAATTACCGCGTCCTCGTAGAAGGCCAGGGGCCAGGCCATGGACTCCAGGGTGGAGCAGGCCGCGCAGTCCTTGTCCGCTCCCCAGGATAACCCCTTGGCGGTGGCCACCCCGATGCGCAGCCCGGTGAAGGACCCCGGCCCCGCCGCCACCGCGATCACGTCCACCTCCTCCAGGGAGGTCCCGCAGTTTTTCAGCAGGTCCCGGGCCATGGGCAGCAGGGTGCGGCTGTGGGTCAGGCCGCTGTTCTGAAAGTTCTGGGCGATGAGCCCATCCTCCCCCCACAGGGCCGCCGAGCAGGCGGTGGCGGAGGATTCTAAGGCTAAAATTTTCATGGTTATATTCCTTCTTTGTCTTTTTCAAGGGGGAATTTTGCCGTTTGCTTTTTATAAACCTTCCCCCTGGGGGCCGACTCCCCTTGTCAAGGGGAGATGTCGCGAAGCGACAGAGGGGATAGGGACAGGTGGCCCGAAAGGCCGGATGAGGGGGCGATAATGAAAATAATGAAATAGGGGACGTTGAATACAGGGGATTTCGCCGCCTGCGGGCGGCGAGTTCCTTTGCCCAT
>UMHQ01015369.1_pt1 | contig 12705 bp, 9 predicted proteins | sample 1965531 | NCBI WGS metagenome assembly UMHQ01 (sample SAMEA4836098, study PRJEB28245) | human gut metagenome | biome: gut microbiome; material: fecal sample | place: Denmark | collected 2008
CCTTCCGGCAGGCGGTGGAGCAGGACATGGTGGCCGGTATCCTGGCGGACGCCTATCAGTTCAGCGACGAGGATCTCCGCCGTCGACGGGCGGAGAGCGTGCAGAACGTGAAGAAAACCAATGGCCGCATCTCGCTGGAACAGCGGGTGCGGGGAGCCTGGGAGGAGGGAGATGAGTGGCAAGACTGATCCTGAAAAGCCCTTATCTCAAGTGCGATGGCAACAGTTCTGTCAGCGGCTACCTGCGGTACATCGGCACAAGGGAGCGCGTGGAACTGCTCCCGGATGACCGTCCGCCAACCAGAAAGCAGGAGCAGTTGGTCAGCAAACTGGTGAAAGATTTCCCGGAGACGAAGGAGCTGGGCGAGTATTTGGACTACAAGGACAAGCCCACCAAGGCCAATGCCTCCGTATTCATTACCAGGGCGCTGGAGGAAAACTGGCCGGCGGTGCAGCAGTCGGACGGCTACATGAAGTACATCGCCACCCGGCCTCGCGCGGAGCGGCTTGGTGACCACGGGCTCTTTGGGGACGAGGACGGTGTGGACTTAGCCAAAGCAATGGAGGAATTAGACCAGTACACCGGAAACGTGTGGACACACATCATCTCCCTGAAGCGGGAGGATGCCGCCCGGCTTAGCTATGACAATGCTAAGGCGTGGATGAATTTGCTCCGGGCCAACCGCAACGACATTGCCGCCGCCATGAATATCCAACCGAACCACTTCCGCTGGTACGCTGCCTTCCACGATGAGGGGAAGCACCCCCACGTCCACATGATGGCGTGGTCAACGGTGCCCGGTGAGGCATGCCTGACACGGGACGGCATCCGTAAGATCAAATCAAATTTGACCAACCAAATCTTCAAACAGGAGATGCTCCACACCTACGAACAGAAGTCACAGTCACGGGACGAGCTGGTGCGGGAGACGCGGCGGGCCATCCGACAACTCACCCAAGAGATGTCCCGGAGCATTTGCACAGAGCCAGCCATCGAACAGAAAATGGCGCAGTTGGCTGAACAGTTGGAAACTGTTAAGGGCAAAAAGTCCTACGGATACCTGCCCAAGTCTGTCAAGAAAACCGTGGACGAGGTAGTGGACAGGTTGGAAGATATACCAACGGTGAAAGCTTGCTATGCCCAATGGTGCGCCCTCCAAAGCGAGGTGGAAAGCTACTACCACGACAAGCTCAGAGAAAAGAAAAAGCTGTCCCAGGAGAAGGAGTTCCGACGGATCAAAAACGCTGTCATCCAGGAGGCGGAGTGCATCCGCATGGGGGATATCACCTTCGAGGACGCTGACCTGGCCGGCCATGACGAACCGGAACAAGTGCAGGGCGAGTCCTATGCCTGCTGGGAACTACGGCAGATCATCCAGAACGAAGCCATTCCTCTGGCAGACCGGGACTGCGCGGCGGAGGAGTTGGAGCGGCTGGCGGAACGAGGAGATGCTCACGCCCAATACATGATGGGCCTACTCTACCGGGATGGCCCTCTGCTGATTCCGGACAGTCGAAAGGCAGAGTACTGGTTCATCCAGGCGGCAGAGCATGGTCTGCCAGAGGCACAATATGTCTTAGGCAAACTGCTTCTCTCTGACGATCTCGAAGTCCATGACCCGGACGATGGCATCCGCTGGATGAGGCAGGCTGCGGAAAACGGGAATCACTTCGCCGCTTACCGGCTGGGCAAGGAGTATTTGACCGGCGAGGCGCTGACTAAAGATACTTCCAAAGCGGCAAAATGGTTCACCCAGTCAGCGGAGGCGGGTAACCAGTATGCCCAGTATATGCTGGGCAAGTTATACCTGACGGGGCAGGGAGTGATTCACGACCGGACCCAGGCGCTGGACTGGTTCAGCCGTTCCGCCGCCCAGGGAAACCAGTACGCACAATTCTTCCTGGAGCGGCAGAGTGGCCTCCGTCCACCCTCCGTCATGCTGGCGGTCACCCGCCTGCTCTACCACATGAGCCGGATCTTCGAGGATCACTCCCTGCCTCGATCCAGCACCGGCCTCCAGGTAGACAGCAAACTTCGGAGAAAGATTCAGGAAAAGAAAATCGCTATGGGCCACAAACCGGATGACCATGAGGAGGCGCAGAACCAGGGCGGCATGGTCATGGGCGGGATGTGAGCACCTCAAAAATTACGGCACCTAAAACAATAGGAAAGCCCTTGGAGCAAGAAGGCCAGGCAAAATGATAATTTTCTGATAATAGTTCGCCGTGCCCCTGGCTATTTCCTGTTTCTGTGGTATGTTGTGTTGCTGAGGAGGGATGACCAATGACGACCAATCAAACCCCAGTCCAGCGGTGCCAGTACTGCGGGAGCGACAATCTGGGCCTGGGCTGGCAGCACGGAGAGGCGCTGGTGACCTACAAGAAGCACGGACTCCTGGGCAGCCGGCTTCGCTATCTGATCTGCCGCCGCTGCGGGGCTGTGGTGTATCAATGGGTGGCAGAGCCTCACAAGTTCCCGTCTATCAAGTGAGTCCCCCAGAAATTGCACCGCAAATCAAAGATAAACTCTGGAGGTAAGAAACATGGCAAAGCGAAGACCATCCGGGGACGGCATGGTGCGCAAGCGGGAGGATGGCCGCTGGGAGGGCCGGATCGTAGTGGGCCACAAGAGCAATGGCGACTCAATCTTCCGGTATATCTACGCAGATACCCAAAAGGAACTGACCGCCAAACTCCGGCAGAACATCGACGCCTATCAGGGAGTGGACCTGACGGAGGAGAGCAGAATGACGCTGTCAGAGTGGCTGGACCGCTGGCTGGAGCAGATGGCACTCACCCTGCGCCCCGGCCCCCTGAAACGGTACCGGGGCGACATGGACCGCCATGTCAAACCCCGCCTGGGACAAAAGAAGCTCACGCAACTCACCGCTGAGGATCTGCGGGAATTGTACCGTTTCCTTCTGGAACAGGGGCGAATTGCCCCTCGCCCCGGCCAAAGCCCCGGCCTCTCTCCCGCCACCGTCCGCGGTATCCACGCCGCCCTCCACCAAGCCCTCCAAGCGGCAGCAGATCAGGGGCTGATGCCCAACAACCCCGCCAAACAGGTGGACCCGCCTAAAATCACCCACAAGCCCATGAAAATTCTAAACGAGGCGCAGGTGAACATTTTTCTGGAGGCGACGGATCGGGACCCGATTTGGCGGGACTTCTTCTACACGGAACTCACCACCGGTCTGCGGCTGGGTGAGATCTGTGGCCTCATGTGGAGCGACTTCGATGGGCGAAAGGGCACCCTCAGCATTTCCCGTACACTGCGTAAAGAAAAAGGCGGACGGCTGGTGGCCGGGGACACCAAGACCTACGCCGGGACCCGGACCATCCTCCTGCCCACCAGCACGGCGGAGCGGCTGCGGCTGCGAAAAAAGACTTCCTACTCCCCTTGGATCTTCCATGACCCACTTCGCCCGGAAACCCTGCTGAACCCCGGCACCGCATACCGCCAGCTGAAAAAGGTCCTGCAGGAGACCGGACTGCCTGAACTTAGATTTCACGATTTAAGGCACACCTTCGCCACCCACGCTCTGGCCAGCGGAGTGGATGCCAAGACCCTATCCGGCATCCTGGGCCACACCAAAGCCAGCTTCACCCTGGACACCTACACCCACACCACCGGGGATATGCAGAGGCGGGCGGCGGAAATCGTGGGCGGCTTCCTGACCGACTACTTAGGAGAGGAGATGGCCCCGTGGCAAAACGCAGAAAACACGGCGACGGCAGCGTCCGTCTGAGAAAGGACGGCCGGTGGGAGGGCCGAGTGGTCATCGGCTATGACGAAAAGGGCCTGCCCAAAACCAAAAATGTCCTTGCTAAGACAAAAACAGAATGTGTGGCAAAGCTGAAGGCCCTGCGGGAGAGACTGGAGACTCCCGCCCCTGAAGTTCCAAAAGCAGGGCTTTCCCTGGGTGCTTGGCTGGATCATTGGTACCAGGACTACAAGAAAGCGAGTCTCCGTCCTAACACCCAGATGTCCTATGAACGGCGGATCTACCAACACATCATCCCCGCCTTGGGCGGTATCCAGCTGGACAAGCTGACCACCGGGGACATCCAGCAGTTCTATACCCATCTTAGGCAGAATGGCAGATTGCTGCGCACAGAACTCTATGGAGAGGGTCTCTCCGACCAGACCATCCGGGGCATCCACACCACCCTCCACGCCGCACTGGACAAGGCAGTGGAGGAGAAACTGATCTTCCGCAACCCGGCGGACAGCTGTAAACTTCCGCCTGTCAAGGGCAGAGAAATGAAGGTTCTGACTCCGGAGGAGATCCAGCGGCTGCTGATCCAGGCCAGGGAGGACGGCTGCTACGAGCTTCTGCTGCTGGAACTGGCCACCGGCCTGCGCCGGGGAGAGATCTTAGCACTCCAATGGGGGGACCTAAATTTCAGAACTGGTGCCCTTCGGGTAGAGCGTCAAGTTCATCGGGTAAAGGGAGAACTGGTTGTATCCCCACCCAAAACCAAGGCAGGCAATCGGACGGTTCTTCTCCCTGCTCCTGTCTTGAAGGTCTTAAAAGCCTACCAGAAAACCGTCCACTCCCGCTGGATGTTCCCCTCCCCCGTCAAGGAAGACTCCCCTATGGACCCAGCCGCCGTCCGAAAGCGGCTCCAGACAGTGCTGGAGCGAGCGGAGTGCAGGCATCTGCGGTTCCACGATCTGCGGCACACCTTCGCCACCGCCTCCCTGGAACACGGCATGGACATCAAGACCCTGAGCACCATCATCGGCCATGTGTCCAGCGCCACCACCCTGAACACCTACACCCACGTCACCGATGCCATGCGGCAGAACGCGGCGGACAAGATCGACCAAGGAATCGGGAGAGCCGAACCGAAACCCAGGCAGGAAGCGGCACCCCAGAAACCAGCCCCCAGCACCTTCCAGGCCCACAAGGGACAGCGGCGCAAACCGGGCACCGGCTGTGTCAGCCAAATCAACGACCACCTGTGGGAGGGCCGTTACTCCCCCATCTTCAATGGCCAGCGCATGGCCCGGAATGTCTACGCGAAAACGGAAGCCGAGTGTGAGAAAAAGCTGGCAGAACTGATCTGGGAAATGAAGGCGGAGATCGCCGCCGGAAAAGAGCAGGCGAAGCAACAAAAACCGGCAAGTTGAACAAACAGGCCTCCGAGGGCAAAGCGCCCCCGGAGGCCCGTCTTTTTCCTGTCTGTGGCTGGTTCTGTGGTCAATAGCAAATGGAAAAATTTAATATTTCAAAAATTGTTGCGAATTTTAGAAGAAAAGGCCGCTTTTCAAAAGAAAAGCGACCTTCTTGTGGAGCTGCTACCCAGATTTGAACTGGGGACCTCATCCTTACCAAGTGACCTAGGAACTTTTTTCTAACTATTTTGGGTGCTTTATAGCCATACCTGCTCCAATCCGCTTGTTTTTCGTCATTCTTTAACCACAAAGTCTCCGCCTGTTTCACCGCCGTCTGTGGCTAACTGTGTGGTCAAAAGTGATGAGTTTTTCACTCCTGAAAGAGCTCATAGACACGGACCATAGTCAAGGCACTCTGCTCATAGGTATAGGTGCCGGTTGGGTCGAATCGATTGTCCCCCACTCCACTCATGATGCCCGCAGTAGTAACAACCCGGATACTGTCCAGAGCCCACGCTGCACACAGGCTCTCATCTGCAAAGGACACCTTCTCTGTCTCTGGGAAGGAATACCCCAAAGCAGTACATAGTCGGTGGAGCATAACCGCCGCTTCCTGCCGGGTAATCAGGTTTGCTGAGCCAAAGGACTCAGAACCTGTACCGCTGACCACTCCCATCAGATAAAGCTTGATCACGGGATCCGGCTCGTCAGACCAGTGCTTGACGTAGAGCATTCCCTGTCTCGGCCACAGGTCGGTGAAAGGATGCAGTCCCCCCAGTCTTTCTTCCGGATACTCCGGGTAGACGGCAGTCCACCAATCTGAGTTCCCGGTGCACTCTCGCTCCAGCTTGTCAGCCAGCAGGTAGGCCGCCTGGGCAAAATCCCAGCGTGCAGTTCCTGACTGATAACCGGGGTAGAAGGGTTGGGAACCGGAAGCCAAAAAGGTATCATTGGGAAACAGTTCCAAGTAACGAACCACGCCATTTTGTGCCCAAGCACTGGGCTGCGAGGGGTCAATGGCATAGAAGATGGAGGCATTCACAGAGAAGCACTCCATCAGCACCCGCTGTAGATAGCGGAGTTTCTGGATCGCTGGACAGTTGGGAGCCTTCTGCGCCAGATCCTGGACAGAGGTGGGGCTGTCAAACAGATAGGTAAAGCTCTCTGCAAAATCCTCCTCGAAGGAGGTGGAAGCGTAATTGGTGATGAAGGTTCCCTCCACATAGCCGCCTCCGTAGGCGGCCCCGCCGTTGAAGGCGGTCCACTCAGACTGGAGCCGGTCCGCCCCATAAAGTCTGTTCAGCAAAGTGAGTTGGACCAGGTGGCCGTACTCGTGGGTATGGGTGCCGGCGAGGTCCAGATTCATGGTAGTAGTGGATGGGATATAACCGCCAAAGATAGCCCCGTTAGCCGGGAGTACGCCCGCCAATCGGATGGTCAGCGTCTTTCCAAGGCCGGCCAGCTTCGTTTGGGCAGCTGCATAGAGGGGCTCCGGAATACGGGCGACAGCCGTTTCCAGTTCCTGGATTCTGCGATAGGCGGTGATGGGGTTGTCCCCCGCCCCCTCGATCCGGAGGTTATACCGGGCCTCCAGCCACTCCTCCCGGTCCCTCGCCTGCCGGGCAACCTCCTGGGAGGTAGGCATGGTATAGACCCGTTTCCACCCGGCCGGGGTCTGGAGATAGTCAATGCCTCCCTGGGCGTTGACCACATCCACCCATACCAGCTCCCCCTGGGCGTTCCACACCTGGGCGCGCACAGGATTAGTCTCGGCGTCATAAATCACAGCCGGCTGGACCGCTGCGCTGATCGGGATGTTCAGGAGCAGCAGAGCTGCAAATAAAATGAAACCTGTCAGGCATTTTTTCACAAAAGTCCCTCCATTTTAAGCAGGCCGGCCCCAGGCGAATCGCCCAGGGCCTGTTTGGTTGGTCAGTCTGCCAGCGCGTTGTACAGAAATGTAACAATCTGCGCACGGGTGCAGATGCTGTCCGGGGAGAACGTATCCTCTCCGGTACCAGCGGTGATGCCCTCCTCCACCGCCCAGTCCACTGCCGTGGCGTAGTCCGCATCAGCCGGCACGTCAGAGAAGCCGGCTGCACCGGCGTTGGGCTGGCCCGCCAGCTTCCAAAGGTATGTCATGGTAGCGGCTCGGGTGGCGGGGGCATTCCCACCGAACACATCGCCGGAGATCATCTCCTTTTCCCCAGCCCACGCAGCGGCATCGGCATAGTAATCGTCTCCCGATATGTCAAGGAAGGGTGCTGTCACTGTGGGGGCCGGGGAACCATAGGCGCGCCACAGGAAGGTGATGATCTGGGCCGTGGTGCAGGTATTGTGGGGACCGAAGGTATCCGGGCCGGTGCCGGCGGTGACGCCGTTCTCCACCGCCCAGACCACCGGGTCGGCGAAGTAATCCTGCGTGGTCACGTCGGTGAACTGGCCGACGGACGTCTCTGGCTCGTCCACCGGAGGGATCAGCTCCATGTCCTCCACGCCCTGGACATAGACATAGCCGTAGATAGAGTCCGTAAAGCCGAACTCATAGATGTCAGTGGTCTCTATGGTGATCGGCATGGGCTCCCTTATCGCCACATATTCCTCCACCTGATCGAAGTAGGTGTTATCGTACAGGGACTCGCCCTCCACCGTGGACCGACCCAGATAATCCAGGGACCAGGCGCCGGCATCCACGCCGGAGATCACCGTCCCGATGGGGACCTGGAAGACGAAGGTGTCCCGGGGAGACGCACCATCTGTCTCCCACGAATACGCCGGAATGGACAGGATCGCCACTTGGGCGGGGGCGGAACTGAGGATGACGTTGACGCCGTCCCCCATGGTCGGGTCGGTGAGCAGGTAGCCGCCGGAGTACTCCAGCGGCGCCGAGCCGGCGCTCCGGTTTCGGATCTCCAGCATATCCTCCGGCGTGGGATCGGGAAATTCCGCCAGCACGGCCTCTATGGTGGTCTGTGCCTGGGTCTCCACGATGAACTGGGCCCCGGCTGGTACTGTCAGCCCAAGGGAAAGGGCGAGGGCAGATGCGATAGCGATGAGTCTTCGCTTCATGTTCAACACTCCTTCTTACTCATTTGTTTTGCAGTCGTTGCGCCTTGCCCTCCTGTTAGAGCAGGAGAACAGGCCGGAAAAAGGGGGACGATCCTCTTTTTCCCAATGTTCAGCCGCCGCCTCCGATCGCTACTGGGAGCTTCTCCAGGTGCTCCTCCAGCAACAGGCTGGCGTCCGGCGGCGCGTCATAGCGCCACAACTTGCTCTGGTAGCTCCCCTCCACCGTCAGATCGCTCAGGTCGGCCAGCACGGGGCCGTACCCGGAATCAGGCACATAGGTATAGACTGTCTCTGCCAGAGGCCCTGTGGAAGTGGGGGTTATGGTCACGGTCCGCCCGTCCTCAGAGACGGTATAGCGGAACCCGCCCGAGTCGGACATGCGGTATTCGCACGTCCCGCCCGTGAGGCGGTGAAGATAATATCCGCTGCCGAACTCGGAGAAGTGGTATTCATACGCAAAGGTGTCGAAAGGGCTGTAAGCGTACCAGACGCTCTCCCGCAAGTAGCGATGCTCCTCCGGGATGACCTCCTCCAGGATCACCTGTCCACTTTCCGGGTCTGTCCCGGCGTATTGGAATCGGATGACCGCTCCCTGGTCGTTATAGGTAAAGCAGAGCAGTCCTGCCTGGAACTCCGCCTCCTGTATAGCCCCGTGGGACAGCCGGCCAACACGGATCTGAATGCCCCCTGGGACGGGGTCGGCAATCACCAGGTCAGCACCCCGGCCAGAGGAGAAGAGGCCCTGGTCCTCCACCGGCGCCGCGCCGAAGCCTTCGTCATAGGTCATGGTCTGGTTCCAGCGGGTGGAGATCCCCTCCAGGCACCAGACCAGCTCCACCTCGCCATCTCCGTCGATGTCCCCGTCAGCCCGCAGAATGGAGTCGCAGTTCAGCTCCAGCAGATGTTGGGTGTAAAGGAGGGCAAAGGCGTGGAGATCCTCGTCGGGCCAGTGTGCGGTGAACAGGTCGGCCCAATCTCGGGGGAGGGGTACCAACCCCAACCGGTCTATCCGGTCGTTAAATTCTGGCAGGGTCAGCTCCTCCCCCTCGAAGGAGGCACGTTCCTCAAAGGCGGGGTTTTCCTGGTCTACGGCGGTATCCCAGTCCGGCACACGGCTGGAGCCGGCCCACAGTTCCCAGTGATCTCCCGTCCAGCGGCTGTACTGGTGGTATTCCCCCGCCCCAGAGCCGAAGGAGCTGTACAGGAGGGGGAATCCGTGGACGGTGTCTATCACCAATACGGAGGATCCAGTGGCGCTCTGGTTGGCCGCATAGTAGCACAGGGAGGTCCCAGCCGTCTGGAGGTCAAAGGTGAATAGGATCTCCCGGCCGGACTGTCCGACGCACTGGACAAATAACTCCTCGGTGCCGTCCCCATCCCCATCCCCGATCCACGCGCCGTCCAGCGCCCGTTCAACAGAGTCCCCCTGCGTCAGCAAGGAGTGGTATGGTCCCTGACACAGGAGCGCGTAGTCGATCCGTAGCATCAGCCGCTCCTGCTCCTCCAGAGAAAGCGGTTCCGGTTGCTGTTCGCTTTGCTCCGGTTCGGCTTCCTGGTCATCCGAGAGGTCCGGCCCGGAGGGGCGGCTGTGGGAGGGGGTACCGCAGGAAGCCAGGAGCAGGAGCAGGGCCGCCGCGCCGGCGGCCGCGGTTCGCAAAAGCCGTTTCATACCGCTGTCTCCTTTCCCGTCCGCCTCAGTAGAGCTTCAGCTGGTCCACTGCGCCCAGCGCCACCGGGAAGCCGTTCCTGCTGGCAGTGGTCTTCATCTCCACCTTTAGGGACAGCACATTGCTGATGTCCACCTCGAACTGGATGGGCTCTGTCCCCGCAGTGATGGAGATGGTGTAGAGCAGCTCATCATCGCCGTAGATATTCAAAATCTCTGTTTCCTTGGTGGACTTGTGCTCTTGGGTCAGAAAATAAATGCCGGACAGCGTGTCATATTGGCCGTTCAGGGCGTAGACGGCCCAGGCGGCAGAACTTATGGAGGAGTGGAGCCCATAGGTGTTCTGCCGCAGAAGCCCCAGATTATCCGTGCGGTCCCAGAATTTGACCACATCCAGGGAACTCTCATAAAAGGTGTCCATTTCCCCCAGGAACACCCCGGCCCGGTTTTCATGATCGCCGATGTAGACGCTCTTGGTCGCGCCGTCCCACTGGACCGGATAGCCCAGGGACTTGCTGACCGCCGAGACTGCAACATACGTTGTCCCGTTATAGATAAAGGCATCCGGGTTCCCGTGGGTCTCACCGGCGTCCAGCGGCGTATCGTTCACATAGACCCGGACACCGGTGTACGCAGTGATGGGAGTGCCGGTAAGTACCGCCAGGGCAGGCTGCGCAGCCTGTCCAAGCAGTGCAGCTGCGATCATTCCCAACGCAACGTATTTGACTTTCAAAAAATTTTTTCTGCCCATGTGAATCCTCCTCCTGTGCCTTGTGACAAGTACTTTAGCACTGTTACATATCAAATTAAGTTTACCTCCTGGCAGAAGTCTTCGCCATAGGATTGTTATAAACGATACGTTTTTTGTCATAAAAAGTCGCTGTTTCTGTCCCCCTTGACGGCCAAGTTGCCCCTTGTTATACTGAAGCCATAGCAAATAGAGAGGAGGTCGGCGTATGGGCGACAGCGGAACAATCTTGATCGACGCGGTCACGATCCTGCCTCAGCCTCTCTTCGGCTCCTGGGTCCTCTGTCGGCTACTCCCCATGCGCTGTCCGGCAGGATTTACCCTGCTGTATACCGGTTCTGTCCTGGTGCTACACGGCCTGTTTTTGTGGGTCTGGCTTATTCCGGCCATGGCCAAGATGGCAGCTATGCTGTTGGCCGTGGTCTCTCTGTCCTGCTTGTTTAGCCGCCGTGAGGACCGCTTGCCCGCACTGAGCATCACCTTGCTCTATACTGCGCTGCTGATCTTGACAGAGTTTCTGACCATCTTTTTCCTTCTGCTGCTTTTAAACGCCGGGCCGGGGCGGTCCATGGAGGAATTTCTTCAACTGATTACGCCCAACCTGCTGGTCACCCGCTGTGCCTACACGGTTCTTTTTCTTTTGATGCTGCTCCCGTTTTACCTGCTCTGGAAAAAGCTGCTTCGGAAAGATACTGTCCGGAGTGTGCCCGAACTTCTGCCGTTTCTAATTGTGCACAGCGCCATGCTCCTGATGGGAGAACTGATGCTGCTGATGTGCGGGTACCTTTCTGCCCACCTTCTGCCCGTTGTTTTAACCATCGCTGGTCTGTCCTGCGGCGCACTGATCGCTGTGCTGTGGGCCTATCACCAGGAGCAGCAGCGGCACAGCCTTCGGTTGAATAACCAGTCCCTTGTCCTTCAGAACCGTGCATTGAAAATGGAACAGGAAGCGGCTGCCAATCAACAGGCACAGGTACTCTCTATGCAGAGAGAACTCCGAGATCGCCTCTTGGAAATTGGTGCAACTCTGAACCGGTGTGCTGATCAGGCTGCAAAGAATCAGATATTCCAGACCGCCCATTGGCTTCGGCTCCATACCGCCCAACAATTTTGCGAAAATATTGTGGTTAATGCTGTCATGATCCATCAGGCTCTGCGCTGCCGCGCTGCAAATATTTGCTTGGACTGCGACTGCGCCCTGCAGCTACCTCAAACACTGGACATAGGCGAGGCAGAGCTGTGTAGCGTGTTCTCCAATCTGATGGACAATGCAGTCCGAGCATGTACCTCCCTGCCCGAAAAGAACCGGCGAATCGAGTTATCCGCCACTATAAGAGGAGCTTACCTGATTATTCGGGAACGCAACCCGCTGCCCGATGCGCCACTTGCCGCAGATACACGGGACCACGGTCTTGGTCTTGGCATCCTGAATGAGATTGCCCGGCTACACGATGGTGAACTGGAAATCAGCCGGGAAAATGAGCAGTTTTCCGTTACTCTGTGGTTGCGGCTGGGGGCGAAGGATTGCATTTCATCCGGTGAACAAACGATGGCAGCGGATGGGCCCGGGCGGTGGGTCCTGCTTCGGGACACCAGTCTTCTCCTGGGCATCTTCCCTTTAAGCCAGATGGTCCTGATTTGGTTTATTCTGCGTCTGTGGCAGCGGTCCGGGCAGGATGTCCACTGGGGTGGACCTGTACTGATCGTCCTTTTGGGAGTACTCGCCGATCTGCTGCTCATACAGCTGTTTCGCCGCTTGAGAGACACCCAGGAGATGCAAAAGCAAGCGCTGGTCCTGGAGTCGGAGCTCTTTGCCCGAAGGCGCTATCTGGAGCAGCTGAATGAAGCTTCTCTCCAGCTACGCAGAATCCGTCACGATATGAACAACCATCTCCAGACGCTCGGCTATTTGATTGGGTCGGGGGCAGTGGATAAGGCCGGAAGATATGTGGACAAGCTGATCAGCACACTGCCGTCCTCTCTGGTAGGTGAGGAGGAAAAATGATGCGCCGAATCTTGCTGTGCGATGACGATCCCGTACAGGCAAAGCAGTTGAGTGAGCTGGTTGTGCGGCTGATGGGACCGGATACGTCTGTAGCCT
>UMHQ01031973.1_pt1 | contig 12632 bp, 10 predicted proteins | sample 1965531 | NCBI WGS metagenome assembly UMHQ01 (sample SAMEA4836098, study PRJEB28245) | human gut metagenome | biome: gut microbiome; material: fecal sample | place: Denmark | collected 2008
ATTTATTGATCGGGGTGTAACATATGTTTGACAAACCTACACTCTTAAATCGTTTAAAATTTTAAAGATCATCGATCAATGCTGTTGATTTCGCATAAGCCGTCGAGCGTGCTTCAAAGAAATCCGTCTTCACCATATTGGCGTTTGAATACTGAGATACCCATTTCATTGTCTCCGGCTCTCTTTCACATCCCGGGTATATCGGGGCATATCCAAGGCTTTTCCATCTCAGATTGCCGAGATAACGGATATAATCTGTTATCATCTTTTCGTTCAATCCCGGCACTTCATTTCCGATCACATAACATGCCCATTCGATTTCCTGGCGAACCGCTTCCATAAGCAGTTCTTTCATCTCTGACACCATATGATCGTCAAACAGCTCCGGATGTTCTTTGCGAAGTTCGATGATAATATTACGGAAAAGCCATAAATGCGTATTCTCATCTCTGTTAATATACCGGATCTCCTGAGCAGATCCCGGCATTTTTCCGTTCCTGGACAAATTATAGAAAAACATAAAACCGGAAAAGAAATAGATCCCTTCCAGAACAAAATTTGCCATCATCACTTTCACTAAAGTCCGCGCATCTTTTTTTACCTGAAATTCATTATAGCATTCCCCTATAAATGTATTCCTTTTCAACAGATGTTCGTCTGTTTTCCACTGGTATAAAATATCCATTCTTTCATCAGGCGAGCAGATCGTATCAAGCATATAAGAATATGACTGTGAATGTACACATTCCTGAAACGTCTGAATGTTCAGACAAAGATTCACTTCATTTGCCGTAATATATTCTCCGACGCAGGGCAGATTTGCCGTCTGAATCGAATCAAGAAATACGAGAAAGGACAAAATTTTATCATAGGCTTTCCGCTCCGCCGGCGATAGATTCGGGTAATCTTTTATATCCTGCGACAAGTTGATTTCCTCCGGTATCCAGAAATTATTCATTGCCTGACGATACCATTCGGATGCCCATGTATATTTCAAATTATTATAATCATTTAAATTAGTTGTATTCCCGCCGATCATGCGGCGTTTCAGTACGTCCGTATCTCCGTCCGGATTAAAAAGCGGTTTGTGCGGAAGCGGTTTTTTTATATCAAATTGCTGCATAGTCGTCTCCTTTTTCTTTTTGCCGGCAGCAAAAAGCGACTTCTTGTTTTCTAGGAAGAACAAGACTCACACTCTTCTACTTCCAGCGATTTTGACCTTACATAGTATACTGTTTTTACGCCGCATTCCCATGCCTTTAAATACAGGTTAAGCACTTGGCGCATTGTATAATCGTTTGTTATATAAAAATTCATCGACTGAGCCTGATCCACATGTCTTTGTCTGACTCCGCATGCGCGTACAGACCAATTCTGATCAATATGATGTGCGTTTATGTAATACCAATACGTCTCCGGGCTAAGATCAGGCGCAACTCTGGGAAGCATAGATCCCTTTTTCTCTTCCAGGAAATACTTGTTCATAACCGGATCGATCCCCGCTGTCGTTCCCGCGATAATGGAAGTGGAACTTGTCGGCGCGATCGCCAAAAGATATGCGTTTCTCATTCCCTGTCTGTGTACTTTTTCCCTTAGCTCCTTCCACTCATCCGAGCAGTATCCCCGCTTTTCAAAATAGGCTCCGCTCTCCCAGTCCGATCCTTCAAAATATCGGTAAGAACCTTTTTCTTTCGCATAATCACTGCTTGCTTCAATGGCCGCATAATTAATCTGCTCAAACAATTTATCAACAAACGCCAAATGTTCTTCCGACTGCCATTTGATCTTATTTTTCGCAAGCATATGGTGATATCCGCTTACCCCAAGACCTATAGATCGATATGTATGGTTTGTGATCTTTGCGTAGGGAACAGGATAAAAATTCAGATCGATCACGTTGTCAAGCGCCCTGACAACCGTACGCACAACTTTACGGACATATGCAGGATCATTTACCGGAAGGTTACCAAGTGACAAAGACGCCAAATTACAGACGACAAACTCTCCTGCTTTTGTTGTATTGACGACTACTGTGTCTTTGTCTTCTGTCTGTATTTTTGTTTCAACCGTAGAAATCGCGGACATATTCTGCGCAATTTCCGTACAAAGATTAGAACAATAAATCATTCCTTTGTGAGGGTTTGGATTCGCACGGTTCACTGTATCTCTGTTAAATGCAAACGGAGTTCCGGTCTCCGCCGCTGATTTGATGATCAGACGGATCAGATCTTTCAAAAGAACTGTCCTTTTCTTAATTCTTGCATCATGAACACAATCCCAATAGCGGCGCTCCCATTCTTCTCCGAAACTATCTTCCAAACAATATCCTTTTACCGTCATGATCTCATGCGGGCACATCAGATACCAGTCCTGATCCAGGTTTTCTCCTGCCATTTTCCAGAACAGATCCGGATAACAGACTGCCGGAAATACATCGTGCGCTTTCATTCTCTCATCGCCGTTATTTGTCCGAAGCTGAAGGAATTCCGGCAAGTCTCTGTGCCATGCATCGAGATATACCGCGACCGCTCCCGCTCTTACCCCAAGCTGATCTACCGCAACCGCAGTATCATTCACGATGCGGACCCAGCGTATCACTCCGCCTGCCGCCCCTTCAAATCCTCGTATCATACTTCCCGATGCACGTACTTTCCCGAAATACAACCCCATTCCGCCGCCGTATTTGCTTACCATGGCAAAATTATCAATCGACCGGAAAATTCCTTTCAAACTGTCGGGAACAGTGTCAATAAAACAAGAACTAAGCTGATGAAACGGCTTTCTTGCATTTGCCAGAGTCGGAGTCGCCATTGTCACTTCTAATTTAGAGAGCATATCGTAAAACTCTCTCACCCACATAAGTCTGATCTTTCTTTTCTCATTCATCGCAAGATGAAGGGCAATCCCTAAGAACATCTCCTGCGGACTCTCCAGCGGAACATGCCGATGTGTTGAGATCACATATCTCTTTATGAGAAGATCCAATCCCGAATAGTTAAACAGCCTGTTTCTTTCTTTGCATATATAACTCTCCGCTTCTACGATCTCTTCTTTTGAGTAATTTTCCATGATATAAGAACCGTACAGTCCTTTTTCTGTCAGGTAAACAATCTTTTCATACAGATCTGAAATCCCGATCGATTTCTCTTCTTCTTTCAATTTTTCCGAAAAGCGAAAATCAAGCAGCCATCCTGCGATCATTTCCCAACGCGGCGCTTCCTGACTTGTAAGTTCCGCCGCCGCTTTGATCAGCGCGTCGAATCTTCCCCCATCGTCCATATCCGTTTTCAAAAATCCCGAAAATTTCTCAAAAAGAAGTTCCAATGAATAAACTTTTTCCGGAAATTCTGTGTGTATGTCATATAAAAGCTTTTCCAACCGTTCTTGAAACTGCAAAGTACGGCACACAAAGCTGTCTGTTATCAAAGTCATTCCTTTTTTCTCAAATGTTTCTGTCATCAATTCCTCCTTTTTTCTTCCTGTATCTTTTCCTCATTTTCATGAAGACCTAAAACGCCTTCTACAAGAATCTCAACATCATTAAATATATAATCAAATGCTCCTGCCTGACACATATTGATCAAAACCATTCCGACCGGCACTGACAAGATCATCCAGAGTAATCCTCCTGCTTTATAGCCTACATACAAAAGCAGCAGGGTAACAAGCGGATTCAGTCCGACACTGTCGCCAACCATTTTCGGCTGAAGGAGCTGTCTTACAACCTGTGTGATCACATAGAGGACGACCAAAGATACCGTCATCTTGTAATCACCCATAAAAAACTGATACACAGCCCACGGTATCATCGCTGTTCCGGTTCCGAAAAACGGAAGGAAATCAAGAAATGAGATCAAAAATGCCACAAGAACAAAATATCCGATGCCCATAAATCCAAGTCCTGCCGCTAAAATCAAAAATACGACTCCCATAATCTTAAACTGCGCTTTAAAATATCCGCCTAATGCATATTTTAAATTATCCGAAACAAGAGTCATCCTCTTTTGAACCGATACAGGCGCAACTTTTTTCAGCCATGCAAGCACATCTTCCCTCTGAACAATGAAAAAATATGCCGACATAATAGCTACGACAAACGAAACAAGATAATACGGAACTCTTTTTGCAATATTTCCTGCGGCAGATACAGTCGGTTCACTGATTCCCGATACAACTTTTCCCATATATTGATCAAGATTCGACGCAACTGTGTTCCATCCGTTCTGCACAACCTCGGGAAGCCTATCGAATACTCCCGAAAGAGTATCTCCGATCTGACTCAACCCGCTTTCCAGTTGTGCATATATCGACGGAAAATCTCTGACTAAGCTGGCGACTTCCAGAATGAGCCGGCTGATGCCAAGATAGAGTATACCGACGATTCCTCCTAGAACGAGGATAACGATCAACGCCGAACCAAGCTTTTTCACTATACGCAGCCGCTTTTCCAGCCAGTTTACAAGCGGAGCCGCCACTGCGGAAATAATCCATCCGATCACAAACGGCATAAGAAACCCGATCGCTTTTATTCCGATGATCACAAATGCAGCCGTCGCTGCCAGACTAAAAAGCAGCCGTATGCCGACCTGCCAATAAGGACGTTTATTCTCCATCCTGCGCCTCCACATTAAAACATTCCGCTTCAATCAGTTCCCATATATCCTCTTTTCCCTGTTTCGACACCGAGGAAAAAGGTAGCACTTTTGTTCCCGGAACAAGATCCAGACCTTGTTTAAGCATTTTTACATGTTTTTGTATCTGACTTCTCTTAATCTTGTCAAGCTTTGTCGCAATGATAATCGGATGATAACCTTGCTCTACGATCCATTGATACATCATTCTGTCGTTCGCCGACGGATCATGTCTGATATCAATCAGAAGAAATACTGCTTTTAACTGCTTGGAACTGTGCAGATAACGCTCGATCATCCGCCCCCACTGCTCTTTTTCTTTTTCCGAAACACGGGCATATCCATATCCCGGAAGATCGACAAGGTACATTTCATCATTTATATTATAAAAATTGATCGTCTGTGTTTTCCCCGGTGTCGCCGAAATACGAGCGTAAGATTTTCTATTCATCAAAGCATTGATCAAGGAAGATTTTCCTACGTTTGATTTTCCGGCAAATGCGACTTCCGGCTTGTCATTTTCCGGCAGCGTACTCGTAATTCCGCACACTGTTTCGAGATTAATATTTTTGATTACCATAATGAACTTCCTTTCATTTTCGTTTTCTGCCCATAGCCGCCTTCAGCACTTCATCCATGCTCTCTACAAACAGAATTTCCATTCCTTTTGTAATCTCCGCCGAAAGTTCTTCTACATCCGCCTGATTTGCTTTCGGAACGAGCACCGTTTTTATCCCGGCGCTCTTTGCAGCCAGAAGCTTTTCTTTCAAACCGCCGATAGGCAGCACGCGCCCTCTCAGCGTCACTTCTCCGGTCATAGCCAAATCTGCCCTGACTTTCTTTTCTGTAATTGCCGAGAGCATCGCCACTGCCATTGTTATTCCTGCCGACGGTCCGTCTTTAGGTACTGCGCCTTCGGGAATATGCACATGAATGTCATGTTTTTCAAAAAAATCCGGCGAAATGGCATATTTTTTACTTACCGAACGGATATAACTGATCCCCGTCCTGGCAGATTCTTTCATCACATCTCCGAGCTGCCCCGTAAGCATAAGTTCTCCTTTTCCCGGCATTACATTGACTTCGATCTGAAGCGTATCGCCTCCGACGCTTGTCCATGCAAGTCCCCGGACAATTCCTACTTCCGCAGCGATATTTGCCATCTGATAAGTATACTTCTCTTTTCCGAGAAAACGATGGATATTTCGGTCTGTCACTGCAATTTTTTTTCGTTCTGTCGTAAAGATTTCTTTTGCAGCCTTTCTGCACACATTTCCGATCTCTCGTTCAAGCTGGCGCACTCCGGCTTCTTTCGTATAATTTCTTGCTATCTTCCAGATTGAATGTTTACTGAACGTAATCTGCTTCGGAGTCAGACCATGCTTCTCTATCTGTTTCGGAATCAAATGCTCCTCGGCAATATGGAGTTTTTCATTTTCCGTGTAACTGCTGATTTCGATCACTTCCATACGATCAAGCAGCGGACGCGGAATCGTCTGCAGCGTATTTGCCGTCGTAATAAAAAGCACTTCCGACAGATCAAGCGGAACTTCCAGATAATGATCTCTGAACTTATGATTCTGTTCGTTGTCCAACACTTCCAAAAGAGCCGAAAACGTATCTCCTTTATAGTCTGTACTCACTTTGTCGATTTCATCCAAAAGCATGACGGGATTTTTTACTCCCGCAGTCCGAAGTCCGTTAGCGATCCGCCCCGGCATTGCTCCGACATATGTTCTTCTGTGTCCTCGTATTTCCGCTTCATCTCTGACTCCGCCTAAAGAAATGCGGACATATTTCCTTTTCAAAGACCGTGCAAGCGATTTTGCGATCGATGTTTTTCCCGTACCCGGCGGTCCCACAAGACAAAGTATCGGACTTTCTCCTTTTTTTGTAAGCGCACGTACTGCCAGAAATTCCAAGATTCTCTCTTTCACCTGTTCAAGCCCATAATGATCTTCTTCCAGTACCATGCCGGCATATTCCAGATCATTATGATCCTGCGTAGAGCGGTCCCACGGCATCTCAAGCAGAGTTTCTATATATGTGCGGATCACACCGCTCTCCGCCGGTGAATTCAAAGAACTTTTAAATCTCCCGATTTCCTTTTTCAGCTTTTCTTTTACTTCTTCCGGCGCTTTTAACTTTTTCAGTTCTTTTTCAAATTCTTCTGCGTCAGATGCGGTCGATTCCTCTCCGAGTTCTTCCCTGATCAGTTTTAACTGCTCGCGCAAAATATATTCTCTTTGATGCTTATCGACTCTTTCTTTTACTTTCCGCTGTATCTCTTCTTTGATATCGATGATCTGCACTTCATTCACAAGTTTAAACGCTAGTTTTTCGTATCGTTTCAGCAGATCCGTCTCATTCAATATATCTTGCTGATCTGTGTAATAAAGAGGAATATTCGCCGCAATCTCATCTACCAGTTTCCGCAGGCCTTTCATCTCGACTAACTGGGAAACAGCTTCTTTAGACATCTTTCCGTTTTTTGCCGCGTAACTGACAAACATATCTTTCAGTCCCCGCTCCATAGCTTCTGTATTTACATCTTCCGGAAGAATCTCTTCAGAATCATCAAGAAGTTCTACATTTGCCCGTAAGTACAGATCTGTATATTCAATCTCTTTTAGTCTTCCCCGCATTTCGCCGGATACAAGCACACGCACAATATGCTTCGGCAGTTTAATGATCTGTTTGATCGTTCCTACCGTGCCGATCTCGTATACGTCCTCCATCTTAGGATCCTCTGTGTCGATCGATTTTTGTGCAGTCAAGAAAATCTTTTGTTCTTCCGCCATCGCTTCTTGTATCGCAGCAACCGACCGTTCACGGCTTACATCAAAATGAACAACCATTTCAGGCATAATAGTCATCCCACGCAAAGCTACCATCGGCAGGCTTTTTATCGTATTTTCCATGTTGTAACCTCCTGCTGTATCTCATCGCGCAGATCTTTTCCTGCGCTGTCTTATATTTTTCGGACATTTTATCGTATACATAGTAACAATCGCCGGAAGTGACAAAAGGCACGTTCCGGGATTGTAAGCAGTCGCCAAGGTCTCTGGCAAGCCAGGACTTTGGCTCGTCGCTGTTGCAAAAAGCGGGTGTGATGCCCCCCATCACACCCGTTTTACACAGTTCCCTTTTATACAGTTATCGATGTTCTGTATATTTGTTCGCAGCTATGCGCTCTGCGATGTCAAAAAAGATCTTCGCTCTTCTCCGTCTCGAAGATACAGCGGCTCGCCTTTTCCTTCTACCACATCTCTTGTGATCCTGCATTCTTTAATCGTTTCATCAGAAGGAACCTGATACATCGTATCCATCATGATCTTTTCCATGATCGCACGGAGTCCGCGGGCGCCTGTCTTTCTTTTCAGCGTCGTTTCAGCCACTGCGATAAGAGCGTCCCGATCAAATTCCAGTTTTACTCCGTCCAGCTCAAGAAGCTTCTGATACTGTTTTACGATCGCACTCTTCGGCTCTGTCAAAATGCGGATCAACGCATCCTTATCAAGCAGGTCAAGCGTAACCGTCACCGGAAGTCTTCCGATCAGCTCCGGAATCAGTCCGAACTTCACAAGATCCTGCGGAAGCACTTCCTGTAAAAGTACATCCATATCATACTCATGCTTTTCCGCGATTTCTGCATTGAAACCGATCGACTTCCTGTCAAGACGAGTCTCGATAATCTTGTCGATTCCTTCAAATGCGCCTCCGCATATAAAAAGAATATTCGTTGTGTCAATCTGAATCAGCTCCTGATGAGGATGTTTCCTTCCGCCCTGCGGAGGAACTGATGCAACCGTTCCTTCTATGATCTTCAATAAAGCCTGCTGTACACCTTCTCCTGAGACATCTCGGGTGATCGATGGATTTTCTGACTTTCTTGTGATCTTATCAATCTCATCAATATAAATAATGCCGTGCTCTGCTCTCTCAATATCCCCATCTGCCGCCTGAATAATCTTCAAAAGGATATTTTCCACATCTTCGCCCACATATCCTGCCTCTGTAAGCGCCGTCGCATCCGCAATCGCAAAAGGCACGTTCAGCACTTTCGCAAGTGTCTGGGCCAGAAGCGTTTTCCCGCAGCCTGTCGGACCAAGCATTAAAATATTGCTTTTTTGCAGCTCTACCCCGAGATCCTGTTCTGCCATAATTCTTTTGTAATGGTTATAAACTGCCACTGAAAGTACTTTTTTTGCCTCATCCTGTCCGATCACATAATCATCAAGAAAAGCTTTCATCTCTTCCGGTGTCAAAAGATTAATATCATCAAACAATTCTCTTTCGTTATAATCTAATTCCTCTTCTATGATCTCAGAACAGATTCCGATACACTCGTCGCAAATATATGTGCCGTTCGGACCTGCGATCAGCTTTCTTACCTGCGCCTGCGTTTTATTACAAAAGGAACATCTGACGATATCGTCTGTCGGTTTTCCTGCCATATTCTTTCACCTCAAAGCCAAATTAATGTTTTGCGATCACCTCGTCGATCAAACCGTACGCCTTTGCCTCATCGGCAGACATAAAATTGTCACGCTCTGTATCTGCCTTGATCGTCTCAAGTGATTGTCCTGTATTTGCAGCCAATATTTCATTCAATTTCTGTTTCGTACGCAGAATGTGTTCTGCCGCGATCTGGATCTCTGTCGCCTGTCCCTGCGCTCCGCCTGACGGCTGATGGATCATAATCTCCGCATTCGGGAGGGCAAAACGCTTGCCTTTCTTTCCGCCTGCAAGAAGGAACGCTCCCATACTTGCCGCCATTCCGATACATACTGTAGATACGTCACATTTGATATACTGCATTGTATCATAAATTGCCATTCCTGCCGTCACAGACCCTCCCGGGCTGTTGATATAAAGCTGGATGTCTTTGTCCGGATCATCCGCCTCAAGGAATAAAAGCTGCGCCACGATCACACTTGCGGACACATCGTTTACTTCCTCTCCGAGAAAGATGATTCTCTCTTTCAAAAGTCTTGAGTAAATATCATACGAGCGCTCTCCGCGGCTCGTCTGCTCGATGACATAAGGTACTAAACTCATGGTCAATACTCCTTTCAATCTGTCAGCCTTCTTTGGCACTTATAATATTGTTTGTATAAACGCCGTTTTCAACGGCCGTTCTACAGGCCAAACTGCTGCATATACATATTTTTTTGAAAAAGGTGCGCCATACAGCACACCTTTGTATCTTGCTTAACCTTCTACTGCGGCATTTGCGATCAGGGTAACTGCTTCTTGGATCGCAATGTCTTCTTTCATCTGTTTCTTTTCGTTTTCGCCCATGTATTCTTTAAGCTTATCAACTTCCATCTTATAGGAATCCGCCATCTTCTGAAGTTCCTCATCAAGACGCTCCTCGGAAACTTCGATATTCTCCGCTGCAACGATTGCCTCAAGAGTCAGTCTTGTGCGGATACGTTTCTCTGCCTCCGGCTTAAACTCTTCCATCATCTTTTCTTCCGAAAGACCTGTAAACTGGAAGTACTGTTCCATCGTCATACCCTGCTGCATAATGCGGCGAGCGAAATCGTCTACCATCTGTCTTGACTGGAAGCTGATCATAGCTTCCGGAATATCCATCTCTGCATTGGCAACTGCCTGCTCTACAGACTGGTCTTCTCTCTTTTGCTTTCCTTCGTTTTCTTTGCGCTCTTTGATCTTCGCTTTTACTTCTGCCTTATATGCGTCAACAGTCTCGCTCTTCTCAGATACGTCGGATACAAACTCATCATCGAGCTCCGGAAGTTCTTTTGCCTTGATCGAATGCACTGTACATTTGAATACGGCAGCTTTTCCGGCAAGTTCTTTCGCCTGATACTCTTCAGGGAATGTCACATTGATCTCTTTTTCTTCGTCAATGTTTGCTCCGATCAACTGATCTTCAAATCCCGGAATAAACGCTCCGGATCCGATCGTCAACGGATAATCGGAAGCTTTTCCGCCTTCAAAAGCAACTCCGTCGACAAAACCTTCAAAGTCAAGCGTGATCTGATCTTTATCCTGAACCGCTCTGTCAGTTACATCGATCGTTCTTGCATTGCGTTCACGCTCTTTGTCGATCTCCTCATCTACTTCTTTCTGTGTAACTCTTGTAGAAACTTTATCAACTTTCAGACCTTTATATTCACCGAGTTTTACTTCCGGTTTTACAGCCACCTCTGCCGTAAAGATAAATTCTTTACCTTTCTCAAGCTGTGTGATCTCGATCTTCGGCTGTGACACAAGCTCAAGCTCACACTCGTCATATGCTTTCGCATACGCTTCTGAGATCATGCGGTTTGCCGCCTCATCATAGAACACTTCCGGTCCGTACATCTTTTCGATCATCTGACGCGGAACTCTTCCTTTACGGAATCCCGGAAGACTGATCTTGCCGCGCTCTTTCAGATAAGCTGCCTGAAGCGCTTTTTCCACTTCCTCTGCCGGTACTTCGATCGTTAATTTTGCCATATTATGTTCTAATCTTTCTACCTGTAAACTCATTTTTTTCCTCCTTGAATGTGCTGACTTCAAAACTGCCTCTTCGTCATATCGCACTTATAAAAAAATATACACTCGCAGTCATTGTCATAGTATAGCATACACATCCGCATATTTCCAGTATTTTTTCGTCCAAGTTCAGACATACATGAAACACACGGGAAAAATATTTTTGCAGACTGTCTATGCATATACGATAGATTCCGCGATCTCGTTCGCTTTTTCTGTTCCGCAGAGCAGTTCTGTCAATTTCAAAGCAAATGGAATCGCCGCTCCCATCCCTCTTCCTGTCGTAACATGTCCGTCTGTAACCGCCGCCTCGTGCACGACCTGTGCACAGTCAAGTCCTTCTTCAAAAGACGGATATGCACATGCTTTTCTTCCTTTCAAAATACCAAGTTCGCTCAAAATACTCGGAGCTGCGCAAATTGCCGCAAGATACTTTTTCTTCTTATCGAATTCACCGATCAGATTCCGAAGGCCTTCATGCTCTTTCAGATTCAGCGTTCCCGGCATTCCGCCCGGAAGTACGAGCATATCCCCATCCGAAAAATCCGTCTCCTCAAACAGCCGATCCGCTTCCACAATGATTTTGTGTGCCCCGTTAATCTGTTTCTGTCCGGTAATCGAGATCGTCTCCACATCGATCTTAGCCCTGCGCATAATATCAACAACCGTCAATCCTTCAATTTCTTCAAATCCGTCCGCCAAAAAAATGTATACTTTCAAATTACTACCTCCGTATTTTACTTTTTCTTTCTTTTCCGCATTCGCTCTGCTATAATCATTATAGCTTAAAATCAGCGGCGAATTCAACTCAAAGCATTGCTCCTTGCATAGTTTTTACAGGTAAAAACCGGCTCATCGCCGCTGCAATAAAATTTATGCCGCAAAAATGCGGCGGAATGGAGAATATTTATGGAAATCGAACGAAAATTTCTTGTAGATCTTTCCGATCTTCCGTTTGATCCGAAAGATTATCCGGCCAGAAAGATCGAGCAGGCTTATCTATGTACTGCCCCGGTCGTCCGTATCCGAAGAGATAATGACGATTTTTTCCTTACTTACAAATCAAAAGGAATGATGGTAAGAGAAGAGTACAACCTTCCTCTCACAAAAGAAAGTTACTATCACCTCCTGTTAAAAGCCGACGGAAGGATCATTACGAAAACCCGCTATGTCATCCCTATCGAAAACGGCCTTTTTGTTGAACTGGACATTTTTGAAGGCGACCTTGCCCCTCTCGTTCTCGCTGAGATCGAATTTCCCGATGAAGCGTTTGCCAAAGCTTATCAGGCTCCTTCATGGCTCAAAGGACGTAACCTACTCTTCCGAATATCACAACAGCACCCTCAGCAAAAAAGATTGAAACAGGAAACTCATCGGCTTCAGACAATGGGCAGTTCACCCTTGTCTTTTGATTTTTCAAGTTACTATCGTTATATTATTTTTATTTTCTGTAGGTTTGTCAAACATATGTTACACCCCGATCAATAAATT
>UMHQ01047557.1_pt1 | contig 12599 bp, 12 predicted proteins | sample 1965531 | NCBI WGS metagenome assembly UMHQ01 (sample SAMEA4836098, study PRJEB28245) | human gut metagenome | biome: gut microbiome; material: fecal sample | place: Denmark | collected 2008
GTTCATCACCAGGGCATTGGAGGAAAACTGGTCGGCGGTGCAGCAGTCGGATGGCTACATGAAGTACATCGCCACCCGGCCAAGGACGGAGCGCCTTGGCAACCACGGTCTGTTCGGTGATGAGGAAAATGCGGATCTGGAGAAAGCGATGGACGAGCTGGATCGCTGCACCGGAAATGTGTGGACCCACATCATCTCCCTGAAGCGGGAGGATGCAACCCGTCTTGGCTATGATAATGCCAAGGCGTGGATGAATTTGCTCCGGACGAACCGCAATGACATCGCCGCTGCCATGAACATCACGCCAAATCACTTCCGCTGGTACGCCGCCTTCCATGACGAAGGTGAGCACCCACACGTCCACATGATGGCATGGTCAACGGTGCCCAGCGAGGCATACCTGACGCGAGAGGGCATCCGCAACATCAAGTCCACGCTGACCAATCAGATCTTCCAGCAGGAGATGCTCCACACCTACGAACAGAAGTCCCAGACGCGGGATGAGTTAGTGCGGGAGGCACGCAGGGCCATTCGACGTCTGACCCGTGAAATGGTGCAGAGCATCTGCTCGGTTCCGGAGATCGAGCAGAAGATGGAACAGCTAGCCGGACAACTGGAGACAGCCAAGGGTAAGAAGTCCTACGGCTACCTCCCCAAGTCGATGAAGAAAACCGTGGATGAGGTGGTGGACAAGCTGGAAGAGATACCGGTAGTGGAATCCTGCTATGACAAGTGGTTTATTCTCCAAAGTGAGGTGGACAGTTACTACCACGAAAATCCCAGAGAAAAGAAAAAGCTGTCCCAGGAGAAGGAGTTCCGGCAGATCAAGAACGCCGTCATCCAAGAGGCGGAGCGAGTACGGTTGGGGGAGGTTACCTTCGAGGACGCTGACCTGAAAGACCACGACGAGCCGGAGCGGCTGCGGGGAGAGTCCTATGCCTGCTGGGAACTGCGGCAGATCATCCGGGATGATTCCCTTCCTTTGGCAGACCGGGACGGTGCAGCGGAGAAATTGGAGCGGCTGGCAGGTTGGGGAGATCCGCATGCGCAGTACCTCATGGGTCAGCTCTACCGGGATGGTCCTCTGCTGTTCCCAGACAGTCAAAAGGCGAAAGACTGGCTCACCCAGGCGGCAGAGCAGGGCTTGCCGGAGGCCCAGTATGTCCTCGGAAAATTTCTTCTCTTTGATAATCCTGAGGTGCGGAACCCGAAGGAGGGCATCCGCTGGCTGAAGCAGGCGGCGGAGAATGGAAATCGCTTCGCCGCCTACCGGCTGGGCAAGGAGTATTTGACCGGCGAGGCGATGACTAAAGATACCTCCAAAGCGGCGAAATGGTTCACCCGGTCAGCGGAGGCGGGCAACCAGTACGCCCAGTACATGCTGGGCAAGCTGTACCTGACAGGGCAGGGAGTGACTCACGACCAGACCCAGGCAATGGTTTGGTTCGGCCGTTCCGCCGCCCAAGGAAACCAGTACGCCCAGCTCTTCCTGGAGCGGCAAAATGAAATCCGTCCGCCCTCCGTAATGCTGGCGGCCACCCGCCTGCTCTACCACATGAGCCGGATCTTTGAGAACCACTCTCTGCCCCAGTCCGGTGCCGGCCTGCACATCGACCGAAAGCGCCGCCAGCAGCTCCGGGAAAAGAAAATCGCCCTGGGCCACAAGCCTGACGACCAGGAGGAGGAACCTATCCATTCCAACGTCGGCATGACTATGGGGTGGTAATCATTACCGGCTAAACCGCAGTAAAAAATGCCGTTGAATTTTACAGCAGATCGAGGTATACTAAGGGCAAGAAAGGGGCTGAACACCATGCCGAACATCAAACCCATCTCCGATCTGCGTAACTACACGGAGGTTCTGCATGACGTGGCAGTGGGCGCTCCGGTTTTTCTGACGAAGAATGGCCGGGGCCGGTACGCCATCGTGGATATGCGGGACTATGAGCGGACACAGGCCACTATCCGGCTGATGAATGAACTTGCCAAGGGGAGGAAGTCTGGGGAAACGGAAGGCTGGCTGACGCCGGAGGACGTGAGGGCGCATTTCCGCGCGAAGGCAAATGAGGAAAAATAAGATACATTACTCGGCGGAGTCGCGTCGAGACTTGGATGGAATATGGGACTACATCGTGTCCGATCTTCAAAACCCTTCTGCGGCAGAGCGTATTGTGGACCGTATCATGGATGATGTGGATCGTCTGGAAAGCCATGCAGAAATAGGCGCACCGCTGTCCTCCATTGCCGATATAGAGAGCGACTATCGTTTCCTGGTGACTGGCAGTTACCTCACCTTTTACCGAGTTCGTGACAACGATATCTATGTGGATCGCGTGCTCTATGGCCGCCGGGATTATCTTCGTATCCTCTTTGGAGACGTACAGGACGAAGAAACAATCGAATAAAGACGATCTTCTCCACATGGAGAAAAGGATTTGTCACCAAAACCGCTTGCAGAGATGCAGGCGGTTTTTTATAGCAGGTACATCAAAATATGTGCTGCAATACAAAGATAAAATCCTGCGCGCAGATGATAACTTTCTGAAAACAGTTGCAGTTGGGGGTGGCTATATGGAGAAAGTTCGGGTATTGTGTGTGGCTGATAGGAGCCCGCAGGCACCATGCATGCGAAGCGAGGCACTTGGCGAGTCGTACAAGGAGGCGGCACACATGAGAGACACCCTGGAGAATCTGTACTTTGGAAAAATCACACCCAATGAGCAAGACATCACACCAGGTTCGGTCCTGGCAGATGCTATGGGCCGGGCGGAACAGTGCGAGGAGAGGCTCACTGCCCGGCTGGAAGGGGAGGAGAAGACTCTGCTGCTCCGGCTCCTCAACGCCGAGAACAAGATCAGCAGCACCATGGCTCTGGAGAATTTTATCCTGGGTTTCCGGCTGGGGATGAGAATCGCTATCGAGTCCTTGGACGAGGATGACGGGAGCCTGACTATGAACCGAGAGGAGGGATGAACTATGGGAAAGAGACGGCCGTCCGGCGACGGCATGGTGCGGAAACGGGAGGACGGACGGTGGGAGGGCCGCATCGTCATCGGTCACAAGGACAGCGGCGAACCCATCTTCCGGTATGTATCGGCCAGGACGCAGAAGGAACTGCTGAAAAAACTCCATCAAAACATCGAGGAATACCGGGATGTGGATCTGTGCGAGAACAGCAAAATGTCCTTGGGAGAATGGCTGGACCGCTGGCTGGAGGAGTATGTCGCCCCATCGGTGCGGCCCTCCACCCTGGAGGGATATCGAGGGTACATCCAGCGAAACAGCAAGCCACACCTGGGGGACAAGCCGGTGGGAAAGATTACCACAGAGGACATCCGGAGGTTGTACCGGGCGCTTCAAGAGCACGGGCGGCAGGAGGAGCACCCCCAATATGGGTATCAGCTGGCGGGCGCTACGATCCGCCGTATTCACGGCGTTCTACATGAGGCGCTAGACGCGGCGGTGCAAGCGAACCTGATCGCCCGCAATCCCACCGAGGGCGTCACCCTGCCCAAGAAGAAAACTGTCCCCAAGCAGATCCTCAACGACGCCCAACTGGAGCGGTTCATGGAAGTGATTCGGGAGGACAAGATCTGGCACGACTTCTTCTACACGGAGCTGACCACCGGCCTGAGGCGGGGGGAACTGCTGGCCCTTCGCTGGGAGGACCTGGACTTCGCCACCGGAAAGCTCCGCATCGACAAACAGGTCAACCCGGTAGGCGGCAGGCTGGTCATCAGCGAACCGAAAACAAAGGCGGCAAACCGCACCATCATCCTGCCGCCCGCCATGTTGGAGGTGCTGGCGGAGTATAAAAGGGGCATCTTCTCGGACTTGATGTTTCCCTCCCGCACGAAACCGAACCAGCCCATCGACCCGGGCTATGTGCGCAAACGGCTCCAGGTGATCTTAAAGCGGGCAGAGTGCAAGAGGATAAGATTCCACGATTTACGCCATACTTTTGCAACCATGTCCCTGGAGAATGGGATGGATGTGAAAACGCTCTCAACGATCATCGGCCATGTGTCGTCGGCCACGACACTGAATACCTACACCCACATCACCGACGAGATGTGGCAGAAAGCGGCGGTGAACATTGACCGAGGCATCGCCAAGGCGGAGGTGCAGTCAGAGCCGGAGCAGAAGGTGGAGAGACCCCATGCACAGGAAACATTCACCCCGATCCTTCCGGCCCGCCGCAGACCCGGCACGGGCTATGTCAAGCAGCTCAACGACCACCTCTGGGAGGGCAGATACTCTCCGGTGTGGCCGGACGGGAAAAAGCACTCCCGGAATGTCTATGGCCGTACGGAGGAGGAGTGTGAGGAGAAACTGAAAGCGCTGATCCTGGAAATGAATGCGGAGATCGCCGCCCTGCGTTCTGGGGCCAGCACGGAGTACCCCGACGGGGTAAGCCCCAAGAAGAAAGCCATTGCCGCATACCTGCGGGAGAATCCCGGCGTAACAAATAAATCCAAAATCGCAAGGGATTTGAACATGAATCGCACGACAGTGCAGAAATACTATGACGAGGTTCAGGCGAAGTTTTAACGGCAGGGCACAGAGTAAGTTTAAAGAAATGTAAATAATTTGTAAAATAGCACTCGTGACTGGTGAGTGCCAGTTGACATGATCGAAAAAATGTTCTATAATAAAAATGCCTCACACGAAAGGTGTGGGGGAGGAATATTGTTGTCAACCCTTTCTTCATAATTTCTGTCAGGAGACTGCACAGGAGAGCTTGAAGTTGGAGTGACTGACTGGGATCCCACCAGATGGTGGCCGCCGCCAGACACATCCAGAAGGTAGTGACACAAGCTTCCCGCTCAATTATAACATGATTGAGCATTGCAAACTGGGCAGTCGGTTTCCTTAGACACACACCAAACGGGTGAAGCAGGAGACTGCGTCAAACTGTATATCCGCCGACTGAGGGATGCTGCCCCCCGTGTCGGCGGATATTGCAATTGTAAGGAGATTTCATGACAAAACAGGAATGGTTGACCTCGGAAACTGTGATAGAGAAAAGTCGAAGATCATACGCGCATTTTGATTATCGAACGGATATTGCCCAGCAGCGGTCCTATATATCCGTCCCCCAAAATATAGAACAGCATGGGTTTTACCCATTCATACATTATCAGCAGAGACAAGTTAAATTTAATAAAGAGACTGGACCAAAAGAGAAAAAACGAGATATTTGCTATGCGTCGCATATTGATCGCTGCATTTATCAGTATTATAGTTTCTTATTGGGGGAAAAATACAACCAGCGCGTAGTGAAAGATGGGCTATCAAATGTCGCTGTAGCATATCGGACAGATTTACATAAAAACAATATTCATTTTGCTAAGCGAGTAATCCAGTTTATTCGTAACAACTCGCCCTGCTACATTATGATAGGAGATTTCACTGGTTTCTTTGACCACCTGGATCATGGATATTTGAAGCAGCAATGGTGCTCGCTGATGGGGGTGTCTGAACTCCCGAAAGACCACTATAAAGTGTTTCGAAGTGTGACCCGTTACAGTACATGGGAATTATCAGATTTATTAGCTTTGAACAGCCTAAAAGATAACCGGGCAGGACGTAGAACGCTGAATTCGATGTTGCGTGTGCTGACACCAGAAGAATATAAGGCTAATTCTAATAGGAAACATATCAAACCGAATCCAGATGCATTTGGGATACCACAAGGTTCCCCAATCAGTGGACTACTTGCAAATGTTTACATGTTGGAAATAGACAAGACAGTCAATGATTTGATAACAGAGAAAAATGGCCTTTATATGCGGTACAGTGATGACTTTATTGTTGTGTTGCCAGATACGGAATCAACAACTCGCCAAATTCTCAAGAATGTATCTACCAGCTTCAATAGCATTCCTGGTTTGGCATTGGAACCGAATAAGACTCAGTATTTCCGATATGAGGACACGAAGTTAGAGAACTGCGGCTCTTTGTTTGGAGTTCCTTTGGAAGGGCAAAAGAGATTCATTAACTTCCTTGGGTTTACTTTTGATGGTAAAACTGTATCGATTCGAATGAAAACTCTGGGTAAGTATTATTATCGAATGTACAGTAAGGCAAAGACGATACAGAAAAGTGGCAATTATTCCCCCAAAGGAAAACACATTAGCAATAAAAATTTATATGCTCTTTATTCAATCAAAGGTGCAAAGGGAAGCTGGATTACTCAAGTGGATGGAACGCAAAAATGGCATTCAGGAAACTTCCTATCGTATGTTCAACGAGCAACAAAAGAATTTGGATCACATGAATCACTGGAACGAGGTACTAAAAACCATATGGCAAAAATACGAAGGGCACTAGAAGGGAAAAAATAATACTCAGAATCTGCGCCGCTGTAAACAAGAAGAAGGGCCCCTTGAAAAAGGGCGGCCCTTCAAGTGGTCAAAGCTAAGAACCGTTTGTGGTATTTCTGTGGTCAAAACAAAAACACCTATTTTTGATAACACTTTTCGGAGGAAAAAGTAAAGAAAAAGTGCTGTTTTCGCAAGAAAACAGCACTTTTTGGTCGGAGTGCCGGGATTCGAACCCGGGGCCTCTTGGACCCGAACCAAGCGCGATACCAAGCTTCGCCACACCCCGATTGTGACAGCTATCTAATTATAGTGATTTTCCCTTCTCCTGTCAAGAGGAATATCCCAAACTTGTCTGGAATATCCTTACCCTATCTGAAGCGTTGCACGGGAGGGGATGCAGATGTACAAAACGGTCCAGCGGTCCAGCCGGAGGGCATACGGCCACAACGTCCGGGAAGGGAGCCGGCGGCAGAGGACTTTGGCCCGGGAACGGGTGCGTCTGACGCAGCTGGCGGTGTGTGCCGCCCTGTTCGCGGTGGTCTTTATCGGCAAGGGTGTCTTTCCCCAGCGCCTGACCCAGCTTCAGGGGGATCTGCAGGCCCTTCTGTCCTCGGATACCGATTTCCGGGCGGCTCTGGCGGACCTGGGGGAGAACCTGGCCGGAAAGGGGCCGGTTTTAGGGGAGCTGGGGGACTTCTGCGTCCAGGTGTTCGGCCCTTCCCAGGAGGAGGAACTTCTGGACCCGTCAGTACAGGTTCAGGCGGCCCAGGACTTTTTGAACCAGCAGGCAGGGACGGCGGAGCAGGCGGCCTACTACCTGCACCTGGACCAGGTGCCCGAGGAGTGGTTTCAGACGGAGGTCCAGGCAGAGGAACCGATTCCTGAGCCGGCGGCGGAGGAGACTGTTCCAGCGGTAGGCACCGTGGTGTGGCAGGCGGATTACAGCGGCGAGCCCCTGCCGGAGAACTACACCATGGACTGTATCTCCCTGGGAAATCTGCAGACGGTGACCCCGGTGCTGGGCCATCTGCGCTCGGAGTACGGCTATCGGGACCACCCGGTGGACGGGGAATACAAGTTCCACAACGGGGTGGACATCGGCGGCCAGATTGGAGACCCCATCGGGGCCTTCGCGGCGGGCACCGTGGACTACATCGGGGAGAACGACGACCACGGACTCTACCTTCAGATTGACCACGGCAACGGCATCAAATCATTTTATGCCCACTGCAGCAAACTGTGTGTCTCCCAGGGGCAGGTGGTGGCGGCAGGGGAGAAGGTGGCTGAAGTGGGCTCTACCGGGGTGTCCACCGGCCCCCACCTGCATCTGGAGCTGAAATGGAACGGACTGCATCTCAATCCCGCCTACTACGTGGAATTTTTGACCGGCTGAGGCCGGGAAGGGTGGAGGTCACCGGGGGCTTTCTTCTGCTGGCCGCCTGGCTCAACTACCTGGACCGCCAGGGGATCGTCCCTCTGGCGCTGCTCTCCTGCACCCTCCATGAGCTGGGCCACCTGCTGGTCCTCCTCCTGCTGGGAGTACGGGTGCGAAGGCTGTCCATCACCGCCGTGGGGGCGGAGATGGAGATCGACCGCTCCCTGTCCTACGGCGGGGAGGTCCTGGCCGCCCTGGCAGGCCCCCTGGTCAATCTGGCCCTGGCTCTGACGTTCTGCCGGTTCTCCCGAGGATGGGTGTTTGCCGGGCTGAATCTGGTGCTGTGCTGCTTCAACCTGCTGCCGGTGGGGCGGCTGGACGGGGGACGGGTGCTCCGGTGCGTTCTGGCTTGGCTGCTGGGGCCGGAGGCGGCCTGGCGGGCGGGCTGGTGGCTGGACCGGCTACTGACGGGGGCGCTGGCCGCCCTGGGGCTGGTCCTGATGGGGGCGGGGGCAGGGCCCACGCTGCTCCTCACCGCGGCGTGGCTGTGCTCCAACCTGCTCCGGGAGGCGGGCTTTGAGGGGAAAAGGAAACCCCTCCGCCGAAGAAAACGGCGGAGGGGCGAAGCTGCATAAAGGGGGAGGGTCAGGCCTCCTCCTGCCAGCCCTTGCACACGTCGATCCAGCCCAGGCTGTGGGAATACTCCTCCAGCTCGCCGCAGGTGAGCTCAATGGCGGAGTTGGAGCTGCCGGCGGCGGGGAAAACGGTGTCAAAGCGCTTGAGAGACACGTCCAGGTAGGTCTTGACCCCCTCGGGGTTGGCGAAGGGGCACACGCCGCCCACGGCGTGGCCGGTCATCTCCTGGGCCTGCTCCGGGGTGAGCATCTTGGCCTTGGTGTGGAACATAGCCTTGTACTTGGGGTTGTCGATCTTGGCGTCCCCGGCGGCCACGATGAGGACGCAGCCGTCGTCCACCAGGAAGGACAGGGTCTTGGCAATGCGGGCGGGGATGACGCCCACTGCCTGGGCGGCCAGCTCCACGGTGGCGCTGGAGACGGGGAACTCCAGAATGTCCCCCTCACGACCCAGCTCTTGGAAGTAGGCGCGGACACGCTCAATGGACATGGCTCAGCCCTCCAGTTTCCGTCCGGCTTTGGCCAGGAAGCGGTCGTTGGTGATGATGAAGCGCTCGTGCACGCCCTGACCGATGAGGCCCTTCTCGTCGTAGGCGGCCACCTTCAGGACGATGCGCTTTCCGTCCACCTGGGTGACCTCGCTCTCGGCCCACACCTTGATCCCCAGGGGGGAGGCGGAGTCGTGGGTGATCTCCAGCTTGGTGCCCACGGTGCTCTCCCCCTCGCTGAGATAGGGGGCCAGGGAGGTCCAGGCGGCCTTCTCCATGAGGGCGGTCATGGCGGGGGTGGCAAAGACGGGCAGGGTACCGGAGCCCACCGCCTGGGCGGTGTTTTCCTCCCGGACCATGTCTTCGGCCCGGCCCTTGATTCCAATTTCAATGGACATGGGTGATTTCTCCTTTGTATCCAGTGTTCCGGCCCCTGGGGGCGCTGAAGCGCCATTGCACCCAGGGGTCTGGCTTGCATACTGCATTTTACCCCAAGTTTCGGGAAAAATCTAGGCCCTGTTTGAAAATTGGGAAACGGCCCGACCTTTGGGGCTGCCTGCCGGCCTCAGAACAGGGGTTCGTCTCCCGGCGGAATTTCATATAAGCTGTTCAGCAGGGCCCAGTTCTGGGGGAAGGGGCGCATGAGATTCCAGTAGCCCACCCCGTACAGGCCGCGGGAGTGGGCCAGCTCCAACTTGGCGCGGATGCTCCGGGCGTCCTCGAACCACACCTCGTGCTCCCGGCCCTGGCCATCCATGTACCGGAACCAGGGGGACTGGGCCGCCTGGTCGAAGCGGATAGCCACCCGGTTTTGGACAGCCAGAGCCACCGCCTCCTGGTTGGAGATGGACTGGGCACGGCTCCCCTGGTGGAAGGGGAGGGGCCAGTCGTAGCCGTAGTTGGGAATGCCCATCCAGATCTTCTCCGCCGGGATCTCGTTCAGGGCGTAGTCCACCACCAGCTCCACATTGCGCAGGGGGGCCACCGCCATGGGCGGGCCGTAAGTATATCCCCACTCATAGGTCATCAGGAACACGAAGTCCGCCGCCTCCCCCAGCATGCGGTAGTCGTGTCCCTCGTATAGATCCCCCCGCTGGTTGGCGGAGGTCTTGGGGACCAGGGCTACGAAGACCGGGAGGCCCAGGGGAGACAGGCTTTCACGCATGCGGGCGATGAAGGCGGCGTAGGCCGAGGCGTCCTCCGGGTAGACGAACTCGAAGTCCACGTCCAGCCCCCGGTACCCCTTCTGCTGGATGGTCTCCAGCAGGCTGGCCGCCAAGCGGTTCTGCACCGCCCCGTCGGTGAGAACGGTGTGGGCCAGCTCGTTGGAGAAGGTGCCCTCCTGGGTGAGAGTGGACAGGTGAAGGATGGGCCGTACCCGCATGGATTTGGCGGCGTCGATGAGGGCCTGGTCGTCCAGGGGGACAAGCCCGCCCTGGGGGGTGATGCCGTAGGTGAAGGGGGCCATGGTGGTGAGGAAGGGGAGGGTCTGGCGCAGGAGGGCCGGGTCGATCTCCGGGTAGGCGTAGCCGCCTACCGAGAGGGTCCCCTCCTTCTCCTGCTGGAAGGAGAGGACCAGCTCCTGGCCGGGGAGGGCGTTTTCCCCGCCCTCCAGCTGGGGGTTGTTCCGCAAAAGCTGGCGCAGGGAGATCCCGCCCCGCTGGGCGGCCTGGGCCAGAGTTTCCTCCGGCCGGAGGATCAGGGTCTCCCGGGGGTATTGGACCACCAGTGACTGCCCCACCGCCAGACGGTTAGGGTCTGGGGGCCGGTTATCCAGCAGCAGGCGGGACATGGGGACGCCGTACTGCTGGGCGATCCGGTAGAGGGTGTCCCCGGGCTGCACCACATGAATGTCCATGGCGTGCCTCCTCAGCCGTTTAGGGTGACGAAGTCGTCCTTGGCGTAGCCGATGGTCCCCTTGTAGTTGACCAGGTACCAGCCGCCGGAGTGATTGAGGATGGCAAGGGGGGCGCCGTCTGGAGCCTGGGCCAGGATGGATGCGTTCAGATTAGGGCGGGCGCGGATGTTCAGCACCCCCCAGTCCACATCCACCCGGCCGGACCGGATGGGCTCCGGGGTGAGAAAGGGGATATCAAAGAAGTCGGTGAGGGACATGACCAGATTCCGGGCTACCGCATCCAGATTCTCCTTGATCCAGTTGGCGTCCTCCAGGTTGTCGTGGTAGCCAAGTTCCAGGAAAGCGGAGGGGGCCCGCACCCGGCGCACCTCCCCGATGGTTGTGGTTCCCTGAGCCCGCACCAGGCTGGGCAGGGGGTAGATGGCTTTTAAATTGTTGGCGATGATGGTGGAGGCCCGCTGGCCGGGCTGACTTGTGGGGTAGTAGAAGACGATGATCCCCCGCACCTGGCCGTATTTTCCCTCCGGGGCGGCGTTGGAGTGGAGGGCCAGATGCAGGTCGTAGTCCCCCGCGTTGGAGGCGGCGATGGAGGATGCGGCGGTCATGTCCGGGGTGTTCCGGGTGTACCGGATGCCGGAGGCGTCCAGATAGGGGACCATTTTGTCCGCCAGCAGGTTCATGTACTCCTCCTCAGTGCCGCCGTTGACGTAGTAGTTGCCCTCCTGGGTGGAGGGGGAGAGATAGATGATGGGCATAGGGCGTTACCTCCTGTTTTTTCCCATCCTATGCGGGGGGAGGAGGGGAGGTGATTTTACCCGGCTTTAAAGTCTTTTGCCGCCCCCGGCGGAAAATTTTTCTCCAAAATGGAATTTCGCCGCAACCGGCCGCTTCCGTTTCCGTCTGAATGGTTGAAGGGAAGATTCCCGTATTTGGACCGGAAGAAAGGAGCGAAGCGAGATGAAACGAGCAGTTACCATGTGGCTGGCGGCACTGCTGGCCCTCTCCCTCACCGCCTGCGGCGGGGGAGCCAGCGGTGGAGGGGAGGCCGACACCTCCAGCAGCGCCGAGGGAGGGGAGAGCCTCTCCTTCTCCACCCAGGAGTCCCAGGACAGCGCCCCCGGTGAGCCGGGCGCGGAGGCAGAGGAGGCCTCCCCCCAGGCGGGGCAGAACGCCAAGCTGATCCGCCGGGCGGAGCTGGAGATCCAGACCGAGGCCTTTGACGCGGCGGCGGCCTCCCTGGAGGCGCTGGTGGCGGAGCAGGGCGGGTACTTCCAGTCCGCCCAGGTGGAGGGGGGCAGCCTCCGGGACCAGAACGCGGCCCGGTACGGAAACTATGTGATCCGGCTGCCCGAGGAGAATTTCAGCGCCTTTCTGGATCAGTCCGGCACCCTGGGCTATGTGGTCCGGCGCTCCGAGAGCAGCGAGAACGTGAGCCAGGCCTACTACGACACTGAGACCCGGCTGGCCGCCCAGCGCACCAAGCAGGAGCGGCTGCTGGCCCTGCTGGCCCAGGCGGACACCATGGAGAGCATCATTGAGCTGGAGAACGCCCTGAGCGAGACGGAGTACGAGATCCAGAGCCTGACCACCGACCTGGAGCACTACGACGACCTCATCGACTACGCCACCGTGGACCTGTACCTGGCGGAGGTTCTCAGCCTCAGCCAGACGCCGGGGGAGACCGCCGGACTGGGGGAGCGGATGGCCGCCGGCCTGTCCGCCAGCGCGGCGGGACTGGTCCAGGGGGTCCAGGACATGCTGGTGTGGCTGTCCTACCACCTGTTCCTGGTGATCGTGGTGCTGGGAGCTGCCGGGGGCGGACTGTTCTACTGGCGGCGGGTGCGCCGGGGCCGGAAAAATGGCCCTCCGGAGGAGAAGCAGCCGTGAGGCCAAGAAGAAGGAAATGGTCAGAGGAGG
>UMHQ01034406.1_pt1 | contig 12554 bp, 5 predicted proteins | sample 1965531 | NCBI WGS metagenome assembly UMHQ01 (sample SAMEA4836098, study PRJEB28245) | human gut metagenome | biome: gut microbiome; material: fecal sample | place: Denmark | collected 2008
GGGGGAGTTGGGGGCGGGGGTGTACTCTGGGATGAGGGAGAGGAGCTGTCGGATACAGGCGTCGATCTCAATTTTGCGAGCGTGGTCGCGTAGCGCCTCGTAGGTCTCGTGGAGGTCGGCATAGTTGTGCTCCCGCACCTTGGCTATGTGGATCTTGGGGATATCGGTAGGGATGGTATTCTCGCCATCAGCAAGCTTCTCCTCGTAGAGCTTTTCGCCTGGTCGTAGGCCTGTGAACTTGATATCAATGTCTCTGTAGGGCTCCATACCGGCTAGGCGAATCATATTCTCAGCTAGGTCTACAATCTTATGGGGTTCGCCCATATCAAAGACAAAGATGGTGGTCCCCTTAGCAACTGATGATGCCTCCAGTATCAGCGAACAGGCCTCGTGGATGCTCATAAAGAAGCGGTTGATATTGGGGTCGGTGACGGTTATCGGTCCGCCCTTAGCTATTTGGTCGCGGAATAGAGGTATCACCGAGCCTTGCGACCCGAGTACGTTGCCAAATCGGGTAGTGATAAAGGTGGTCTTTCCAGCCACCTTGCCCTCTTCTACCGCTTTTCCGAGGGCTTGGACGTAGATCTCTGCTGCGCGCTTGGTGGCTCCTAGCACGTTGGTGGGGTTGACCGCCTTATCGGTAGAGACCATCACCATTCGCTCCACCTCGTACTTGAGGCAGAAGTCGGCAATATTCTTAGAGCCTTGTACATTGACTAGCACCCCCTCGCATGGGTTCTCCTCTAGGAGGGGTACATGCTTGTAGGCGGCGGCGTGGAGCACAATATTGGGTCGGTACTTTGCGAATAGGGCGTCTAGCCTATTCTGGCTACGGATGTCCCCGAGGATCGGCACGAAGTCAAGGTTGGGGTACCGCTCCTTGAGCTTTAGTCGCACATTGTGGAGTGGGGTTTCGGCTATATCGAGTAGTAGGAGCTGCTTGATAGGTAGCTGAGCTATCTGCATCACCAGCTCCGACCCGATACTTCCGGCGGCACCGGTGACCATCACCACCTTGTCGCGGTACATCTCCTTTACCTTTTCGGGCTCGTGGTGGATCACCTCCCGCTTGAGGAGGTCCTCCATCTCTATCTTCTGTACGCTATCACGAGCGATGTCGGTAGGCGAGGTTTCGCTGATCTCGGGGGCTAATAAGCTCTTCACGCCGAGAGAGGCGAGTTGGAAAATAAGGGTCTCTCGCTCTTTGAGGAGATCGCTACGGTCTGTGAAGATAACCGCATCGAGATTGAGCTCCTGTGCCAATTGCTTGAGTTGCTCCTCATCCTTGAGATGGTAGATATTATAATTGGAGACGGTTGCACCGCCCTTGACACTCCCTCTATTACAAAAACCTACCACCTTGTACTTGGGGCTCTCCTCCAGCTGCAAAGCTAGATCGCTACTGGCGTTGCTCACACCATAGATGAGTACCCGCTCGCGTTGGTGCTTGGTTGTGGAGACGCCCCAGAAAGCACGTGCTGCCAATACTGCTACCGATCGGTAGAGCACGAATAGCACGAAGAAGGTACCAAAGTAGGTGATGGCGATCATCAGGAGCATCTTACCACCGTAGCCCAATGGAATCCAGTAGTTGCCGGCAAGGAGTATCCCATAGAATAGCAGGGTATTCAGGAAAAACATCACCAGCAATCGGCGCCCAATGGAGAAGTATTGGTACCTGAGAAGGGGTCGGTAGGTACCTAGTAGGTAAGAAGAGAGAAAGGTGGCGACGAGACCAGCTATTGCTATCGTAGCCAACATCTGTGGCGTAAAAGTCACTAGCCCTGTGACGATGTAAAAAGCAAGTAGCGACGCTACTGCCGCTACAACGCCCACCGCCATATCTACCAAAAGTATCAGATACCGACTGAGGGTTGGAGCCTTACGCTCTTTGTGTCGTGTGGAGGCTTCTATGTTGTTTTTAGTCATGATTACTGCCTAATTCTTTTATCCTTTTAGTAATATGAAATACTACTATTTCACGCTGTGAGCACTTGCAAATGTACCCTAAATATTTGATATTTGCTATGATTTGCATTAAGCTTTATTTGGACAGCTGTAGGCAGGTCTGGAATGTGAAAAACACTGTTTTTTGGGGGTGGTTTATCGGACAAGTCGGACAGGTCAGACGGGTCGGACAAGTCGGAAAAACCGCTTTTTTATCCTGTTATAAATCAGTGGGTTAGAGAGGCGAAAACTGAGATGCAACTAAGCAATTGCTTTGTTGCATCTCGGCAATTGCTTAGTTGCAACTCGCCGATCGCTTAGTTGCAACTCCACTTTTACTCTACTCCTAGGTGAGGAGGCAAGCTTTTTTGGTGGGTGTAAATATTTTTTGTATCTTTGCCATTGCTTAAGGCGAATGGTTCGTTGGCCGAGTGGTTAGGCAACGGTCTGCAAAACCGTGTACGGCGGTTCAAATCCGCCACGAACCTCTATAGTTTTTTCATAATAATTTAAGGTTTAAGTAGGTACCTTAAGTCGCGAGACTTGAGGTATTTTTTTGTATCTTTGGGGAATATGAGAGGTGGCACTTTTCTTTGCCACTAGTAATTAAGATAGAAAGACATGATAGAATACTTGAGAGGGAAGGTGGTAGAGCGTACCCCCACGGCTGCGATAATAGAGGTGGGCGGAGGAATAGGCTATTTACTCGCTATCTCCCTCAATACCTACAATAAGATACGCGAGGGTGAGGAGGCGAAGCTCTTGGTGCATGAGGTGCTGAGGGAGGATACCCACGACCTTTATGGCTTTTGTGAGGAGGCGGAGCGGAAGCTCTTTCGTCTGCTGATTACGGTGAATGGCGTTGGTCCTGCCACGGCTCGTCTGGCACTCTCTAGCTTTACCCCAAGTGAGCTCACCCGACTGATTAAGGAGGGAAATGAGGCGGGGTTGAAGTCGATCAAGGGGGTAGGGGTTCGTACCGCTCAGCGAATTATTGTGGAGCTGAAGGATAAGATCGAAGCGGAGATGGGTACCTTCAATATCGGTATTGATAGCAGTAAGGACCCACTTGCCACGGAGCACCAGGCTATGTACGAGGAGGCGGAGAAGGCGTTCATTGCCCTTGGCTATCCTGCTGCAGCTGCCCGCAAGGTGGTGGCAAAGCTGGCAAAGTCCGATCCCAATATGAGTATCAATGATATGATCCGTAAGGGTCTGCAGATGCTATAGCGTGTGTGGGAGCGATGCGACGGTGCTACGTGGCATTGACCCTTGTACTACTCTTCTGGGGTAGTGGAAGGGCGCAATCTCTCCAGACCGATTCGGTGGGGTATCTCCCAGCGACGGGCTACTACCTCATCTATAACCGAGATAGCTTAGGGGCGTGGCAATTGCGGGAGCTGCTCACCTCCGAGGAGTATTTCCGTGCGAAGGCACTACAGCAGACGGGTGAAGTCTTTTATGAAAAAGGCAAGTCGCCACTTCCCAAGCCCCTTCCCCAGCGTCCTAAGCTGGGATTAAAGGCCAATGGCTATCTCTCCCTCAATCTAAGCCATACCACTACTGAGGAGGATAATCCTCTGCTACCAGTGGGGCTACGCAAGCGAAGCCATTTCACCATTTTGCCGGAGATGAATATTCACCTCAAGGCCAACTACTCCGAGCGATTGCAGCTCGACCTGAGCTACACTACCGAGCCAGTGATGGCGGATCGCCGAAGTAGAGTGCGGCTGAGGTATGAGGGTGAAAACTACGACTTTGTGCAGCGACTACAGGCGGGCAATGTGCGAATGGAGAGTCGCAATCCGTTGATTGATACCGGTGGGGAGCTCTTTGGCGTACGGGCGGACTTGCTGATGGGTCCTTTCTCGCTTCAGGTGGTGGCCAGTCGGCAGTATGCCGAGGAGCGTAAGATTGTAGTGCAGGGCGGACGACAATTGATCCAGACGGAGCTGAAAGGGAGTGACTACGACTTTGCTCAGCACTTCTTTCTTTCGGAGTTCTTTGCCGCCCAATATAGCGACGCACTCAAGCACTTGCCCCTTGTGGAGAGTGACCTCTACATAGACCGAGTGGAGGTGTGGGTCACCACCCCACGTCAGATGGATAATCGGAGCCGTTCGGAACCGATTACTGCCTTCAAAGGGGCTTCGACTGCTCAGCAACTCCCTAGTAGCAACCTTTTTGAGGCAAGTGGTATCGAGATCACTTCTGCCCGAAAGCTTCCGCCTTCGGCCTATACCCTCCACCCGACACTCGGATTTATCTCACTTCAAAGTCGACTGGGGGACGGGCAGATACTGGCAGTGGCCTACAGCTATCATTACAAAGGAAAGCGGTATCAGGTGGGGGACTTGGTGACTGCGGAGGGGGGTAGTCGGCGTGTAGCACTGCTTTCAGAGCAAGATCGCTCTCCTCACTCTCCGCTTTGGGGGCTGATGATGAAGAATGGCTACTCTCTCTCGGGGGCAAGGCCAGATATCCAGAATGACGAACTACAGGTGTCGCTAGTTTTTAAGGACGAGGAGGCGGGGGTAGATAAACCGATTGTGGAGAGAGGAGCGGATAGTGGTCGCTCGTGGCTCGACCTATTTGGCTGGGACCGAGCCGATAGCTCTGGTCGGGGTGGGGCACCCGATGGGCTCTTCGACCTAATTGATGGGGTCACTTATCTCAAGGCGACTGGCACCCTCTTTCTACCTCAAAGGTATCCTTTTGTAGAGATACCTCGGGATGGCTACCCTACCTTTCAAGCACTTTATACCAAGAGCCAACGTGAGGCAAAGGAGGCTCAGGAGCTAGACCTCTTTAGAATTCAAGCGGAAGTGACGGGGAGCCAGACGCAGTCGGTGTCGCTAGGTCATCAGAAGATTGAGCCAGGGAGTGTGCGGGTAGAGGCGAGTGGTCGACAGCTCTCCGAGGGGGTGGAGTATGTGATTGACTACCTTTCGGGGAGGCTTACGCTGACCACCAATACCACGGAGACGATTGAGATTACGGTGAAGGAGCGAGAGCAGCAACGACGTAAGGAGAAGTCTCTGGTGGGTGCGGAACTGAATTGGACGCCCTCCCCTCGCCTCAATGTCGGCGGTACGCTGCTCGCCTATTGGGAGGATAGCCGACGGAATAGGATACGATGGGGTGAGGAGGTGCTACGCAACCGTATGTGGGGAGTGCATGCTAGCTACCATTGGGAGAGCCCATCGGTAATTGAGTGGTTCAATGAGTGGAGTGGACTGGAGGTACGGGAGCCGTTGAAGCTCTCTTTACAGGCCTCTTATGCGGAGCTGCTTTCCGATTATAATCGTTCGCGCAGTGGCAGTGATAAGATCGTAGTGGAGGACTTTGAGGAGGGCAATAGATATATTGAGCTCACCTATCCGCAGGGGTGGTCTCTAGGGCAGGTGGAGCGACCTGAGAGCCGTGCCCAACTGGCGTGGTTCAAGGTGGATGCTCTTCTGGTACGGGATGGGGCACCGCATCAACCAACGCACTTGACGAAAGACCAAAGTCAGCGTCGACACCCTTTGGTTCGGGAGGTACCCCTCGAGGAGTTCTTTCCGCAGCGCGACCGTTCGCCCATCGGGCTACAGACGCTCTCCACACTCAACCTCTCCTTCTACCCTTCGGAGCGAGGTCCCTACAACCCTCAGGTGCCCACTGCACCGCAGGAGATGTGGGGCAGTATCAGCTATCCCCTTTCAACCAATGACCTAGAGAATCGGCGCTACAGTTACATGGAGCTCTGGATGCTCGACCCCTTTACCCTTGACCCCGATGCCCCTGAGGGGATGCTCTACCTGGATCTTGGGCGAATGAAGGAGGAGATTCTCCCCGACCAAGGTATCTACTACGAGGGAAGTGAGACAAAGCAAGAGACGGAGTGGGGGCGTAAGGCACTCACCCCGCCACAGCTCTATGGCTTTGATACTACGGGAAAGGTACCGATCAATCAGCAAGATGTGGGGCTGGATGGACTGACCTCGGAGGAGGAGCGGAGCCACCCTCGCTATCAATTGTTTCGTGATGAAAAGGACCCCGCAAAGGACGACTATCGCTTCTTCTTGGGCGATGAATGGGACGAGGTAGAGGCCTCTATCTTGGAGCGTTATCGCTATATCAATGGTATGGAGGGCAATTCCACTCCTCGGGTCATTCAAGGGGTGGAGAGTGCTCGGACGTGGGACCCCGATACCGAGGACCTCAATAGGGATATGATTCAGGAGCAGGAGGAGGGCTATCTGAGGTATGAGCTACCGATCACTCGTCAGGGTCTGAGTGGTGAGCAGATTGTGGGGGAGAAGCGACTAAGCGAGCGAGAGCGGTGGGTGAAGCTACGGGTGCCTTTGCACGCCCCTTCAGAACAGATTGGGCAGCGAGTGTCGCTACAAGATGTGCGGACACTTCGGTTGTCACTCACCCGTTTTAGCAAAGAGACACAGCTCCGACTAGCACAGTTTAGGATTGTCTCTACCTCGTGGAGTAAGTATCAGAGCAGCATCGAGCCGAGTGATATGCGTAGTGCTGAGATGCAGGTCACTACCCTTTCGCTAGAGGAGGATAGCCAAAGGGCACCAATCCCTTACCTCTCTCCGCCCGAAGTGGAGCGGGATGAGGTGGCAAGTGACTGGGCACTACGTGCTGAGGATGAGCAGGCTTTGGCGATGAAGATAGCGTATCTGGCACCTGGCCAGCCAGTGGCTATCTACAAGGAGCAATCGCTCGATCTTCGCCACTATCAGCAGTTGGAGCTCTGGAGTCATTTGGAGTCGGAGCAGATGATTGCAAGGGGTGAGTTGGAGCTTTTTATTAGGGTGGGGCACGACTTTACTCGCAATTACTACGAGTACCGCCTGCCACTTGAGGCAACTCCCATCGGCAATTATTCGGCACTCGGTGAGGAATTGATAAGATCCGAGGTGTGGCGACCCAATAACCTCGTCCAAATCTCCTTGGCAGAGCTGACCGAGCTCAAGCACCAGCGACAGTTGGCAGGAGGCGAGGACCACATCCCCTTTGTGCAGCCCGACCCTGCCCATCGTGGGGCTACTATGGTGGTGAAGGGGCAGCCCACACTGGGTGAGGTGACGGCCGTACTGATTGGGGTGCGTAATAAAAGTGACCGCCGACTCTCTGCGGAGGTGTGGGTCAATGAGATGGCGGTGAAAGGAGCAAGGGCTGTGGGTGGAAAGGCAGCCCAAGGGGCGATGCAATTGCAGGTGGGTGAACTTGCGTCGCTTCATCTGGATGGGCAGTATCGCACCGCTGGCTTTGGTGCTATCACCTCGGATAGTCGCAAGTACGAGCTACAGGATATGCACTCCTTCCTCCTTCGCACCGAGCTAGAACTGGGTATGCTACTGCCCAAGCGGTGGCAACTGAGGTTCCCTATTCGTTACTCCCTAGAGCGACAGAAGTCTACCCCTTTCTACGATCCCTTTGATAGCGACCTCCGCAATGAAGGCGGTATCGGTGCCACCTTTAGGCAACAAGAGAACCTACAGCTCGCCGATATGCGTTGGCTCAATTCAACCGATAGGAGGCGTCCGTGGAGCCTCTCCAATTGGCTATTTAGCTACCGCCTACATCGCCAAAAGGGGTATGCCCCCGACCTACTTGAGGAGCGAGAGCGTAGCTCTGAGAGCGAGGTGACCTACCAGTTCGATACCTCGCAAGGCAGTTATATCCGCCTCAATAGTCTCTGGAATCGCTACTTCAAGTACCAGCAATTCCCCTCCGACTACTCGGCCCTCACCACCCTTCGTAGCCGTTGGGACTGGGTAAGGGGCTTGCAAATCAAGCAGAGCTACAAGGGGCTCACCCTCTCCCTACAAAGCACCACGATGGCACTCATCCACGAACCATTTGAGGCACGCCACCGCGAGAGTCAAGCGAGCCAATTTGAGTGGATGACACGGGAGATACTACGAGACATTACCGCACTCGGCAGCACGGAGCATTACTTCGGGCAGTTGGAGCTCGCCTACCGCCTACCGCCGATGTCGGCTCATTGGCTCCAGCCACTCACGGGACAGGCAACATGGCGAAGCAATTATCAGTGGCAACTAGGGGCAAGGAGCGCTCAGTACCAGCAGGGCAACAGAGCGGAGAATGGCACTTACCTTGACCTCTTGCTCCAGTATCACTTCAGCACGCTACCGATCAAAGTACTACAAGACCTCTCACTCCACCTCCGCCGAACCACAGGTACCAGTTTGCCTGGGTTGCTTGCCGATGGGGGTAAGGTGATGGGGCTTGGCTTTGTCGACCGACAGTTGATGCCAGGCATTGCCTTTCGACTTGGTATGAACCACCCTCTCTCCACCTTTGAAAAGATGCAGGAGCAGAGCCTCATTACCCAGAAGGGAGGCAGTCGCCAACCACTAACCACCTTTTGGCGAAATGAAATGGAGGCACGGCTGAGGTTCGAGCCTCTGAAGGGACTCGAACTCATCTTTACCTACGAAAACAACCGGCACCACCACACCTCGGTGACCCCTTACCAAACCGAAGGGGCAAAGATAGAGCGAGGCAACCTACGGTATAGTACCATCGCACGACTGCAGAAGCACCCCGAGGTAGAGCACTTTGCCCAGCAGTCGAGCCTCCTTTACCTAGAGCGTGAGGGGCTACCAAGCCTTTTGGCCACCTTGCCCAATTGGCAAGTGTCGCTCAATATCTCCCAGTGGCACTCGTGGCTAAAGGAGCATATCCCCACCCTCAAGCTGACCCATCAGTATCGGGCTTATGTGGAGGTGCCTACCTACTACATCACTGCCGAGCAGAATGACCTCCAAAGCCTAGTGGTGAGTGAGGAGCTGAGCCCGCTCATCGGGCTAGAAGTGAAGAGCCAGCTCGGCATCTCGCTAGAGGAAAGGTACAATCAGCGCCACTCCCAAACCCTCCAAACCACCGCCAAGCGGATACTCGACCAGACCGACCATGAGCTCTATAGTCGGCTAGGCTATTACGTCACCTTCGCACCCCTCTTCACCAGTAAGATCAGCCTACTTAGGAGCGAGCGACAGAGCCTTCGCCTACAGCTCCACCACACCTATACCTATAGCCTTCTCCGGAATATCCAACAACAGGAGAGCGACCTTGCCCTACAAGGAATGAAAGCCCATACTCTGCAATTTTCAGCAGAGTATGGGCTTTCTGATGCCATTAGCGTTCGGGCGTTTGTGGAGCGTCAGCAGCGCCAACCACTCGTCTCCAATTACAGTTTTCCCTTCAAGCGAACCACCTACGGGCTGCTCTTCCGGCTGCAACTAAAGCCTTAGCCCACGGGCAATCACTCCCGAGCCGTAGCAGAGTTGCTGTGAACGGTCGTAGATAGTACAAAACTGCCCTGGGGCAATCCCTTGAATCAATTCAGTAGAGTGCAGAGTGTAGATTCCCTCAGCGTCCCGCTTCAGTTGTCCCACGGTAAAGTCGGGCGTGTGGCGTACCTTGAAGGTCACCTCCAGCTCCTCCCCCTCCATCGGGTCGAGCGTAATCCAGTGCATCTCCGGCATCTCTACCACATTGCCATACTGCGTCTCGGGGTCGTAACCACGACTCACATAGAGCCTATTTTGCTCAATATCCTTGCGGATCACAAACCACGGGCCACCCGATAGACCGAGCCCTTTCCGCTGGCCGATGGTGTGGAACCAATAGCCCCGATGCTCACCGACCACTTTGCCCGTTTCTAGCTCAATGATTTCGCCCTTCTTAGTACCGAGATAGCGCTCTAGGAACTGATTGTAATCCACCTTGCCGAGAAAACAAATCCCTTGGCTATCCTTTCGCTGAGCCGTGACTAAGTGCTCCATCAAAGCGATCCTCCGCACCTCACTCTTCGGCAACTCCCCAAGGGGGAAGTAGGCCTTCAGTAGCTGAGGATAGGTGATCTGAGCGAGGAAATCGGTCTGATCCTTCACTGGGTCTACCGCCGTGGCGAGGAGCTCCTTATCGCCCACCACCTTTTTACTCGCATAGTGACCCGTTGCGATCTGGTCGTAATCCCGCCCCGCATACTCATTGAAGTAGCCAAACTTGATGATCCGATTGCAGAGCATATCGGGGTGAGGGGTACGTCCCTCCCGCACCGTATCAATGATGTATTGCACCACATAGTCCCAGTACTCTCGATGCAGATTGATCACCTCCAGAGGGCGACCGTAGTGCTTGGCGAGCCACTTCACCATCTCCATATCCTCCTCGCTAGGGCAGTCCTCATAGCCTGCCTCATTAGCTCCGATATAGATATAAAAGAGGTCGGGTGCCTCGCCACGCTCCATCATCAGATGGAGTGCCACGGAGCTATCCACACCGCCCGAGAGCAATAGTGCACGTCGCATAATCAGGATACCTTACTGCCTGGCTTCACCTCCTTGCTCGTGGTGAGTACCGAGAGAGAGCCATCGGCCTCCATTACGGAGAGAATCATCCCTTGGCTCTCAATCCCTCTCATCTTACGAGGGGCAAGGTTGGCCACAAAGATCACCTGCTTCCCTACCAGCGTCTCAGGCTCGTAGTGCTTTGCCAGACCCGAGATGATGGTCCGCTCTCCAAAGCCATCATCGAGGGTAAATTGCAGGAGCTTATCGGTCTTCGGCACCTTGGTACAAGCCTTGACCGTAGCCACACGGAGGTCGATCTTCTCAAACTCCTCAAACTTAATCTCAGGGGCAATCGCCAGTGGTTTTGCCGCCTTAAGAGCTGCCTCTGCATTGCTCTTCTTGATCGCTGCTAGGCGGTCGAGCTGAGCTTGGATCGTCGCATCCTCTAGCTTCTCAAAGAGGAGCTCAGGCTTCTCTAGCTGGTGGCCCGCCTCCAATAGGTCGCTCCTACCGATCTCCGACCAGGTGAGGGCGCCCTCCATATTCAGCAGATGGCGTAGCTTCTTCATAGAGAAGGGGAGGAAGCTCTCCATTAAAATAGCCAAATTGGCACTGATCTGTAGTGCCACATTGAGGATGGTAGCTACCCGATCCATATCTGTCTTGGCCAGCTTCCAAGGCTCCATATCGGCGAGATACTTATTGCCTAGGCGAGCCAAGTCCATGGCTCTACGCTGAGCATCACGGATATGGAAGTTATCAAGAAGGTTGGCCACATCGTCGCGGATGGTACCGATCTCGGCGAGGACCGCCTTATCCTCTTCCTGAAGCGTGGTGATGGCAGGCACTTTCCCCTCAAAGTACTTGTGGGTCAGCACCAAAGCACGATTCACGAAGTTGCCAAGCACTGCCACCAGCTCATTATTGTTGCGAGCTTGGAAATCACTCCAGGTAAAGTCATTATCCTTGGTCTCAGGAGCATTGGCGGTCAAGACATAGCGGAGGATATCCTGCTTGCCAGGGAAGTCGCGTAGGTACTCGTGGAGCCAAACCGCCCAATTCCTACTGGTAGAGATCTTATCGCCCTCGAGATTGAGGAACTCATTGCTAGGCACATTATCGGGGAGGATAAAGGAGCCCTCAGCCTTGAGCATCGCAGGGAAGACAATGCAGTGAAAGACGATATTGTCCTTACCGATGAAGTGGATCATACGGGTCTCAGGGTCTTTCCACCAGGTCTCCCAACTATCTGGGAAGAGCTCTTTGGTATTGGAGATATAGCCGATAGGGGCGTCAAACCATACGTAGAGCACCTTGCCCTCAGCGCCCTCTAGCGGTACCGGAATACCCCAGTCGAGGTCGCGGGTCACCGCTCTAGGCTGTAGCCCAAGGTCGAGCCAACTCTTCACCTGTCCGTAGACATTAGGGCGCCACTCCTTGTGCCCCTCGAGGATCCACTCGCGAAGCCACTGCTCGTACTTGCCGAGGGGTAGGTACCAGTGCTTGGTCTCTTTCATCACTAGCTCCGAACCGCTGATGGCCGACTTTGGATTGATCAGGTCGGTGGCATTCAGACTGCTACCGCACTTCTCGCACTGGTCGCCATAAGCCCCTTCGTTGCCACAGATAGGACAAGTACCGGTGATGTAGCGGTCGGCAAGGAATTGCTTTGCCTCCTCATCGTAGTACTGCTGAGTAGTCTGCTCTATAAACTCGCCCTTTTCGTAAAGTGTGGTGAAGAAGTCCGACGCCATCTGGTGGTGCGTCTCGCTTGTGGTGCGTGAGTAGACATCAAAGGAGATGCCAAACTCCTCAAACGACTCTTTAATTAGCTTGTGGTAGCGATCCACAATGTCTTGTGGCGTTACCCCCTCCTTCATCGCTTTGATCGTGATGGGCACACCGTGTTCATCCGAACCACCGATAAAGGCCACCTCCTCGCCCTTCAGACGAAGGTACCTCACATATATATCTGCTGGGACGTAGACCCCTGCCAGGTGTCCAATATGGACCGGACCATTGGCATAAGGAAGAGCCGTCGTCACCAAAGTACGCTTAAATTTTCCGTTACTCATATCCTTCTTATTTCTATCCATTGTATATTTGGCACAAAGTTACAAAAATCAAATGACAGCGAGATAAATAGTGCCATTGGAGGCAGGGGTTACGCATTAGAAAGACCTTGCCGTATGGCATTCATAGGTGTGTCTATAGGAAAGGACCCCGGCTGAGGGGTTCGTGTTAAATAGGCACAGGTCAAGGCACGCAGTGCCGTAGACC